>OGMP01002691.1_pt1 | contig 10499 bp, 10 predicted proteins | sample 1573261 | NCBI WGS metagenome assembly OGMP01 (sample SAMEA2581878, study PRJEB24529) | metagenome | biome: Human gut stool | place: China | collected 2011 | reverse complement strand
TGTGGTGGCTCTGCGCTGCGGACGGGCCTCTTCCTGTCGGCGAAATTATTTATGGTGCTGGTCTTGTTGTCCTTGGTTGCGTCATTATTGATAGTGTTGCGGAAACAACAGATACTTTGATAGAACAATTTCCTTCAGAAGAAAATGAAGCGTCCGACAATATCACAAGCTACAGAGAGCACACAACTACTAAAAACGGAATTGTTTTGCGCAAAAGCTACTTCACCACCATAAGTAAGAAATGCCGCCATCACAAGCAAAAAAAATATTGATCCGTTTGTTTTTATATACAACAATTTTTAAGTAAATATTCTTTTATTTATTCGCCCCCTTTGTGGCGTAATTCTATCTCTCTATTGATGTTATCAATCACATCGTCCTCTAGTCCATACTTAGATATAATGAACATAGCCACCAGAAGCAGCAAGGCAGGAATAACAGCTACAAGCCACAGTATTCCCTGTTCGGCAAAAGGTGATTGTGACACCTCATTAGTCTGATCAAATCCGACAAATGCCATGACAAGTCCCGGCACCACACCTCCAAGAGCCATACCCGCTTTGTAGAAAATACCTGTCAATGGAATCCCTCCCAATATAAGGTATGAACGGTATTTGCCGAGTTTAGGATTGTGCTTATCAACAAAAGCCCCTACAAGAGGATCCCAAATGACATCCACTATCCTGACGATAAGGAACATCACGGCTGCCACCTCCGATTTGAGACCATATACATTCGTATAAAAAATCAGCAAATACATACATACGGTCTGATAGATTAAGGTTTTGCGCCAAATCACCGGAGCCGAATCCTATACGCTGGAGCCAGGAGAGCTTGTAGAAACCTTTAGCATCATTCATTTTCATTGTAGAGTCCATTTCATTCTGGCTTTTCTTTTACTTCTTAGTTATTTCGCGATAGTTAGAAAAAATGACGAATCTTGCCGACTATCACGTTGCAAACTTAAGAAGTTTCTTGCCCTCCACCGAAGAATTACGATTCAGATTGTTTCTCGTCTGTTACATCATCGTATGCATATGTTACAAATAGTTGTTGTTATGTTACATTCAAGCTGAAAAAGCTGGCTACCGATACATAATCAAAGCCGATTGACCGGGAATAATCACTTCCGCTCCCGTCTGTGTTCCCAGTCCGCGAACATCTATCACCCCGTCTTTACACACCACTGTATACTTTCCGGCAGGCACTGCCAAACGCGCAGGGGTCATACGGGAATTAAAGGCCACGATAATATCTTCCCAACTATCTCCGTTCGCGTGATCCTTCAGGCGGAATGCAATCAGGTTTTGTCCTTCCACTGGAAGAAACTCCAAATGCTTCCGAACCTTTTCCGCATCTCCCATACGGAAAGCGGGATGGGACTTACGCAGATCTATGAGCCGCTTATAATACATGAAAACATCTCCGTTCATCGTCTTGCGTCGCCAATCGATAGCATTGACTGCATCCGGACTCTTATAACTATTATCCACCCCTTGTTTATCGCGCATCACTTCTTCTCCTGCATAGATAAAAGGAATACCTTGCGAAGTGAAGACTACCGTCTGCGCAAGCTTATCAAGCCGGACCAGTTGCTCGGGAGTAGCTTCTGGCATACTTGCTTTCAAGCGATCAACAAGGCACAAACCGTCATGGCAGGAAACGTAACTAATCATTTGGGTAGGCTGTCCGGCCCAGGCTTGCCGACTGTAATTCACCGAATCATAGCGTACTTGCGGATGTTCGATAGCTCCCACAATACCAAACTTAACGCTGTTCTCCCCTCCCGGCACTCCGGCAAGAAAAGCTCCCTTACCTTTCTCCCAAACAGAACCGCAAAGTCCGTCACGAAACTCGTCCGAGAAGACTGCAATTCCGGGCATATACGCCACATTCTTTTTCATAGCCAAAGAATCAGCAGGATATTGAGGCATTTCAGCAGCCCATCCTTCTCCGTAAACACAAACAGTAGAGTCCACTTCATCCACTGCCTTCCGAATCTCGTTCATCGTTTCAATATCATGCACTCCCATCAAATCGAAGCGAAAACCATCGATATGATATTCCTTCATCCAGTAAAGCACGGATTCTATCATAAACTTACGCATCATAGGACGTTCACTAGCCGTTTCATTTCCACAACCCGAACCGTTCGCCAATGTCCCGTCTTCTTTCTGACGATAAAAATAACCGGGTACTGTACGTTCAAAATTACTCTCCGCCGTATTAAACGTATGATTGTAAACCACATCCAGAATCACCCGGATGCCGGCTTTATGCAACGCCTGTACCATTTGCTTGAATTCTTTCACGCGAGTGGCGGGTTGATAAGGATCTGTTGAATATGAGCCGTCCGGAACATTGTAATTCAACGGGTCATATCCCCAATTGTACTGATTTTCATCCAATTTCGTTTCATCTACGGAAGCATAATCATAGGAAGGAAGAAGATGCACATGCGTCACACCCAACTCTATCAGATGGTCGATTCCTGTCAGCAATTTGTCCGAGTTCATCGTTCCATGCTCAGTCAAAGCAAGGAACTTTCCTTTATTCTTTATTCCGGAAGTAGAATCGACCGAAAAATCACGATGATGCATTTCGTAGATAACCATATCGGCAGGAGATTTCAGCGGAGGACGTTGATCATTCTCCCATCCTTCCGGATTCGTTGCTTTCCAATCGATAATAGCGGCACGTTTTCCATTCACCCCGACAGCATGAGCATTAATTCCCGGAGTATCCCCTTGCCATTTATCATTGATTTTCACATTGAAAGTATAGAACTTATTGAGCAAATTCTTGTTAACCACAGTTGCCCAAGTTCCATCCTCTCCAAGTTCCATCTTCACTGTTTCATAAGCATGACCTCCTTCACCTTCATCATAAAGCATCAGGCGCACTTCTTCTGCTGTCGGTGACCAAAGGTTGAATTTCGTAGCTTCCGGAGTATATTCCATTTCCGTAAGGCTTCCCGTACGGACGGGATACAACTCGAAGGAAGCATATTCCTTTTTCGCAGAAGAACAACTCATCACTGTTGCCACTGTAGTCACTCCTATTATTGAATTAATTCCTATCTTCATCTCAAGCTCTCCTATGATACTATTTTTCGTAATCTGATTTATTGTTAAAGTTTACTTCACTTTATCCGGATTCTTCGCTATAAAATCCTTCCAGCTACTATATCCCTTCTCTACGGCAGGCCGTCCCATTTGCAGGAAATGGCAATAGGCGGCAGCCAGACCGTCGGTCGCATCCATAAAAGTGGGCATATCCGCTTTTGAGAAATGAAGCATTCTCTGCAACATATCCGCCACCTGCTCCTTCGATGCTTGTCCGTTTCCGGTAATAGCCATCTTTATCTTCAACGGGGCATATTCGGTGATCGGTATATCACGACTTAACGCTGCTGCCATCGCTACTCCTTGCGCACGTCCCAATTTCAACATAGACTGAACATTTTTGCCGAAGAAAGGAGCTTCAATAGCCAGTTCATCAGGCAAATAGCTTTCAATAATACTCAGCACCCGCTCATGGATATGGCGCAATTTCAAGTAATGATTGGCAAACTTACGCAAGTCGATAATCCCCATAGCAATCATTTCGGGTTTGGTTCCTTTTATTCTCAGCACTCCATATCCCATGATTGTCGTGCCGGGGTCTATCCCCAGAATTATCTTCTCTTTTACCGGTTGAATCACTCTATCACCTCCATCAATGTGGGAAATCCGATTACCTTATCCTTAAATATCTTAGTCAGTTCGTCATTCAATCGTATCCCTTGTTCCAAATGCCAGCGGTGCAACAATCCACTACTCTCTACTTCCCACTGTAAAGAATAGGCGCTCCCATCTTCCCGATGGCTCAATATACGACAAATACGTGGTGTTTTCAGCGCTCCGTGCTTCTGTACTTCGGGAATATAAGATTCTTTTATCCAAATCAAAAAATTATCGTGAACATCATCGTCCACTTGAAAAGTGGTGTTATAAATCAACATATTTTTCCTTCTAATAGATTATTTACCGCAAACATAGCAATTATTTCAGAATATTGCATTATATTTGCGGCAACAAAAGAGATTCGTTTACAAACGTTATCATATAAGAGAAAAAAGGGGCGTTAGCTCATCTGGCTAGAGCGTAACACTGGCAGTGTTGAGGTGACGAGTTCGAGTCTCGTACGCTCCACAAATAAGGTACACAGTTATTGCTGTGCGCCTTTTTTTTATGCTCATACGCTTAATAGCGTCCTATTATGCAACCTAAAACACTAAACAATGATTCTATTAAGAAAGCTGAAACAATGGTTTCAAACAATGAAATCAAACAATGTTTTATCCAAGAGATAACACCCTACTATAACCTAGTAAAACCTAAAGGGACAAAACCAACAATGGTTTACTTTATAGTAAGAATCAAAAACGAACAGGTACGTATATCTACAAGATGTAAGGTGTACCCCAATCAATGGGAGAAGAATAAAGCTAAAGTAAGTAAACTACTTCCCAAACTAGAATCTGATAATAATATGATTCTTAATAACCAAATCAAAATATATAATCAAAGATTTGACGAATACAAATATTTAGTAAATTGCGGGCAAATTGAGATGAATAAAGATACTTTAAAACATTATATCTACAAAGGACAAATTATGAAAGAGATAAAAGAAGCATTGAATATACCCCAAACATTAAAAGACTACATCTATAATGATATATCATTCACTGACGCTACAAGGGAAAATAGAGTAAGAGAGGTTGAAAAATTTGAGAGCTTTTTAAATGGCAGGGTATTGAATAGTTATTCAGAGCTAAACACAAAACTGTTTAGGGAGTTCCAAGAATGGTTAATTGAGAATGTTGAGGGTAAAAATGAGGATGGAACAGCATCCCCAGCAACATTAAATAAAATAGTTTCCAACTTATTAGGGTCAATAAATAAATATTTGGTAGCCAATGAAATTATTTCTAAGTCACAATTTATAGATATAGTAGTTACACCTATAAAGCAGACAAAAAACGATAATAAAATAGCCCTAACAGAAGATGAAATCTATTTATTACACAATTACCAATGTGAAACTGAAAAGGATGAGCAAATAAGAGACTTATTTTTATTAGAATGTACAACAGGACAACGCTTTAGTGATGTAAACAAAGTAACCAACAACATCATACATAAAGATGGCAGAACATACATCAACCTTGTACAAGATAAGAATAAAGCCCCTATTCAAGTAGATATACTATTTGAAATGGCATTAGAAATAGTACAAAAATATGACTATAAGCTACCAAACATTAGCAATAAGCTACTAAATGAAAGAATTAAAATAATAGCCCAAAAAGCAGGCATTAAAGGAAGTGAAGAGCTTTTTTTTGACCATATAGACAAAAGCAAAGCCTATACTATTACAAGAGAAAGACACGAATGTATTTGCAGCCACACAGGTAGAAATACATTTGTTACAATGTTATCATTACGTGGATGGCATTACCACGAAATAGGACGTTATACAGGTCATAAGAAAATAGAAACGATACAGCACTATGATAAATCCAAAGTAGGTACTAAATACAGGGTAATGTTTGAAGCTCTTCAAAAAGAACGTCCAGAATTACTGTTAAAGTTAGTTATTGATAAAGTTGATAAAAAAGAGGAACTTAATAATAAAGAGACAACTAAAGAGCCTCTCAACCTATTAACCAATCCACTATTAAATGACAACGAAAAAGTAGAACTGGAGTATTACGCAATTGATAGAGATATAGATATAACTAAATTTGACCTTACTAATGATGAGTTAAAATGGCTGGATAAAACAGAAGATACCTTTCAAGTTGGTATAGCCTCTTTAAAAACAAGAAAGATACTTAACAGGCTTATTCTAATGGGAATAGTAGTTAGGCTTAAATAAAGATGACACATAAACAACAATAGACAGCCTATACCTATTTCACACAAAATTTGATTATGAACTTTTAGCCTATAATAGCCCTGAGACAATCATATTCTCCCCGAACAGCTACGGCTATGGGGAGAATTTTTGCTTTATCGCATCCTCAACTCAAATATTCCACAATTTCGACTTGTTGTTTGGTGATGCGGTCAGGACTTTATACCTTTGCAACGTGATTGAAAGTCAGAAATGACCGAGTTTCTCGTCACCCAGATTCACCACTACAAACCTAAATCTACTTCAAATGAAAGAACTGACCTACGCAGACATTCGTAAAATGGCACTGGAACATGGCATCAAGGACACAAGGCTGCACATTGGGCTTTGGGCTACTGACCGATACATCAAAAAGCGCAAAATGGTTCATGGCAAGACCTACACAATCTACCTGCCATATCATAAGCCGGAGCAGAAACAGTTTTAAGTCCTAGACCTACTTTCAACTATTAAACAGAGTACACCATTGTCAACTAATCATCTAATTAGTAGCACTATCTACTAATGTGCTTACTAATACAGCAAAGTTATGTGCTGAAGTATTGATATTACCAGATTATAAAGGTGTGCTTATTCCCCCCTTTAGCGGTGTGCTTAATCCCCTTTTGGAGCGTGCTTATTCACCCCCTGTCTACACTCCTAGATACTACACTCCATACAGCCATACTGTAAAGTTCTGACGAACTTTCAGTAGGTGGGATAAGTAGGATATATAAATCAATAATATATGTGGCATTATAATAATAATTTATATGAGAAGCTAAGCGAACTAAGGAAAGTGAACAGACTAAGTTCCACTAAGATGAGATTCTTGTTAAAGACCAATCAGATTATTTTGATTAACCATATTGAGCGTTTGCCTTATGAAAGACACGAAACTTCCATTCAAGGAGTACACAGTAATGAGTAATAATCTGATTCAGAATCTAAACTGTTCAGATGTGTACAGGACTTATACCTTGCTACTGACAGCAGATAAAGATTCTTTGGAAACTAATACTACATTAAAACAGCTTGCAGGATTTGTAGGGGAAGAACTGGATAATTACAAGAAGAGTAAGAGTACATTATCCTTCAATGACAAATTAAGAGCTACAGGCGAGGTTATTATACGTGATATAGATTCCAAACAGAAGGACAGACATTGGACTATGTACAGATTCAACCAAGTAGAGCCAGGCAATTATAGAAGAATTGGCAGAGAGTTCTACGATACTTACAATACTTTAGATTTGAAGCTAAGAGGATTTATATTAAAACTATTCAGTGTAACAGAGCCGCATAGCCATGTTATCAAATTATCATCCATAAGGAAATTGAAGGAGCTTATTCACATGGGACATAGCACTATTAGTCGGTACATAGAGCAGTTAAAGGATTTGGATTTATTGGATGAAATTGGTGACTGTCTGATTCTAAAGGTCAAAGGCTTAATAATAGACCAGCCTAAAGATAAACAGGTAAAGAAACTAATTGCCATGTTCGACCACATGATAGAGTTCAACGAAGGCAATAACAAACCATTATCCAGAGAATGTATGATTTATAAGAAGTATAAGGAGAATGGATTTAAAGATGTCAAGAATATCCACGCTTTTATGAAGTCAATACAAGCAGGTACAGTAGGTAGAAAGCGACCTGTTAAGGAAGATATACCTTATGAGATTATTCTGTAGTTAGTTTGTAAGCAATAAAGCTCCAGACCATTAAACGGGTTTGGGGCTTATGAATCTGAAATAATTTGGGACAAAATACATATTCCTTTAAAGAGATATTGATTATTTAGTTTTCTATACAATTCAATTGTATAAAATATCAATTTGCAAGAATATACAAGTGATAAATTAAGACCAGTCTAATGTTTTAAGTTGGTTATATTATAAAAAGAAACAAGATAAATTTTATTGTTATAAAGACAAGACATATTAAATGAAGAATCCTCCTAGAATAAATAATTGGTGATATTTATTTACTCTGATATATGTTTCTTATTAGCACATTAGCAGTTTTTAGTTATTATATACAATACCATATCACACACCATGACAAAGTTTAGAACTAATGGCAATTTTTCAGTATTTCTACAGTATATTCGTTTTATAAAATCATGAATTTACGTAGCTATATTTCAATATTTATTATTATTTATAAGATAATTGTTCAACAGTAGTAAAATAATGTACTTTGACTTTTGATAATTTATTATTTTGTGTAATTTTGATAGCAAATAACTAAAATGTAATATTATGTTAGCGAATGAGGTAATTTATATTGATATTGATGATTTTGTAAGTAATGTTGAAACACTAATAAATCAGGGTATAGCTGATATAAGAGAAAGTGGAAATCTATTTAAGGTTTATGGAACTTGGTATAGAATTTATTCAGATTATGTAAAATATCAAGGTATGAGAGTCAATCTTAAAAAGGGCATTGATGGGAATAATATAGATATTTCTCTTTATAGTGCTTGGACTGTTGGTGGTAAACTAAGTGAATCGAGAATTATGGCTGGTAAACTGTATGATAAACTGCATGAAATATACATATTTCATCAATTATTTAATAATACAAATGTTGTAAAATCACTGAAAAAATATACCAGTATAATCAAAAGATGCACATCGTTAGAGAAATTCTCTGATAACATATTTATACTGTGTTTTAATAATAATAAATATTGCTTTACTAAAAAGGAAAGATATAATTCTCTATGCAATAATATAGAGCAGTATGTTGAGGTAGATAAGTATGATAAACACACACCATCATTAGTTTATAAAAGTGACAATATAGATTCAATCCAATCATTGTATTCTATTCTTAATACGGTTTACTATATTAATAAAACAAAACAAGGTTATGGCATTGATTATACATTAGCCTGTGCTTTAGGTATAGCTGATAATTAGTCCCTCAATATACAATAAATAATAACGGATTCGAGGATGTAAGTTATTAATATTGAAGCTCCAGACCATAACAGGTTTTGGGGCTTTTTATGTATATCCCCAACTCAAAATATAGGTACTTGAAATTCATACCCCCTCCCTTTTATTGAGGAAGTGTTTTCTATTTGGACTTTATGCTTTGATAGAGTGAAACTAGTAACATAATAAAAAGATAATTATTTTCTATAATTAAGAGACTAAGTAACGTTGAAACTCCCTATAAATCGTTGAATGTTGAGCATTTAATAGAACCAAAACAAAGATTATTTTTTTTATCTACGTATGCATAATTTCGTCCCTTTAATATTACCATTGGAGTATTTTCATCAACTTCCATATCTTTCATTTTCTTTATTATAATGATTTCTGGTAGAACAGAAGTATATAATTGAAGATTATAGAAGCCCATTTCAATATGTTCATCCCCCCACCATTGATGAGGAAAACTAGTAAAATGATTGTGTACATATATTGGGGTCGTTAATATATATTTTGCAGTTTGGTCGAATAATGAGTATATTTTTAACTCTGATTCAAAATTAGAATTAATCTCATAGCTAAAACAAATTGTATAGATTCCTTTCTTTTCTATATTTTCTTTGAGTGGAACAATAAATAATCTTCTATCAGGGTCTGTTATTTTTAATATTAGTTGTCGTTTTGACGTTAAAAGAATAGCGACTGGTAGGTAATAGTCTTCGTCATGATAAGATATTATGTTCTTATGGGATGATAATTCATCAAATCTGATAGCGATGTTGGCAAGATAATGAAAATCAAATGCTTTCTTTATTAATAGTAATCCCAAAGCTTTAATAATTAAAGCTATATTTACAATTATTTTATCAATAATAGAAATATGCTTTTCATCTGTTGCTGTATATAATAATACTGCATCATTAGATATTTCTTCGTTGTAATGCGCCCCTCCGTTTTTATTAGCTACAATTTTTATGACTTCTTCTATAGTGAAACTTTTTTGGGGAGTTTCAACAATGCAGTATTGAAGCCACTTTCCTATATCCTCTTTTTGATAATGTAATTTGTCTCTCTCTAAACTAACATTCATTACATTAAAATAGCATTCGCAATCTTTGCTTATCTTAATCTTCTCAGGAATAGTAGAAAGATAGATACATTGCTTCACTTCTAAGATTTTCTGAATAGCATAATATAATGGAACAGGGGTTTGCTTGTCTTTTATTAAAATTGCTCTCAATTGCCCTGCAATAGGTATAACATGATATTTTTTACCTAATGATATGAGAGATAAACTGTCATTTATTATTTGCAAACTATAAAACAGCTCAATATATTGGCGACCTGTACTCTTTTTCATTTCCTATACAATTTTGTAGTCAAAGATACATAATTACTTGGGATTACAATTCTACAAAAGCATAAATTAGTATATTAAAATGACAAACTAGATAAGTACTTTAAAATCCCCCCACTCTTTAGATTTAAGCAATATTTCTATTTGGACTTTATGGCTTAATAGAGTAAAGTATTTGATTTGTCAGTGAGCGTATCAGATGTATATCGTGCATAAGCCCCTTCTATTACCCAAAACACCCCTCACCA
>OGMP01002689.1_pt1 | contig 10509 bp, 7 predicted proteins | sample 1573261 | NCBI WGS metagenome assembly OGMP01 (sample SAMEA2581878, study PRJEB24529) | metagenome | biome: Human gut stool | place: China | collected 2011 | reverse complement strand
CTTGTTCAGGACGTTCCAGTAGACCTTGCCGGTGGTCAGGTTCGAGTATTTGTTCAGATTTTCGTCGATAAAGCGCTCATAATGGCCGAGGTCGAGGTCTGTCTCGGTGCCGTCGTCGGTCACGAACACCTCGCCGTGCTGCAGCGGGCTCATCGTGCCCGGGTCAACGTTGATGTAGGGGTCCAGCTTCTGGCTGGCCACCTTCAGTCCGCGGGTCTTGAGCAGACGTCCCAGGCTGGCCGCTGTGATGCCCTTGCCCAGGCCCGACACAACGCCGCCGGTCACAAAAATATACTTCGTTGCCATAATTCACCCTCCATGTCGGCGGATGCCAAACAACAGCGCCCGCCATATCCCAAAAAATTATCCTTTCCATTATACATCGGAAAAAACAGCTTTTGCAATATGGCGGGCATATTTTCTTTATTAAATTTGCAAAAAGTGGGTTTTACTTTGGATTCTTCAGCGCGCGTCCGTGTACTTCAGGATCTCGCCGATCAGCACCTTCATGTCCAGCGGCTTGCCCACGTGGCTGTTCATGCCCGCGTCCAGGCAGGCCTTCACGTCGTCGGCAAAGACATTGGCCGTCATGGCGATGATGGGCGTGCCCTCGCCGGGCCCCTTGCCCTCAAACGCCCGGATGCACCGGGTAGCCTCCAGTCCGTTCATCTCGGGCATCATGACGTCCATCAGAATCGCGTCATAGGTGCGCGGCGCTGCATTCTGGATGGCCTCCAGCGCCAGTCTGCCGTTCTCAACGGCGGTGATGCTGGCACCCTGCTCCTCCAGCAGGGCTGTGGCGATCTCACTGTTCAGCTCGTTATCCTCGGCCAGCAGCAGGTGCAGACCGGCCAGCGGCAGCACAGTTTCCGCTGCAGCGGGGGCAGCCGCGGCAGTCTCTGCCCCTGCGGCGGGGGCATCGTTCCAACTGCTGCCGGATGCGGCTGCCGATGCGGCATGCCGCACGACCACGGACGGCTCGGCCTTGGGCGGTGTGCCCAAGGGCAGCGACAGCCGCACAATGAAGGTCGAACCCTTGCCGGGCTCACTCTCGACATCGAGCGAGCCGTGCATCTGGTCAACGAGCTTCTTTGTGATGGCCATGCCCAGACCCGTGCCCTTGTAGTGGGTGCGGCTCGAGCGCTGCTCCTGCGTGAACGGCTCAAAAATATGCTGCAGGAATTCCTCGCTCATACCGATGCCGTTGTCCTTGATCTCCATCCGCAGGTGGACAAGACCTTCTTCAAACAGCGTTTCCTTGGCGCGGAAGTTGATCTCGCCGCCGTCGGGCGTGTACTTCACGGCGTTGGAAAGAATGTTGATAAGCACCTGCCGGATATGCAGCTCACTGCCGATCAGGTACGGGTGCCAGAACGGGCCGATCTGCTTTGTGAAGGTCATGTGCCGGTCCACGATCTGGCCCTCCACGATGGAGCAGCAGGAATCCAGCAGCGCCCGCAGATCAAACGATGTGTCCAGCATCTGCATATTGCCGGATTCGATTTTGGTCATGTCCAGCACGTCGTTGATGAGGGAGAGCAGGTGGGACGCCGCACCGCGCATCTTGGTCATGCAGTCCCGCACGCGGGCCTTGTTGTCAAAGTTGTCCTCGGCAATGTCCAGCATACCCATAATGCCGTTGATGGGCGTGCGGATGTCGTGGGACATGTTGGACAGGAACTCCGTCTTGGCGACGCTGGCCTCCTCGGCCTTGCGCAGGGCTTTTTCGGTCTCGGCGCGGAACCGTTGGGAGCGGATGGCCAATGCGATGCAGACCGCGGTAACCAGAACGCACAGGCCGGTCAGCACGATAATGGCCGGATACTGATAGGCCAGCCGCGTCAGGGAGAACGGCTGCTGTCCCAGGTTGATGTAGGCGTTGGTGATGGTGCTGATCTCGGCGCGGGTCAGGCTGTCGATGCTCTTGTTCAGCACAGTGCGCAGCAGCACATCGTAGTCCTGCCGGACGCCGATGCAGAAATTGCGCTGCTCGTCGCTCAGCATCGAGCGCAGCTCGTTGTGCGTGTCGTCAAAGACCGTGCGCTCGGCCTGGTAGGTGTAGGTATAGTAAGCATCGACGGTCCCGTCGCGCACGGCGGCCAGACAGTCATCAAAGGAATTCAGGTACTCTATATGGGCCGTGTCGCTCAGGCCGGGCATTTCCAGCGAGGAGGGGGAAAAATCGTATGCGACAGCAACATTGTTCAGCGCGCCGTTGTGGCGGCGCAGCAGCACCCAAGAAAACTCCGCCGACAGATAGCTGTCGGTCAGCTTGTAGCCGTAGTCCTCCGCCTGGGACATGTCGTCGGTCAGGTCAATGACAAAATCCGCCTGCCCGTCCGCCAGCATGGCCTTGTACTCGCTGCGGTCCGCGGGCTTCAGGAATTTGTAGCGCAGCCGCGCCCGGCCTGCTGCCTTTTGGAAAATATCCACCATGATGCCGGTGGGCATGCCGTCCGGCGTCATGTAGGAGTAAGGGTAGCGGTCCGGGTTGACAAGCACCGTGAACGCCGTGTCTGCGTCGTTGCAGGCGGTGACATAGTTTTCCTCGGCGTCGGTCAGATTAATTTTGCTGCTGGTATGGCTGCCGGTGTAGTATTTGTTGAACAGGGTCGTGCGCCAGCTGGGGTTGTCGCGGTTCATCGCCGCAATAGCGTTGTTGACGAGCCGCAGCGTCGGGGCATCACCCTTGCGCACGGCAATATAGCTGTCCTGCACGTCAAAGGTGTCAATGATCCATTCGTTCTTCGTCTGGCGCATCCGGTTGGAGACGGCGGCGGTGATCTCCCCGGTGCGCAGGGCGCTGGACAGCTCCTCATCGGTATCATAGGACACCAGGGTGTAGCGGAAGCCGTGCTCCTCGGCGTAGGCTTTAAAGCTGTCATTGCGGCTATTGCCTGTGCGGCTCACGCCGACGATCATCCCGTCGTAGGTGCTGTAGTCACCGGCCACAATGCTGCGGTTGCCGGCCTTGACGGTCAGCATCGTGGCAATGTTGCTGATCGGCTCGGCAGAAAAGTCGAACCGTTCCTCACGCTCCGGCGTTTTGCGCAGCATCGGCACAATATCGACTTCGCCGTTCTCCAGCATATCCATGATCTCATTGACGTCGCAGTCATAGCCCAGATACTCGTAGTTGAGGTTTTCATACTTGGCCATGTCCTGCAGCGTCTCATAGGCATAGCCGCTGCGGCTGCCGTCTGCGTCCATGATGTGGTAGCCGGTGTACGCATAGAAGCCGACGCGCAGGGTGCGCAGGGTGGTCCGGCCACCGTCCGCGGCGTGCACGGGCATGGCAAAGCCAAGCAGAACGCTGACAGCCAGGCTGAACAACAGCAGCATGGCTGCCCCGCGTCTGCTTACGCCGGGATTCTCCTTCTTATTCATCGAAAACAGCTCCGGTCTTTTTAGTGCGGCAGCCGGGCAGGGATGCAGGGCCCGCGGTGCCGCACATATATTTTGCAGGCATGGCCCGGGCAGCTTTCGGTGTCGTCTGCCGCGGGCATCATCTCGGATATTTTTACAGCTCCCGGATCGCGGCCAGCACTTCCTCATGCGCGGCCACCACCGGCGGCCAGAGGCTGGCATCCTCCAGCGGCTTCGGGCCGCGGACTGCGTCGCAGAGCGTGGCGGCGGTCTTATACAGGCGGTCCATGCCAAGGTTCTGGGCCACGCCCTTCAGCGTGTGGCTGGCACGGAAGGCCAGCTCCCAGTCCTGGGCGGCCAGCGCGTCCTTCAGCTGGCTGAAGCTGGGGTCGCCGGGGTATTTCAGCACAAACTTTTTGATGAGTGCCTCGCTGGGCAGTCGGCTGATGGTTGCCTTGTAATCGCCGCCGATGCGGTCATAAAATTCCTGCAATGTCATAGGGGACCTTCTTCTTTCTTACAATTTATCGGATTCCTGATTTGGCTTTGGTTTTTCTGCTTCTTCTGCGGAAAATGCTGCGGTGATACATTTGTTCCGGCACTCCTTGGCCTGATACAGCAGCTTGTCCGCCTGACGGATGCCGGGGTCAAGGGTGCAGGCACCGTACACACCGCCGATGCTGACCGTCAGATGCAGGTCGGGGTATTCGATCATGTGCAGCGCCTGCACCGTCGCGCGGATCTGCTCAAGCCGCTTTATAAAGACATGCTCCGGGATATGCGGGAAAATCAGCAAAAACTCGTCGCCGCCGTACCGCACCAGTGCATCGTTGCGGTTGCGCACGCAGGCAGTTACCGCACTCACCAGAATGCGCAGCGCGTCGTCGCCGGCCTGATGGCCGTAGACGTCGTTGATCTGCTTGAACTGGTCAAGATCCAGCATGGCTATGGCATCCACTTCCATGAGCTTCCGCAGCTGCTTCTCAAAGAAGCGGCGGTTATAGGCGTTGGTCAGGACATCATGGTAGAGGTCATGATGGTAGTCAAAAAACTGCTCTACAGGGTCGGCCTGCCCGGCAGCGCCGATATACGTGGGTACGCTGTCATCGCTCCACAGGGAGCACAGGCGCACGTGATGCCAGCAAAGCTCGCCGTCAACGGGCAGCAGCATCGAAAGCTCGGTGTAGGGGTGCTCTGCGCTGGTGGCGCGCAGCGCCTTCTGGATGCGCGCAATATCCGCAAGGGCAAACCCGGTTTCCTCGACTTCATCGGGCAGGAGCAGATCCTTGGGCACGCCCATGTGCTCCGCCGCCCACGCCGAGAAGGAAAGATGACCGGTGGGCTCGTCATAGTCAAACTGTATGCAGCGGACGCTCTGGTTAAAGAACCGACCCTTCTGCTGCATGCGGGACAGCGACTGCACTATATGATTCTGCCCGGGCAGTGCGTTCTCCCGCAGGAGGGCATCGGAAATATGCTGTGCGTCTGCCAGACGGTGCAGCTGGTTGCCGGTGTCCGAAGCAATACTCAGCTCGGCATGCAGCTGCGCGCCGCACTCGGTCAGGCATTCCAGCAGCAGCGGGTTGAACTGCCCGCACTCCCCGTTCAGGATCATCTTTACCGCGGTGTCGTGGTCGAACGCTTTTTTGTAGCAGCGCTCGCTCGTCAATGCGTCGTATACATCGGCCAAAGACACGACCTGCGCGGCGATGGGGATCTGCTCACCTTTAAGCCCGTCCGGGTAGCCGCGCCCGTCCCAGCGCTCATGATGCCAGCGGCATATAGCGTAGGCCGTCTTGACAAGGTCGGACTCCTGCTGGAACGGCAGCTTTTCCAGGATCTCCGAACCAATTGTGGTGTGGGTTTTCATGACCTCGAATTCTTCCTTCGTCAGCCTGCCGGGCTTGTTCAGGATGGATTCGGGAATGTTGATCTTGCCGATGTCATGCAGCGCCGAAGCGGTGCTGATGAGCGAAATATCCGCGGCGGTCAGATGGTATTTGTCGGTTTTCTGCACAAGCGTGTGCAGCAGAATATCGGTGGCTGTCTGGATATGCAGCACGTGCATACCGCTCTCCCCGTTGCGGAACTCCACAATATGGCTCAGTATATTGATCATCGTGGAGTTGCTTTTCTCTTTTTCATAGACCTGCTCGGCCACAAGGCGGACCAGCCGCTTCTGTTTGGCGTAAAGCATCAGGGTATTGATGACGCGGCGGCGCACGACGGCCATGTCAAACGGGCGGCTGATATAGTCGGTAGCGCCCAGATCATAGGCACGCTCGACGTAGCTGGACGCATTCTCCGCCGAAATCATGATGACGGGGACCTCGTCGATCCAGTGGTATTTGTTCATCATGGCCAGCACTTCAAAGCCGTCCATCTCGGGCATCATAATATCGAGCAAAAGCAGGTCGATGTCCGTCGCTGACTGCAAAATGGCCACAGCCTGTCTGCCGTTTTCCGCCTCCAGAATCTCATAACCGTCACCCAGCATCTCCGTCAGGATGGCGCGGTTCATCGCGGAGTCGTCCGCAATCAGGATTTTCTCTTTATCACTCATGACTTCACCTATAATTACAAGCGGAGCAAACGCGCGGTAAAAATGTACATTCTCCAATGCTTTATCATTATAGTATAATAGGAACCGCAAAAGCAACCGATTTGTGCAAAATAATCGAAAAATGTTCCAAAAGCGCAAAAAAGATGAAAAAATGTACCAAAAAGAAAAAGCCTCCCCCGCGATGCAGCGATAGCGGGTGGTTTGTAGGGAGCGGTCTTGACCGCTCCGTGCCCGCCGGTGGCACCGGAAAACACCCCGGGGAGGGGTAAATCGCTCCCCCGCGTAGAACGTAGGGGCCGGGCATGCCCGGCCCGCAGCCTTGCGGCAGGCACACCGCTCAAGGGCAGCCGCGCAAGGCCGCAGGCCGCGACATAAAAAGGCGGGTGCTCCACCTGCGTGAAGCATCCGCCTGACCCAAAAATTATTTTCGCTTTCTCTTAGCAGCCACGGCCCCGACCATGCTCACCGCTGCGGCGGCCAGTGCGGGGTAGAGCACCAGACAAAACGCCTGATACCACGTCGGCACAAAATACTGCCATACGGCGGGCAGGGTGTCGGCGGCGTTCAGCGTGATGTCGCTCATTGTCAGCGTCACGGCCTTGTTTTCCTCGGGGCTGCAGGGGTCGAGCCGCAGCGCGGCCAGACTCGTGCGCGGCAGCGTGTAGACGTACTGCCCGCTTCCCAGACTCTGCGGGAACACCCGGCGGTCCGCGGAGTAATCCTCGCCGACCTTTGTCGTGTAGTACAGGCACATTTCCCGCGCCTCACCGTCAAATTCGGCGGTGTAAGAAATCGTGCGCACCACGCGGCTGCCCACGTCCTCCAAAATCATCTGCGGGTCGCCGTCCTGTGTCGTCAGCGTGCCGTCCACGCCCTGCACAAGGCCCACCAGCTGCCAGTCGGTCACGGCCATCGTCTCCTCGGCCAGACGGCCCTGCGCCCGGGCGGCGGCGTCACTGCCAAAGTGCACCGCGCCCAGCACCAGCCAGACGGCCAGCGCCAGCAGATACGCCGTCAGCGGCAGCGCGCCGCGGCGGGAAAACCAGTTTTTCAAAGCCTTCACTGCGCGCTCACCTCCATCGGCATCGGGGCAAATCCCGCATCGGTCACGCGGTAGAGCAGTGTCTCGCCGCTCTGCGCCGCCGCCAGCTTGTCGGTAAACAAATCGGCGTAGCTCTGCACAAAAATATCGTCCAGCGTCTGGATGTACAGCACCGTGCAGCCGTTGCCGCGCACGATGCTGTACAGCTCCTGCGCCGTAAAGGCGTGGTAATAGGTGTTTTTCACACCCTCGGCGGGCTGCAGCTCCGGCAGGCCCAGCTCGCCGCCGCCGCCGATCATCTTTGTCTCGCCGGTGTCGGGGTCGGTGGTAACGGTGCCGGAATAGTCCACCAGAATCGGGTAAAAGTCAAACACGGCGCTGAACCAGCCCTCGCCGTTGTCGCCCTGCCCGACGTAGAACACACGGTCATCGGGAGCAAGGTAGCTGCACACCAGCTCGGCCTCGGCGCGCTCGGCGCGGCGGTCGGTGAACTCGCTGTCCGCAAAGCCCAGCACGCTCAGCTGCGGCAAAATCAACTGGTTCTGGCGGAACAGCATTCCGCAGGCCAGCGCCAGCACAAACAACTCAAACACAGCTTGCGGCTGGCGGCGGACCGCAGTAAAAACTGCTGTCGGGCCATCGGCCCCGCCCTTGACTGTGATCTGCGGCAGCAGCGCCACCGACAGACACCCCAGCGCAAGGATGAACCAGCCGATGTAATAGCTGTAAATGTAGCGGTTATAGTCAACCAGCTGTTCAGCTTGGAACGGCACAAAGATAAAGCCGTAGCTCAGCGCCAGCATGAGGTTGTAGCCCAAAAAGCAGACGCCGGACAGCGCACCGATGACCGCGATGCGTGCCTTGAGCCGCCGCGACGCTGCAGCCAGGATCGCCACGGCAAACACGATGGCAATCAGCGCGACCACATTGCGGCCCTGCCCGATCATGCTCAGCTTGCCGTCACTCGTCCAGAACTGGTGGCCCATGTCGGCCATTGCAGTGCGGAACTGTGCCTCACGCTCGGCGTAAAAGCCCTCCACCGGCTGCCCCAGCAGAATTTTAATGCCGTTGACCACGACGGCGGACAGCGGGGCGCTCGTCTCGCCGACGCCGGAATCACTGGCGCTGCGGCTGACGAGCCAGCCGACATAGCGCACATTCCACAGATAGTAAATTGCCATCGGCGCGGCAAAGCAGGCAACGCTGAACCCGGTGCGGGGGAGCAGACCGGCCTTGAAATCGCCGTCGTCGGCAAACAGCCACTCGTCCACAGCCACCAGCCCCGCCGCCACCAGCGCCAATACAAACGTATTGGCCTTGATGTTGGCAGACAGCGCCAGAATCGGCAGCACGGCCCACTTGGGGGCTGAATTTTGGCGCAGCGCCAGCCACGCGGCCACCGCCCCGCCGAACACAAGCCCCGCAGGCACGTCGCCGTAGCTGGTCATGTAGGTGGTCGTCAGATAGATCGTGTGGTTGTAGTTCGTGAAGAAGAACGGCACACACCACAGCACGGCGGCCATCGGCACGGCCACGCGCCATTTTTCCCGCGGGATGGCCCCCACAACGGCGGCAAACACGGAAAAATACAAAATGTCATAACCGACGTAAATTTTCCAATCTGCATAATCGCCGAAAAACTGGAAGAAATACGCCAGCAGCGGCAGGCCGGGGTTCTGGGTCGCGGCCCAGGGCGTGCCCAGCTTGGCGGTGGCGTACAGGCTGTCGTTGACCTTCGTGATCTTGACCGCCGTTGCCCACAGGCTCAGCTCGTCAAAGTCCGTCGCCATAGGCTGCCGCACAAAAAAGTAGACCGTGAATGCCAGCGCCATGCCCCAGAACAGCACGCTGCCCGGGGTGAAAAGGCGCTGCGCCGCGCCGGTGCTGCCCCTGCAGGACGCCGCGACCCAGACGCCGCCCGCCAGACAGAGAAGATACAGCAGCCACGCGGCGGGGTAGAGAACGCCCGCCATTGCGGCCAGTGTCAGCACCGCGACGATGGCGGACAGTGCCGTCAGTGGTGCGACGGATGCCGGGACGCGGCATTTCAGCGTCAGCACCGCGCAGCCGCAGAACAGCGCCGCCACCGCCGCCAGTACGCAGAGTAGTTCCATAGGGTCAGCTCCTTGCTGTGATAAATTGCGTGTAGGGGCGTCGGGGACGCCGCCTCCTACAAATGCGCAGAGACGTAGGGGCAGGGCATGCCCTGCCCTCGACCTTCCTGTAAACGCGATTCGGCCTTTTATGTTGCGGGCCGGGCATGCCCGGCCCCTACTGCATTTAAAATTTCTTCGGTTCCTTCTTTATAAAGAAGGAACAAACCGCGCTCGCCATCGCCGCCGCCACTGCCGGTACAAACGCCAGCACCAGCCACCAGCCAGCCGTCGGGACAAAGCGGGTGTACCATGGGCGCGGGGGGTTCAGATCAATGCCGGTAAACAGCGTCGGCACGCCGCCCACGCTGTCCGGGTCAATGCGCAGCCCGGTCACGGTAAGGCCGCCCAGGTCAAAGGTATACTGATTTTCGCCGCTCACGCGGGCAAAAACTTTCTGGGTCTCGCTGTACTCGGTCTGGCCGGGGCGCAGGTAATACAATGCTACGCTGCCGGGCGGCAGGTAGTGCACGGCGTCCAGCTCCACCGTTTCCAGCCAGGCTTCGCCCCGCCAGATGATGTGCGGGTCGTTGTCGGTGGAAAGATACCAGCCGGGTTCATCCACCGGCGCGGTATGCCATTCATCGTCATCATAATTGACAAAGCTTTCAAATTCCAGGTCATCCGCCGTCAGGGTGCGGGTCACCATAGTGCCGTCTGCTTTATGGTTCAGCATCACAGCGCTGCCCACCAGCACGTACACCAGCCACACAATAACAGCGGCGGCATATGCCAATATCAGCAGCTGCTGGGGGCGCAGCGGGCGGCCCGCACGGGCGGGGGCGGCAAAACGCTTGGTTGGACGTTTATCTTTCATTGTACCACCCCGCTTTCTGCTACAGCCACCGGGGTAAAGGCGATCGGCTTGCTGCGGCCTTCAAACCGGTAGAGGGTTGCAGGCATATTCGCTTTCAGCCCGCCTTCGAACCGGCTGCTGAACTCCCGCTCCAGATAGTTGTCCGCGCGGTCGATCAGCAGGTAGTCGATCTGCTTTTCTTCCATATAGGCGGTCAGAGAGTCTGCGGTGCAGACCGCCTCAAAGTCATACAAGGTCCAGTTCAGGCTTTCCACCAGGTTCATAAAGTCGGAGTCCCACCGGCTGGAATAATCATCGTTGCCCCACCAGGTACCGCCATAGCCGTTGACCACCTTGGCGGTCAGCTCATACTTGTAGTAGTACCAGCGGGTGGCATCATCGCCCTGACTGATGACCAGCACGCGGTCCGGCCAGTCCAGCACGGTGTTCATTGCTTCAGCGCGGTTCTTTACATCGCGGCGCCGGGTGTACAGGCTGTCGGCGTTGGTCCAGAACCCGGCTGCGGGCACAACGCGGCAGTCAAATATTTCCTACTTTTGTTTGTAGTATTCCTCCGCTTGTGCCAGTG
>OGMP01002681.1_pt1 | contig 10545 bp, 6 predicted proteins | sample 1573261 | NCBI WGS metagenome assembly OGMP01 (sample SAMEA2581878, study PRJEB24529) | metagenome | biome: Human gut stool | place: China | collected 2011 | reverse complement strand
GATGGAATGCTGATAACTGGATTATTTATAAAAATGCATAGATAAAAAAGTTAAAGCGAAATCCCTGTAATAAAAGTAAAATAATTGAGGAAATTTGTATAATATGGTAAAATAATGGCAAGGAAGTTTCAAAAATGTATATAGAAAAATCCATATACATCATGTTTGTAAACTCCGGAATGAAAGTATGGAAGCGGGAGGAACAATTTATGAACAATGTGAAAGTACAGACGAAGCTGATTATCGTAATGTTGGCGACGATAGTGGCACTGGTGTTGTGTGCTGTTATTTCATCGGAAAGCATGAAACAGCTGCAGAGTAAAGCACTGGAAACGCTGGAAGCAGATGAGCGCGCATCTTACGACGAACAGATCAAACAGCAGGTGGACAATGTGATTTCGCTCTGCCAGACAATTTACGATCAGTATCAGGCTGGTGTGTATACGGAAGAGGAAGCAAAGAAATTGGCAGCAGATGAGATCAGACAGCTTCGTTATGGAGATGCCGGATATTTCTGGGTGGATCAGTATGACGGAACCAATGTGGTGCTTTTAGGAAATGACACGGAAGGCACCAATCGTATGGAGACGAAAGATGCCAATGGATACCAGATGGTAAAAGAGATCATCCGTGTCGGTCAGGAGGCAGACGGAGGATACACGGATTATGTATTCCCGAAAGAAGGAGAGACAGAACCTTCTCCGAAGCGTTCCTACAGTAAGGCATTTGAACCGTTTGGATGGGTGATCGGAACCGGAAATTATACGGATTATATTGATGATCAGGTAGCATCAATTGAAAAAGATTTTTCTTCTTATGTTACAGGCAGGATGACACTGTTTATTATCTCAACGTTGATTGAGGGAATAATAGTAGTTTTATTGCTGATTATGATCATTATCAGCATCATCAGACCACTGAAAAAATGTATCAGTTCCATCGGTGTCATGGAACAGGGCGATTTTTCACAGGCAATGGGAACGGCACTGTTAAAGCGCCGCGATGATTTTGGAAAACTCGCAGCATCTTTAGAGTCCATGAGAAATGAGATGAGCGGACTGATCGGTGAGGTCAAGAGTCAGGCAACTGAGATCACCAGAATGGTACAGGAGATCGATGATAATATTCAGGCATTAGACGAAGAAATCGAGAATGTTTCCGCAACGACGGAAGAGCTTGCAGCGGGCATGGAAGAGACAGCGGCTTCCTCCGAAGAGATCAATGCAATGTCCCATGAGATCGAAAGTGCAGCAAAGAGTATTGCAACACGTTCACAGGACGGTGCAACGGAAGCAGATGATATCCGTGACCGTGCCGTAGGTATTAAAAAGACAACAACAGAAAATGATGAGCGTACCAAGGCAATCCATGCCGAGATCAATGAGGGACTGACAAAAGCACTTGAAGATATCAAGGTAGTCGATCAGATCGGTGTTCTTGCAGAGTCCATTATGGAGATTACAGGACAGACCAACCTGTTAGCACTCAATGCTTCAATTGAGGCAGCGCGTGCAGGAGAGGCAGGAAAGGGATTTGCAGTTGTTGCGGATGAGATCAGGGTACTTGCCGAGCAGTCAAAGGCAGCAGTGGTACATATCCAGGATGTGACAAAGAATGTTGTGGAATCGGTAACAAATCTTGCAGACGGAGCAAAGAAGTTGTTAGAGTTTGTTGGAACCGACGTGGTAGACAGCTTTGCGGGATTCTCCGATATGGCGGATTCCTACAGCAATGATGCAGGAAGTATTGATGCACTGGTAACAGACTTCTCAGCATCCTCAGAGCAGCTGTTAGCATCAATCAACGGTGTTATGGATGCCATCGGCGAAGTAAGCAAGGCAGCTACGGAGGGAGCAACCGGTACGAACGATATCGCAGAGAAGACAGGTGTTGTGGTAGAGAAGGCAGCCGAGATTAAAGAGAAAGCGGAAGCAGCTCATCATGCAGCAGATAAGTTACAGCAGAACGTAGAGCATTTTATTGTATAAGGAATAAAAGTAAATAAGAAGAAATTAACAGGCACAAATAATAAAACAGCGGGTAACAACAAGAAAAGAAGTTGTTATCCGCTGTTTTATTTATGACATATGAGATTTACTCACCCTGGTAATTGTTTTGTACATACTGTTCGACCGCTGTATTATCCTCTGGCATACGGCAGCCGACGATAAAGACGTTCTCATTGTCTGTGCTTCGGATGATATGACCTTCTAACTGGCGGGCATTTTCCACCGGAAGAGCAAGAATCGATAAGGTGATATCAGAACCGATCGCACTGGAAAAGAAATTATCACGGACACTGAATGCAAAGCCGCCGGCACTGATGTTGATCATCTGACCGTTATATTGTTTACCGTTCTGTTTTACCGTGATCGTACATTTGTTAGAGATCGGCATACGAGGATATTTACGCCGGTTAACAACCTTCGGGTTGGTTGTAACTGTAATCTTATACATATCGGACGACTGACCACGCATCGTGGTGATCTCAGCATTTTCCCAGATATACAATGCGTTTGTCACGGAGATCTGCAGTTCGTAGGTAAAATTCCTGTTTCTGGTATCGATTGAACTTCCGGAAGGAACATGCAGACGTGCCGTGATTCCACCATCTAAGGATTCTGTCACTTCGCCGTGAGCGGTGAAAGAAGAGCTTCCGTTCTTTGCAATCAGGATGACTTTCATGCCGGGTCTGGCATCGCCAATTCCCATGAAACCACCGGTACCAAGCTCACCCATCAGTTTTCCGACAATGGTTTCGATCTTGTTTACGTTGATGGCAGATTCTTCATATTTGCTCAACATTGTGCGGGAAACATCGTCTGACTGGTTGATACATTTTGTCATGACATCCATGGTATCGCAGACCTGTTTCATGTTGTCGACCATGTCCTGATTGGAGGATTCCACATCTTTCATGGCGCCATCGATTACTTTAATGTTTTCACCGAGTGTTGTTGAGTCCTGCGTAATACTGGAAACACTTTCTTTTACGAGTGTTAGTTTTTCACGTGTTGTCTGGATAAGTTCAAGTGTCTGCGTGATGGACTGTGTCATTTTTCCGGAAGTCTCATCTAAATGGGTCAACGCATCACGAATGCGGCCGGATGAATTTTTGGTCTCCACGCTGAGCCCCTGGATCTGGTCAGCTACAACGGCAAAGCCTTTTCCGGCAGCACCGGCTCTGGCAGCTTCGATGGAGGCGTTTAAGGCGAGGAGGTTTGTCTGGAAAGTAATTCCTTCGATCGTTCCGGTCTCTTCCTTTACCATATCAAAATCCTGTTTGAAGTTCTCTAAAACCTGTTCGACATGCGCGGACAGATCAGCCATTGTGTTGGTGGTTGTCACAACATCGGCAAGCTCTTCGGCACTTAAGTTTGCATGCTCGATGGATTCCTGAATCAGATTTACCATTTCTTCGATCAGAGCTGCCACATTTTGCACCTGCATGTTGATATCGGAGGTTTTATCCATGGAGGACATCGTTTTTGTATAAAGAATATCGTTATTCTGGGTAAGCTCTTCCATACTTTTTACAACGGAATCAGCTCCTTGCCTGTTTTCATCAGCAAGTTCGCGGACAACAGTGACACCATCAACAATGGAACTGCTGGCGCCTTTTACCTGTCCGACTGTTGTTACCACGCGGTCTAAATTGTCCCGGATGGAGTTGACGAGTGCACCGTCAGATTCGTTTAAATGGTCAATGGAAACAACGTAGCAGATATAGCAGAGCAATATCGTGGAAATCTGAAGATAGTAATCGTTCAGTACGATACTCGGGTTGATTCCATACATATTATGTAAAACAAGATGGACAATTACGATGATCTCATTGGCGATACCACACCGGATCATGTATTTGCGATCCTTAAAAAGAATCAGCATACTTGTCAGAGGCAGGATATAGCCGAAAGCGATCGCGGAATCCGTGGTAAGGATGACGTAAGTATAAAACGAACCGTAACCGACGGCAACGATTTCCTTGTATACAGAAGAAGCTTTTCCATTGATCTTTAGTATGAGAATACCAATGAAAAAGGGAACCCATGCCATGAGAAGAAAGGTTGTGTAATATTTTGCTGAGTGAAGCCCCTGGGATGTCTCAGAGCCATAGGACAAAGTCATGATGGCGATTAAGATCAGCCAGACCGTGCGCGCTTTTGCATTTGACTTTGCTTTGAAATACGATTCGTTATACTCCATAAAATCTCTCCATTCCTGCCCGTTTTTCAGGGCATCATAAGTTTGTGCGTAAGCACAAATCTTGCGTGTGAAAAATCTTATTTTTCACACTATTTTCCTCCTGTGTAAGTTAGGACTAAAGTAACACCTTTAATCAGATTTTAAGTTTATATCGGGGTACTGTCAATCCTTTAAAGCAATAAAGACTGAAAATGATCTTTTTCCTTTTCCCAGTTCTCATTAAGCCAGTCCACGACCTGGATCTTTCCGTCCTCTGTAAAAGGAAAGGTGGCAGAGCTTTTTAAGGAATCATCTGTGACTGCAAAGTTATAGGGACCCGGCCAGTAAGTGGCACGGAAAATGTCATGATCGGACTCTTCCTCATGGTCCTTCTGGATCAGGTAGCGCATGCCTTTGTAGCTGCCGGTAAATTTTTCTTTTTTATAGAAATTAAGGTTTAATATGTCCTCCGGTGTGATCATGGTGATGTCTCCTTTATAAATAAAAATGAATGGGATTACAAAGTATCTCTATTATAACAGCTGCAGACAGAGATGGAAAGCAGCATAACGGTGAAATGCATATAATATAGAAGAAACAGGAAAAGGTGAAATCTATAACGGAATATAAATATTCCCAATAATTAAAATAATGAAAAAAAATTCATACATTTAGGAAGGTTCTTGAATGATAATGCAAAAGAATGGAAATTAGTAGAAAAAGCGTTATATTTATACATGTCTGAAAATGAGAAAAAGTATTGACAAAAAACGGCTCGCATGTATAATAAAAAAAGTGTTGTTCGTCGGGAACAAACAGTTGTATATTTTTAAAGTGCAACGGGCAAAGAGGTCTGTTGGCACTTTTTTTTGCTTATACAAAAATATTTTAGCGCGATAACGTGCTACAACGATAATGTTATAAAGACGCCATGGCGTTTTTATATAGAACAATTTTCTATAAGGAGGAACTATTATGAAAAAGAAACTGATTTCTCTTTTTCTGATCGGTGCCATGACTACCGGAATGGTAGCAGGATGCGGCTCTAATTCAGGAAACAGCAATGCTGATGCGGGAAACAACGCTTCTTCTGACAACGCTGCTGTAGAGGGTACAGAGGCAGTTGCAGACGGCACGGAGAGTACTTTTAACGGTACTTACAGCAACAAACAGGTAATCTTAGGCGAGAGCTCTGAAACAAGTGGAGATATCACCCCATTCTGGGCAAACGGTGCTTCTGATTACGACGCATTCAAATTAGTTACAGGTATGGCTCCGATCGACAGAGACCAGACAGGTAAATGGATCGAGAACCCGGCTGTTCTTGATAATCTGGAAGTAACAGATAACGAGGACGGAAGCAGAACTTACACAGTTAAGATCAAAGACGGCTTAAAGTTCAGCGATGGTTCTGATGTAAATGCAGACGACTACTTATTAACATACATGTTAAGATGTGACGAGATGATCACTGATCTCGAAGCCAGCAACTTAACAGACAGTACTGTTCAGTATGTAAAAGGTTATGACGCATATTCAAACGGCGAGACAGATACATTCGAAGGACTTCATCTGATCGATGACAAGACTTTCTCTGTAACCATCGACGCACAGTATATGCCATACTACTATGGACAGGCTTTGATCTCTAACCAGCCGGAGTCTATGGACTTATGGTTACCGGAAGATGTTACTTTAGAGGATACAGAGAATGGTGTGAAATTCTCTGACAACTTTACTTCTGAGTACATCGGAGATAAAGTACAGGCTGCAAGATATGACTACAATATCTGCTCCGGTCCTTACATGTTCACATCTTATGATGAGAATTCTTATGCATACACACTGACAAAGAACCCGAATTTCCCAGGTAACTTCGAGGGACAGACAGCAAATATCGAGACTGTTATCGTAAAATATACACCACAGGATACTATGATGGATCAGTTAAAGACCGGTGCTGTTGATATCTTATATCAGGTAGCAGACGGCGATCAGATCGAACAGGGTCTTGATATGGTTGAAGACGGAAGCTTCAATTACTTAAGCTATGGCCGTGCAGGTTACGGAATGATTTCTTTCAAATGTAATCAGGGACCGACCCAGTTCAAAGAAGTACGTCATGCAGTGGCTTACTTACTTGACCGTGTAACATTTGCACAGACATTCACAGGCGGACATGGTACTGTTGTAAGCGGACCTTATGGTACGCAGCAGTGGATGGCTGAGGAATATGCAGAAGAATTAGACGGATTAAACTCTTACACATACAGCCTTGACTCTGCAATCAAAGAGTTAGAGGACGGCGGCTGGGTATACAACGAAGATGGTTCTGATTACTCAGGTTCCGGAATCCGTTATAAGAAATTAGACGATGGTACTTACATGCCATTAGTAATCGAGTGGTTCTCTTCTGAGAATAACTCTGTATCTGACCTGCTTGTAACTTCCTTACAGCAGAACCCGGATGTAGAAGCAGCAGGTATGAAGATCAACCAGACCGTTGGTACTTTCACAGACTTACTGACATATTACTATGACAGCTCCAAAGAGAACCCATATCAGATGTTCAACTTAGCAAGTGGTTTCGGTAACCCTTACGATGTTGCATATCAGTATGAGCCAGGTTCATCTAACAACACCAATGCATTAGAGGGTGAAGAAGGACAGAAACTGTATGATCTTGCAATCACTATGAACCATACAGAAGAAGGTGATGATGAGGCATATGCAAAAGCATGGTTCGATTTCATCGCTGACTGGAATGATGAGCTTCCTGAGATTCCGCTGTACTCCAATGATTACCATGATTTCTTCACATCAAAGCTTCATGACTTTGAAGAAGATGGATACAACTGGGATGCAACAAACGCAATTCTGTATGCAAACATGGAGTAATCTGTTTTATAGAATCATATTCTATTCCATGTGAAATTTTACCGGCATGTGGCGTGGGGCATAAGTCCCGCGCCCGTGCGGTATATATTCCGGCAAATTCTTTGATCGTTTCTTTTGGAATGGGATCAAAGGGGCATGTCAGGATTTTGTTCCTAAGGAAACGAAGAAGAAAAATCAAATGAAGGTTGGTTAAATTATGTTAAAGTACGTTGGGAAAAGAATTTTATATATGATAGGGGTATTCTTTGTAGTATCCATTATCCTTTTTGTACTGTTTAATAACGTACCTGGTGACCGTGCTCTTAATCAGGTGCAGAACTTAAGAGGTAAAGTCTCCGATGAGACATTCCAGCTCCGCTATCAGGAAGCAAGAGAAAAATTAGGATTAGATGATCCGATTCCGGTCCGCTATGTAAAATGGATGGGAAATTTATTAAAGGGCGATCTTGGATATTCTTCCTTCTACAAAAAAGATGTGAAAGACTGTCTCTCGACACCATTGTTAAACACGATACAGATCAATATCGTATCCACGATACTCGCGTTAGCGATCACAATACCGCTCGGTATTCACTGTGCGGTCAAGAAATTTTCTAAATTTGACAATACGGTACAGGTGCTGACAATTGTCGGCTATAGTATGCCTCAATATATAATTGCTCTGGTATTTATTTTCATATTTGCCGTAAAGCTCGGCTGGTTCCCAATCAGTGGTATGAATACGCCGAACTTCCAGGGAACCGGAATGGCATTCGTGCTTGACCGTCTCCATTATCTGGCACTTCCGGTCATCGTTATGACGGTTGCAGCTTTGGGAAGCATGACACGTTATGTCCGTGCAGCAATGATCGATGCACTCCGTATGGATTATATCCGTACTGCAAGAGCAAAAGGTTTAAAGGAAAAAGTCGTTATTTATTCCCATGCATGGAGAAATGCACTTCTTCCGGTTATCACACTGATCATCAGCTGGTTCATGAGTATTTTCATGGGATCTATCGTTATTGAACAGATTTTCCAGTTGAATGGTATCGGTAAAATGTATTATGTCGGACTTATGAATCAGGATTACGATATGGCACTTGCAGTAAATATGCTCTACTGTATCATCACACTGCTCAGCAACCTGATCACAGACTTAAGCTACGGTCTTGTAGATCCGCGTGTACGTATTGATAAGTAGGAGGAACGAAAAACATGAAGATGCTCAAACACCTTTTTGGAAAAAGGGATAAAGAACTCGATGTATTACAGGAAGAAGCGCTTCAGAGTCCGCTCCGTACGGTTGTGAGGAATTTCACCTCAAACAGACTTGCGTTTGGCGGCTTGATCGTATTTTTAGTTATCTTTTTGATCGTTTTAATCGGACCAATTTTTAATCCGATCGACTTAAGTGAAAAAGAAGAGACACAGATCAACGTGGCTCCGGGACTTAATATGATGAAAGTACCGGACGGTTTGAAAGGAAATGTAAAAGAGATTTCCACAGGTGCGACATTCAGTGTAGGCGTTGACAATGATGGTAAAGTCTATGTCTGGGGCTACACAAAGATCAGTAACAAGATCGATATTGCAAAGAAGATGCCAAAACAGAAAGAAATGGGAAAAGTGGTATCTGTATCTGCAGGATTAATTCCATTCCTTGAGCATGACGACGCCAACAGAGCACTGATGGGATCAAACATGCAAAGGCAAGCAGTACCATTATTAAGAACAGAAGCTCCTTATATTGGAACAGGACTTGAAAGAAAAGTTGCTGTAGATTCTGGAGCATTAGTAGTATCTAAAGTAGATGGAAAAGTAGTTTATGTAGATGCTAGTAAAATTATTATAGAAGATGAAAATGGAAAAGAACATAAGTATAGATTATTAAATTATGAAAGATCTAATGCTTCAATGTGTTTACATCAAACTCCATTAGTATCATTAGGTGAGGAAGTAAAAGTAGGAAGTATACTTGCTGATGGACCTGCTACAAAAGGTGGAGACTTAGCACTAGGAAGAAATATTCTTATGGCATTCATGCCTTGGGAAGGATATAACTATGAGGACGCTATTTTAATTTCTGATAGATTAAGAAAAGATGATGTATTTACATCAATTCATATAGAAGAGTATGAAATAGAAGCAAGAAATACTAAATTAGGTGATGAGGAAATCACTAGAGAGATTCCAAATATCTCTGAAGAAGCATTAAGAAAACTAGATGCTAATGGTATTATAACTATAGGTTCTGAAGTAGGACCAGGGGATATCCTAGTAGGAAAAACTGCTCCTAAAGGAGAAACTGAACCACCTGCTGAGGAAAAATTATTAAGAGCAATATTTGGAGAAAAAGCAAGAGATGTAAGAGATACATCTTTAAGAATGCCTCATGGTTCAAAAGGAACAGTAGTAGAAATTCTTGAATTATCAAGAGAAAATGGTGATGAATTAAAAGCTGGTGTAAATAAAGCTATAAAAATATTAGTTGCAGAAAAGAGAAAAATTACTGTTGGAGATAAGATGTCAGGACGTCACGGAAATAAAGGGGTTGTATCAAGAGTATTACCAGCAGAAGATATGCCTTTCTTAGCTGACGGGACACACTTAGATGTTGTACTTAACCCACTAGGAGTGCCATCACGTATGAACATAGGACAAGTACTAGAAGTTCACTTAGGAATGGCTATGGGTAACTATAATGGTGGAACACATATAGCAACTCCAGTATTTGATGGAGCATCTGAAGAGCAAGTTAAGGATTATTTAGAAAAATTAGGATTCCCTAGAAGTGGAAAAGTTGACTTATACGATGGAAGAACAGGAGATAAATTTGATAATCCTGTAACAGTAGGAAGAATGTATATGTTAAAACTACACCACTTAGTTGAAGATAAGATGCACGCAAGAGCAATTGGACCATATTCATTAGTAACTCAACAACCACTAGGAGGAAAGGCTCAATTCGGAGGACAAAGACTTGGAGAAATGGAAGTTTGGGCATTAGAAGCATATGGAGCATCTAATATACTTCAAGAGATGTTAACAGTAAAATCAGACGATGTTACTGGAAGAACAAAAACTTATGAAGCTATCATAAAAGGTGAAGAGATGCCAGAAGCAGACTTACCAGAATCATTTAAAGTATTATTAAAAGAGTTCCAAGCACTAGCATTAGATGTAGAACTATTTGATAGTGAAGATAATATAATAAACGTAGATGAAGAGTTAAATAAAGAAGAGGTATTAACAGAGTACTCTCCTTTAGATGACTTTAAAGATTAATAAAAATAATTGATATTTTAAGATTAGAAAATAAGTTAAGGAGGTAAACTCTTTAGCTTATTTCTAGTCGTTTATAGCTTTATCTCAATAAGGAGGCTTTGTATTTAATGGGAATTAGAAGTTTTGAGAAAATAAGAATTAGATGAGCATCTGCTTGCAACGCTCGAAAAACTGCAGCTCAATGATGCTTCATTG
>OGMP01002674.1_pt1 | contig 10569 bp, 9 predicted proteins | sample 1573261 | NCBI WGS metagenome assembly OGMP01 (sample SAMEA2581878, study PRJEB24529) | metagenome | biome: Human gut stool | place: China | collected 2011 | reverse complement strand
TGGAAAAAGAACTGTCAAGGAATGGCAAGATTTGTATAGCACTCTTCAAAAAGTAGATCAAGAATTTACAGAAATAGGGGACACTGTAGGTGGTACGATCGGAGAAATAATCAAAGCAGCAGGAAACATTACTTCTTCAACCTTGCAAATGGTTGATAGTATTGTTACTCTGGCCAGTTGGTCTACAATTGCCACTAAAAGAGCCGCCGAGGGTGCTACGGCCGCAATAATCAAAGTAGAGCAAGCCTCTGTTATCCTTACAGCCATATCCGCTGCACTTAAAATTGCAACGTCAATTGTCGGGCTGTTTAAAAGAACGGATTATATGGCCGAGTTTCGGAAAGAAATGGCGAAATTGAACCATGAACTTGAAATAACCAAATTAAACGCTCGTATCGGTTCGGACGAGCACAATACCATATTTGGTATCCAGTTTTTCTTTTACGGAATCCAATGCTTTTTTAGCAAGACCGTTTTCTACGCCGACACCTGCCAATACACAGAAGCCCTGAGGTTCAATATAAATCTGTCCCTCTTCACATTCTTTGGAACCGACTTTGTTGCCGTCTGCGTCGTAAGCACGTAAGAACCATTCGCCGTCCCAACCGCTTTCTTCAATGGCTGCGACCATTTTTTCAACTTCTTCTCTGGCTCTTTTGGCTTCTTCCGGTTTATTAGTTGCGTCGCAGAGGTCAGCGTATTCTTTACCGTATTTGACAAACATACCGGCAATAAATACCGATTCAGCAACCGGTCCTTCGCTAGGGCCAAAGGTCTGGAAGGATTCGCCCGGTTCTTTGGAGAAGCAGTTCAAGTTCAGGCAGTCGTTCCAGTCGGCGCGTCCAATCAATGGAAGATTGTGCGGTCCTTTGTGGTTGACTGTGTAGTTAAAGGAGCGTGTCAGATGTTCAAACAAACTTGTTGCCACGCTAAAATCATTATCATAAGGAACGGTTTCGTCCAAAATGGAGAAATCACCGGTTTCACGGATGTAAGCGGAAGTTCCGGCAATCAGCCACAATGGATCATCGTTGAATCCGCTACCGATATCACTGTTTCCTTTTTTTGTTAATGGCTGATACTGGTGGTAAGCACTGCCGTCAGCAAACTGTGTGGATGCGATATCGATGATTCGCTCTCTGGCGCGGTCCGGAATCAGGTGGACAAAGCCAAGCAAATCCTGACAGGAATCACGGAATCCCATGCCTCGTCCGATTCCGGACTCATAATAAGAAGCGGAACGCGACATATTAAAGGTAACCATGCACTGATACTGGTTCCAGATATTTACCATGCGGTTTAATTTTTCATCCCCTGACTTCACCGTATAGTGGGAGAGGAGACGGTTCCAATGCTCATTCAATTCGTGGAAGGCATCGCTTACCTGCTCTTTCGTTTGGTATTTGTTAAGCAGTTCGTCTGCCGGTTTTTTGTTAATTACATTTGGTGCTTCAAATTTATCATCTGGGTCATTTTCGCAGTAGCCGAGAACGAATACAAGTGTCTCACATTCACCCGGTTTCAGTGTCAGATTAATCTGGTGTGAACCAATCGGATACCAGCCGCTTGCGATCGAATCGGTAGCATTTCCCTGTTCGATGGCAAGAGGGTCTGCAGCACTGCGGTATGCACCAAGAAAGGCGTCGCGGCTTGTATCAAATCCGTCAATATCATGATTTACGGCAAAGACCGCATAATGGTTGCGGCGCTCGCGGTATTCTGTTTTGTGGTAAATGCGGGAGCCGATAATCTCTACTTCTCCGGTATTTAAGTTTCGCTGGAAGTTTGTCATATCATCCATTGCATTCCAGAGACAGAACTCAATATAGGAAAATAAAGTTATGGTGCGCTCGCAATCTGTTGTGTTGGTAATTGTGATTTCATTGATTTCACAATTGTCGTGAATCGGAACAAAAGTCAAAAGATTTGCATTGATTCCATCTTTCTCAGATATAAAGCGGGTGTAACCCATGCCGTGGCGGCATTCATAGGAATCCAAATCTGTTTTGACCGGCATCCAACCGGGATTCCATACGGTATCACCGTCTTTTATATAGAAGTAACGGCCACCCTCATCGTTTGGAATGTTGTTGTAGCGGTAACGTGTCAAGCGCAACAACTTTGCATCTTTATAGAAACTATACCCGCCACCGGTGTTGGAAATCAAAGAAAAGAAATCCGTGCTGCCTAAATAGTTAATCCAAGGCAGTGGTGTTTTGGGAGTTGTAATCACATATTCACAATTGGCGTCATCAAATTTTCCGAATTTCATAGAACCTCCATTCCGATGCTTTGCAAAGCATCTTTATAATAGTATTAGCATAACGTCACTAGGCGGAGTGCTCCGCATCTTACGCACTCCTGAAAATATGGGGAATCCGCAGATTTGTTACACAAATCGCTTCTTCCTCATATTTTGCGGTTATCAAGATCAACGTTTCTTTCGTGCAAGCACGAAAAATCGTTGACTTTGGTAATCTGGGGCGTTACGAAAACGATTTCGTGATAATTTCATTATATAGGAAGTCAAAGGGAAATGCAAGCGGGATATTTGTGCAATTCCAACAAAAAAAATTAAATTAGTATTGACTCTTTGTGAAAAGTGTGGTACAGTAGACTTACGAAAACGATTACGAAAAACGAGGAATGCTCATGGTATCAATGAAAGACATCTCAGAGACATGCGGTGTATCGATTGCGACAGTAAGCAAAGCATTGAATGGACGCACTGATATAAGTACTTCGACAAAAGAACGGGTACTTGAGGTAGCTAAGAAGATGGGCTATGTACCAAACTCATCCGCTCGTGCACTGAAGACAAACCGTACCTATAACATTGGAGTGCTATTTGCGGATGAAGCGCGAAGTGGTTTGACCCATTCATATTTTTCGCCGGTGCTTGACAGCTTCCGACAGGGAGTGGAAGAAAAGGGATATGATATAACCTTTTTGGGAAGGCATGTGGGAAAGAGTGAATTGTCCTATAGTGAACATAGCAAATATCGCGGAGTCGATGGTGTGATTGTTGCTTGTGTGGATTTTGAAGCGGAAGAAGTAAAAGAATTGCTGCAAAGTGGTATACCGGTTGTGACAATCGATTATATATTTAATGACAAGGCATGTGTTATGTCGGACAACATTAGAGGAATGGAACAATTGGTTTCTTACATTATACAATGTGGACATAAGAAAATTGCTTATATCCACGGTGCGGATTCTTTTGTTACTCGAAGCCGTATCGGAAGTTTTTTGCGGACGATGAAAAGGTATGGGATAGAAACCGAAGACAGATATATTCGGGAAGGTATTTACCACGCACCGGATGTATCGGCAAAAATTACTCACGAATTATTATCATTGGAAGATAGACCTACTTGTATTGTTTATCCGGATGATTTTTCTTGTATCGGAGGTATTAATGTGATTCGAAGTAAAGGACTTACGATTCCTAACGATATCTCAGTAGCCGGTTATGACGGACAAAGAATTGCCCGTGTGATTGAGCCGAAGATAACGACTTACCGGCAGAATACAGAACAAATCGGAAGAGTTGCAGCGACAAAGTTAGTAGAGCTGATTGAACAGCCAGAACTTGCACTTGTTGAAAGACTTGATGTACAAGGAGAATTAATACGAGGATGTTCGGTTCTTTCGATGAAATAATAAACGTTATTTCTTAAAGGAATGACACGAAACTGTTCACAACTTTCATGAAGAAATTCGTGAAAGAATAAAAAATTATTATTTTAGGAGGGTATTGATTTATGAGGAAAAAATGGTTAGCGCTGGCATTGTCTATGGCTATGGTAGTTGGCTCAATTACCGGATGTGGCGGAAGTGACAGCAACAAGGATGCAAGTGATTCATCAAAGAGCAACGATTCAGCAAAAGTGGAAACAGTAGCTGATGGTGGCGGAAAAGTTCTTAACATTTATGTTTGGAACACAGAGTTCAAAGAGCGTTTTGAAAAGTATTATCCGGATTACAACAAGGATACAAAGAGTATCGGCGATGTAAAAGTTAAATTCGTGACAAACACAAACGAAGGTGGTGTTTATCAGAAGAAACTGGATGCTGCTTTGAAAAAACAGGACAGTGCAAGTGCAGATGACAAAATTGACATGTTCCTCTGCGAGATGGATTATGTAAACAAGTACACAAATACAGATATGGCTCTTGATATTAAATCACTTGGACTTACCGATGATGATTTGAGTCAGATGTATGATTACACAAAACAAGCTGCTACAAAGAGAGATGGTACTCTTCGTGCTGTTTCATGGCAGGGCTGCCCTGGTGGATTTGTTTATCGTCGTTCTATCGCAAAAGAAGTATTTGGAACGGATGACATCGAAAAGATTCAGGAACAGGTATCTGACTGGGATAAATTCGCAGCAGCAGCTGAGACTTTGAAAGGAAAAGGATACAAGATGCTTTCCGGTTATGATGATGCACTTCGTGTATACTCAAACAATGTAAGCCAGAAATGTGTAAATGATGAAGGTGTTATTCAGATTGATCCATCTATCGAAAAATGGATTGACACAACAAAAGAGTATACTGACAAAGGTTATAACAACGTAACAAGCCTTTGGGCTGAAGAGTGGACTGCTGATATGGGCAAAGATAGTAAAGTATTTGGTTACTTTATGCCAGCATGGGGCATCAACTTCTCCATGGCAGAAGGATCCGGTGCTAAGAAAAATGATGATGGTTCCTTCACACCGGGCGGAAGCTACGGTGATTGGGCTGTAGTAACTGGACCACAGGCATTCAACTGGGGCGGTTCCTTCATCTGTGGAGCAACTGGAACAGATAATGCAAAATTGGTTGCAGACATCATGAAGAAACTCTGCTGTGATAAAGACATCATGTTCAACATCAGCAAAGATACTTCTGATTTCGTAAACAACAAAGAAGCAAACAAGATGTTGGAAGAGAAAAATGTTACTTCTGACTTCCTTGGCGGACAGTCTCTTGTAAAAGCTTTGAGTGCAGCAGCAGACAACATCAATTGCAGCAACGTATCTCCTTATGACCAGATGTACATCGAGAGCTTGATGGCTAAGATGAAAGATTACTATCAAGGCAAAGTTAGCAAAGAGAAAGCAATTGACAACTTCAAGAGCGAAGTGATCAAGAGTTATCCGGATTTGAAAAAATAATGGATAGCAGCTTAGAAACGAATTAGTTTTCTGGCGGGACGGGGGGCCCCTGTCCCGCCATTTTTATCAAAAGGTAAGGGGGATTTTATGGCTGGAAAGAAAGATGTGACGGCGTATAAACGTCCGCACAAATTAAAGTATGGCAAATGGGGCCTGATTTTTATCCTTCCGTTTTTCATTTGCTATGGTGTATTTCAGTTATATCCGTTGATTGCAACGTTTTATCGAAGTTTTTTTCATGACAAAACGGATATTTTCCTAAATAGTGTATTTGAGTTTGCCGGGTTTGAAAATTATATCGACCTTTTTACCAAATATGATATTGTAAAATATTTTGGTAATACGATGTTATTGTGGCTGCTTGGATTTATTCCGCAGAGATTTTCCAGCGTAACATTCTGGCTTCGGGAGTTATTCCGCAGATTATTGTATCATTGCTTTTTGCATCTTGGTTTACTGACATTCGATTAAAATTGAAAGGTACTGGTGCGGTTAAGGTTATTTTGTATTTACCGAATATGCTGATGGCCTCATCCATAGCAGTATTGTTTGGTAAACTATTTGCAGTAACCGGACCAATCAATCATATATTAGGAACGTCCATTCACTTTTTGGAAAATGAGTGGGGCATTCGTTTAATCATTGCCTTTATCAACTTCCTGATGTGGACGGGTAATACGACCATCCTTCTGATGGCAGGTATTATGGGAATTGACCCAGCTCTTTATGAAGCGTCTGCAATTGATGGTGCGAGTGCGAAACAGCAGTTTCGACGGATTACCATGCCGATGCTGAAACCAATTATGTTGTACGTTATGATTACTTCCATGATTGGTGGTTTGCAGTTGTTCGATATTCCGAACCTGATTGTAAACCGTGGTGGTACAAATGGCGTGGCTTCGACTGTTGTTATGGATATCAGTACGAGAATCAACTCATCACAGGGTGACATGGGTGTTGCCGGTGCTGAATCCGTTGTATTGTTCTTGGTTGCCGGTCTGATTGGAATCTTTATGTTCCGTATCATGCAAAGTGATGAGGATAAGGAAATAAAGGCTCGTAAAAAAGCAGAACGAAAAGCCAGAAAACAGGCAAAGGGGGTGCAGTAAATGGCAAAATATGCAAATTTGTCAGCGGATGAAATCCGCGGTCACCGTATGCTTGTCTTTCGTCGAACGGTTTCCTATATTGTTTTGATATTGGTATGTATTATCTGTATCTTTCCGTTTGTTATGCTCTTGGTAAATACAACAAAAGATACATCGACATTAAAAACGACATTTAGCCTGCTTCCGGGCGGTGATTTTGTCAGAAACTTTACGAATGCAATTAACGAGACAAAAGTAGCGGTTCTGCATTCGATGTTTAACTCATTAATTGTAGCAGTGATTTCATGTGTTACCAGTGTGTATATTGCAACACTTACTGCTTACGGATTATATGCTTACAATTTCCGCTTAAAAAAGGCAGCATTTGTGTTCATCATGGTTATCCTTATGGTGCCGACACAGGTTTCTGCACTCGGTTTTGTGGAAATGATGGATGCATGGGGAATTAAAGATTCATTTATTCCTTTGATTTTCCCTACCTTGGCATCTCCGGCAGTATTCTTCTTTATCAAACAGTATATGGAGAGTTCACTGCCACTTGAAATTGTGGAAGCCGGTCGAATTGACGGTGGACATGAATTTTACATCTTTAACTTTGTCGTTATGCCGATTTTGAAACCGGCATTGGCGGTGCAGATGATTTTCCAATTTGTTGCTTCTTGGAATAATTATTTCCTGCCACAGTTATTGATGGATAACAGTAGTGAAAATGCTACACTTCCATTGGTTGTGGCAAGTTTGCAGGCAGAAGCTTATCTGACGGATTTGGGCGAGATTTATATGATACTTGGTTTCGCAATTATTCCGTTGATTGTTGTATACTTGTGTCTGTCAAAATTTATTATTCGTGGTGTTGCCCTTGGCTCTGTAAAGGGTTGATGACAATCAGAAAACAAAAAGTGCTTGCGTAGAAATAAAAGTAGGATCGGTGCGATACAGAATTTTTGTATGAGTTCTCTGTATCGCATCGATTTTATTTTATGATAAAAAACTTTACTATTTTGTTAAAAAATGATAAAATTTATCAGTAGGTATATATTATTGGGAAATGAAAATACCAACAATTTTTTTTTAGCCGAAAGGAGAAGGAATGTGAACGAACAGCAGCAACAAAAACTGGACGAAATTCTGAAAAAACATGAGTATAAAAGCAATCTTGTGATTGCGATTATGCAGGATGTTCAGAAAGAGTATCACTATCTTCCGGAAGAGGCATTATGCTATATTGCCAAAGAGTTGAAGATGAGTGAGGCGAAGATTTATGGGGTAGCGACATTTTATGAGAACTTTTCTTTGGAACCTAAGGGGAAATTTGTCATTAAAATATGTGACGGTACAGCATGCCATGTGCGAAAGTCAGTGCCAATTCTGGAAGAGTTTCGTAAAACGCTTGGGGTTACACAAGAAAAGCCAACTTCTGATGATATGCTTTTTACCGTTGAAACGGTATCTTGTCTGGGAGCCTGTGGTCTGGCACCGGTATGTACGGTAAATGATCATGTGCATCCATCCATGACACCTGAAAAGGCGCGGGAACTTATTAAGCAGTTAAAGGAGGAGGCAGCGAATGAAAATTAAGAATCGTGAGGAACTGATTGCGAAGCAAGAGGAATATCGTGCTTCTTTAAACAGTCAGAGAAAACAAATCCTGATTTGTGCCGGAACCGGCTGCGTAGCCGGAGGATCATTAGAGATTTACGCAAAAATGAAAGATATCATTGAGGGCAAAGGATTGAAATGTGCTCTTGTTCTGGAAAAAGATCCGCATGGAGACAGCATTGGATTAAAAAAGAGCGGCTGTCACGGTTTTTGTGAGATGGGACCGCTTCTTCGTATTGAGCCGATGGGATGGCTGTACATAAAAGTGAGTCTGGATGACTGCGAGGAAATTATCGAAAAATCCATTATTGGAGATGAAGTTATTGACCGTCTGGTGTACAAAGACCAGGAGGGAAATCCATATGTGAAACAGGAGGATATTCCGTTTTACAAGCAGCAGACTCGTATTGCGCTTGAGTACTGCGGACATATTAATGCGGAAAGTATTGCTGAGTATTTGGCTCTTGGCGGCTATAGTGCCGTGGCAAAAGCTTTATTTGATATGACGCCTCAGGGCATTGTCGATGAGATTACGGAGTCCTGCCTGCGTGGACGCGGAGGCGGTGGATTCCCTGCAGGAAGAAAATGGCAGCAGGTGTTAGACCAGAAGGAAGAAGAAAAATATATTGTTTGTAACGGTGACGAGGGTGACCCGGGGGCCTTTATGGATCGTTCCATGATGGAAGGTGAGCCGCATCGTGTGATTGAAGGTATGCTGATTGCTGCGATTGCGACGGGTGCGCATCACGGCTACATTTATGTGCGTGCAGAGTATCCGCTTGCCGTTGAGAGACTTCAGACAGCTATTGATAAGGCAATGGACCGCGGACTGTTAGGAAAAGATATTTTGGGTTCCGGTTTTGATTTTGATTTACATATCAGCCAGGGAGCCGGTGCATTTGTCTGTGGTGAGGGAAGTGCGCTGACAACATCAATTGAAGGAAACCGCGGTATGCCGCGCGTGAAACCACCAAGAACGGTAGAGCATGGTTTGTTTGACAAGCCAACAGTTTTAAATAATGTTGAAACATTTTGTAATGTACCGCCGATTCTGTTAAATGGTGCGAAATGGTATCAGGGCTATGGTCCGGCAAACAACCATGGCACGAAAGCATTTGCCCTTACCGGCAATGTACAGAATACTGGGTTGATTGAGGTGCCAATGGGAACGACGCTGCGTGAAGTTATTTTTGATATTGGCGGCGGTGTCAAAGGTGGTGCTTTTAAAGCGGTTCAGATTGGCGGACCATCCGGCGGATGTCTGTGTATCAGTGCGACAGAAGATCATTTGGATATGAAACTGGGTTTTGATTCGCTGAAAAAAGTAGGTGCCATGATTGGTTCCGGCGGCCTTGTTGTTATGAATGATAAGAGTTGCATGGTTGAAGTGGCACGTTTCTTTATGAATTTTACCCAGAATGAATCTTGTGGTAAATGTGTGCCGTGCCGTGAGGGAACAAAGCGTATGCTTGAACTGCTTACGGATATCACCGAGGGGCGCGGAACGATGGAGCATATAGAGTTGTTGGAAACATTGGCGGAGACCGTTTCGGCAACGGCACTTTGTGGTCTTGGTAAAACAGCCGCTTCACCGGTTGTATCAACGCTTAAGTATTTTCGTGACGAATACATTGCTCATGTAGTGGATAAAAAATGTCCGGCAGGCCAGTGTAAAGCATTGACAAGCCTTCAGATTGACCCTGAACTTTGTAAGGGCTGTACCAAATGTGCAAGAATGTGTCCGGTAGGTGCAATTTCCGGAAACGTAAAAGAGCCGCATGTGATTGACACGACAAAATGTATTAAATGCGGTGCATGTAAAGATGGATGTAACTTTGGTGCAGTGAAGGAGGTGTAACAATGGCTGAGAAAAAATATATGATAATAGATACTGCTGGTATCAGAAGAAAATCAAAGGTAGAGGAGAGTCTAGAGTATTATTCTGTACTTAGAGCTATCAAGACTATTAAAAGAGCAGATGTATGTTTACTTATGTTAGATGGTAAAGAGGGACTAAGTGAGCAAGATAAGAGAATAGCTGGAATAGCGGCTGAAGAGTTAAAACCTATAATTGTAGTAGTTAACAAGTGGGACTTAGTAGATAAAAAATCTAATACTATGGAGAAGATGAGAGAGAAACTTTATGCAGAGTTACCATTCCTATCTTATGCTCCAATAGAGTTTGTATCAGCTTTAACAGGACAAAGAACAACAAAACTTTTAGAGATAGCAGATACAATATTTGAAGAGTACAACAAGAGAATATCTACTGGTATCTTAAATACAGTGCTTAAGGAAGCTGTACTTATGAACAACCCACCTACAAGAAAAGGTAGAGTTGTAAAAATCAACTATGCTACACAAGTATCTGTTGCACCACCAAGATTTGCTCTATTCTGTAACTATCCAGAGCTAATTCACTTCTCATATGCTAGATATATTGAGAATAAATTTAGAGAGGCATTTGGATTTGATGGTTCTCCAATCTTAATTAGTTTTGAAAAGAAAAATGGAGAGGAGTAAGAAAAAATTATAATTAATCTGTAACGAATTTGTCATAATTATATGTTACTATTAATACATAATAAATCTTTCCCCAAAATATTTTATATATTAGATAACAAACAACAAGGAGCCACTAGCTAGTCTAGTGGTTTTTTGTTGCATTAGTATTTTTTCTTTTTTTAAATATATGC
>OGMP01002670.1_pt1 | contig 10585 bp, 9 predicted proteins | sample 1573261 | NCBI WGS metagenome assembly OGMP01 (sample SAMEA2581878, study PRJEB24529) | metagenome | biome: Human gut stool | place: China | collected 2011 | reverse complement strand
ACAGCCGAGTGTGAGTGAAGGAGTAAGCTTGAAGTTGTAAAGGTCACCGATACCGCCCTGTGAAGAAGGTGTGTTAACAAGGATACGGCAAGTTTTCATTCTGGATGCGAACTCGTCAATCTTTGCTCTTTCGTTTACAGCGTCAACATAAAGTGAAGATGTGTGACCGTAACCGCCGTCAGCAATAAGATGCTCAGCCTTTGCAATAGCATCTTCAAAATCTTCAGCCTTGTACATAGCGAGTACAGGAGAAAGCTTCTCGTGAGCAAACTCTTCGCTGATGTCAACTGATTCTACCTCACCGATAAGAACCTTTGTTTCCTCAGGAATTGTTACACCTGCAAGAGCTGCGATTGTAACAGGCTTCTGACCAACAATCTTAGCGTTAAGAGCGCCGTTGATGATGATAGTCTTTCTAACCTTCTCTGTCTCTTCCTCGTTAAGGAAGTAGCAGCCACGAGCCTTGAATTCCTTCTTAACTTTGCTGTAAATCTTCTTTTCAACGATAACAGACTGCTCTGAAGCACAGATCATACCGTTATCAAATGTCTTTGAGTGGATAATTGAGTTAACTGCGAGTAAAATGTCAGCTGTTTCATCAATGATAGCAGGTGTGTTACCGGCGCCAACACCGAGTGCAGGCTTACCTGATGAATAAGCAGCCTTAACCATGCCGGGGCCACCTGTTGCGAGGATGCAGTCAGCTTCCTGCATAAGTGTGTTTGTGAGTTCGAGTGAAGGAATATCAATCCAGCCGATGATACCCTCCGGAGCGCCTGCCTTAACAGCAGCTTCAAGAACAACCTTGGCAGCCTCAATTGTGCTCTTCTTAGCACGGGGATGCGGGCTGATGATGATACCGTTTCTTGTCTTAAGACAAACGAGTGTCTTGAAGATAGCGGTTGAAGTTGGGTTTGTTGTAGGAATAACGGCAGCGATTACACCGATTGGCTCAGCAATCTTCTTAATGCCGTAAGCCTTGTCTTCCTCAAGAACGCCGCAAGTCTTAACATTTCTGTAAGCATTGTAAATATACTCAGATGCGAAGTGGTTCTTGATAACCTTATCTTCTGCAACGCCCATGCCTGTTTCTTCAACAGCCATCTTAGCGAGCGGAATTCTCATCTGGTTTGCAGCAGTAGCGGCAGCAAGAAAAATCTTGTCAACCTGCTCCTGTGTGTAGGTAGCAAAAATTTTCTGAGCTTCTCTTACTCTTGCAAGGGCAGCTTCAAAGCTTTCTGCGTTATCTACGATAGGATACTCTTTTGTACTCATTTAATCTACCTCTTATCTTGCATAATTATATTAGATTCAGCAAAGCTGAAAATGATATCAAATTAATTTGCCTCAATTACTCGGCTTTCTCGGCAGCCTTACCGCTTGCCTTTGTTGCCTTTGTTGCTTTTGTTGAAGAACTGCCTAAGTCAGCCTTGAATTTAAGGTTGTTTTTCTTAGCATAGTTCTGGGCATATGAACCGCTTGCTCCGTGGATTGTAACTTCCTTACTGCATTCTGCGAATACATTGTCGGGAATACTTGTAATACAAGCCGGAATTGTAATGTCTGTAAGCTCACGCGACTGATAAAAAGCATATTCATCAATCTTTGTAAGTTTACCGCTGTCGGGAAGAACAACATTGTTAAGTGCCGCACCCGAAAAAGCTCTCGGTCCGATTTCTTTGAGTGTACTCGGAAGCTTGATTTCTCTTAACTCAGAGCAGTTAAAGAACACGCTGTTGTTAAGGATTTCAAGACCTTCGGAAAGATTTACCTTTGTGAGGCTGTGACAGCTTGAAAAGGCATAATCTTCAATCTGCTTGATACTTGACGGAATTGTTACTTCCGTAATTTTGGAGTCATTGAACACGCTTGCACCGATTACGGTAACTTTGTAGTTCTTGTAGCTTTCGGGAATTTCAATAACCGTGTCAGAACCTGTGTACTTTGTAATCATAAGTTCTTCCTGATTGATAATGAAAAATCCGAAATCTCCGTTTGTAAGGTCAGGCTCTGTCGGCTCAACCTTGTAGCCGGGCTTACTGCTGTTTGATGTGTTGTCGTCACAACCGCATCCTGAGAGTCCGACCGCCGCTGATGCGCACATTGTGCATGCCATCAGAAAGCAAAGAATTCTTTTCATTTTTCTGGATCCTTTCAATCGTTGTTTCAGAATTTAGCTAATTCTCGATTGATTCTATTTTATCATCTTTGTTAAATATTTGTCAATGTTTTTTTGACCATTTTTCTACTTTTATCGGGTTCAATAATAATTACAAAAAGATTACACACTTATTGTTGCACTTCTCACAAAAAAGATAAAAATCCCGTAAAATCCGCTGTTTTTTGCGGTAAAAAATGTAAGAAAAATCCTCAGAAACTGCCGTTTTCGGCATATCATTGACGAATCAATCGACCAATGTCATATTTTCACAATAGGCGTTGTAAAATCAAGACCGCTCCTTTTTGGAATATCATATGCAAGCGCCGAAATATCGTAGGCTAAAATATCCTTTTCAAGCAATGCCTTTGTGTTGCCGCCTGTTCTGATACCGTTGCTTGCAGAGGTGACAATATTCAGTCGGCAGTCCTTGAGCAATTCCGCACCCTCGTTTGTAAAGCCTAAAACACGGACATACTCAATCGGGATTTGCGTATGAGCTTTTTCGATTCCGAGCAATGCACAGGCGAGTATTCTCCTTATGCGTGCATGAGTGTATCGCTTTGTCTTTACAATGTCGGCAATTTCTGATGAGGTACCGCAGCGCACTGCCGCATCGGCAATTCTGTTTTCAAGCCCCTCACCCACATCGGTCAGTTTTGCAATGTCCTCTCTTGTCATAGTACGCAGGCGGTACAGTAACGGTCTGTCAAGATTTTCGGGGAATGTGATTTCATCGGGAATGTACGGAGCGTATTTCTTCGCATTTTCACCGTTGCGGAGCATTTCTCTTATATGAGAAGCCGAGGCAAACTCATTGCCTGCAATATGGCTGTCGTGTGCAACGCCTGTTCTTGCAACCGAAAACGGTTCAATAGATGTACCGCTCAATGCTTTGATATACTCAACGGCAAGTATATTATTCGGTTCGCAGAGTACTGATGAAACCTCATTGCCGAAAACCGCTTTGACGGCATTTTCAAGTTCACGGGGATAGTATCCGCCGCTTTTCATTCCGTCACGCACAAGAGCCTGTACATTTTTGTCGCAAACAGCCTTTGCGGATTTTTTGAGCAGTTCGCAGTCACCGCTTTCACTGCCGAAGGCAAGATGATTTGTGCAGTCAAAAGCCGACGCAATCGCAACACCTGCCTTTGCAAAGCCCTCAGCCCCCGAAAGTGAGAACACAACGGGCAGTTCAAGCACCAAATCCGCACCGTTTTCAAGGGCAGATTTTGCACGGACAAATTTGTCGCACACGGCAACCTCACCACGCTGGGTAAAGCTGCCGCTCATAATTGCTATGACCGGCTCTTTAAGCACATTTTTTGCACTTTCGAGCAAATATTTATGACCGTTGTGAAACGGATTGAATTCGCAGATGACAGCTGTTGCCATAACTATTCCTCCGAAGCCTTTATTTCGCATACATATTGTAAAAAACACTTGAAAACATACATAATTTGGAGTATCATATGTATGTGTGACCTGTCAATTTTGAAAAGTCTTTTTCTGATTTACATTATAGTATAAAATATGACGACAGGCAAATATATTTCTTATATTTTAAACTGAAAACAACTACCAAAGGGGACGATTGTAATGAAAATTCTCGTAATCAACGCAGGCAGTTCCTCGCTCAAGTACCAGCTTATTGATACTGACAACGAGGCAGTTCTCGCAAAGGGTAACTGTGAAAGAATCGGTCAGAACGGTGCTTTCATTGGTTTTAAAACACCCGACGGCAAAAAAATCAACCGCAAAACACAGATGCTTAATCACACTCAGGCTTTTGAGGCTGTTAAAAATGCACTCATAGATCCCGAATACGGTGCAATCAGCGATTTGTCCGAGGTTTCCGCCGTAGGTCACAGAGTTGTGCAGGGCGGTGCGTACTTTGACAAGTCGGTGCTTGTAGATAACTCGGTAATCAACAAAATCAGAGAGCTTGCTCCTCTTGCACCTCTTCACAACCTTGCACACCTTCAGGGCATTGAGGCCTGCACAAGAGTTTTCGGTCCGAAAGTTCCGCAGGTTGCGGTTTTTGATACTGCTTTTCACCAGACAATGCCCGAAAAAGCATTTATGTATGCAGTACCTTACAAGTATTATGAAAAGTTCGGTGTAAGAAAGTACGGCTTTCACGGCACATCTCACCGTTATGTTTCCGAAAAAATGGCTGACCTTATGGGCAGAAAAAAGGAAGAGCTCAAGCTTATTACCTGTCACATCGGCAACGGTTCTTCAATCACAGCCGTAAAGGGCGGCAAGGTTATCGACACTACAATGGGACTTACTCCTCTCGGCGGTTTTATGATGGGTACCCGTTCAGGTTCACTTGATCCGTCTGTTATCACATTTATCGCTGAAAAAGAGCATCTAACTCCCGAGGAGATGTCAAAGATTCTCAACAAGGAATCGGGACTTTTGGGTATTTCGGGCGTTTCATCTGACGACCGTGATGTTTGTGCAGCCGAGGCAGACGGCAATATGAGAGCTCACCTTGCCCACGAAATGCTTTACTACCAGATTGCAAAGTACATCGGCAGTTATTATGTAGCGCTCGGCGGTTGTGACGGCATCGTATTCACGGCAGGTATCGGTGAAAACCAGCCTATGCTCCGTGAAAAGGTTTGCGACTATCTTGAATGCCTTGGCGTTAAGTTGGATAAGGAATTCAACAAGCAGGCCACATGCGGTGTTACAGGCACACTCTCAACTCCTGATTCGGCAATCAGAGTTGAACTCATTGCAACCGACGAAGAAATGGTTATTGCAAGAGATACAAGAGCCATTGTTGAGGCACTTTAATTGAAATAAATCTGCCACGCAGTAAATATTACATAAGAAAACAGGTTGTCATATGACAGCCTGTTTTTTGTTTATGGTTATTTCTTATCCGTATTTTTAAATTTGAATGCATTGCGTTCAACCGTGTGCAACACACACGGCTGGCGAACACGGTTCGCCCCTACATTACAATAATTCATAAAATCTACGAATCCGCAACTGTTCCGTCCGTCACGGTGTTGCTTGTGTCCCTGAATAAAAGTGTAATGCACCAGATTGCGGAAAGTCCGACAAGGATGTAAACAATACGGCTTATGATTCCTGTCTGTCCGCCGCAAATCCACGCAACAAGATCAAACTGAAAAATACCGACACTTCCCCAGTTGAGTCCGCCGATAATAAGAAGCGTCAATGCTATTTTATCAAGCATTCAAAGTCCTCCTTTGTATTTGCTGAAAATAGTATTGACGCAATTTTTCGTTTTATTCAATTTAAATCAGAATTTAATTAACAATGCAAGGAGCAAAATCAGCACTCCCAGGAAAATTACCGCACCGCCGATTATTCTTGTGATTTTTACGGCTTTGCGAATTTTGAATTTTGAAATCATATTTTCCGTGGGAAACGGAAGAATAATGAGCATAATTCCGAGAATTATACAGCTTGCAAGTGCGACGGTAAGACCGACCTCTCTTGCAAACGAGAGCATAAAAAGTCCGATTGGAATTCCGAACACACAAATCATATTGATTACCGCAAACAGCTTGCCGAAACGCTCGCCCTTTTCGTAAAATTTATTTGCTTTAATATGACACTCATCATCACAATACTGGTCAAAATACGATATCTGTTTTCCGCAGAATTCACATTTTTTCATGGACACACCTCGTTGTTTCATTTTAAATCGTTCACAGATTATTCTAACACACAAATCGACATATTTCAACTTGAACAAATGTACATTTTCGGGTGTATGCTTTGTTGAAAAAATTTTTGCAATGTGGTATGCTGAAAAGAGGTGATTTTATGGAGAGTTTTTTCGTTGCACTTAATGCGGTTCTGCCGATGTTCATAATGCTTTTCATCGGTTTTCTTGTGAGAAAATTAAAAATTTTACAGGACAGCTTTCTGCCTCAGCTTAACAAAATTGTTTTCAATGTATTTTTTCCGTTTCTGATGTTCAATAACATCTACGGCTCGGATTTTTCAAGTGTTTTCAGCCCGAAGCTGCTTGCCTTTGCGGTTATTGGCGTGTTCACGATTTACTTTTTGTCAATCGGGTTTACACTCCTTGTTGAAAAGTCAAATTACAGCCGCGGTGCGATGATTCAGGCGATTTACCGCAGTAATTTTGTACTTATGGGACTTCCGATTGCGGCGAATATTTTCGGCAAGGATAAGCTTGGCATGACAGCCGTGCTTGTTGCTGTTGTTGTTCCGATTTACAATATGCTTGCCGTCATCACGCTTGAAATTTTCAGAGGGCAAAAGATAAATGTGCTGAAAATCTTAAAAGGCATTGCCAAAAATCCGCTGATTATCGGCTCTGTGCTCGGACTTTTGTCTGTTGCGTTCAATATAAGCCTTCCGGACACAATTGACAAAACGGTTTCGGATATTGCGGCGGTTGCAACTCCGCTTGCGCTGATTGTACTCGGTGCGTCTGTCACATTTGAGAGCATAAAAGGCTGTTCACGCAACCTCATAATCTGCATAATTGCAAGACTTGTTGTTGTGCCGGCACTTTGTCTGGGTACGGCGGCGCTTATAGGAATCAGAGGAGTTGACTTTGTGTCGCTTATCGGACTTTTTGCATCTCCGTGTGCGGTTTCGTCATTCACAATGGCTCAGCAAATGGACAGCGACTTTAAACTTGCAGGTGCGGCGGTTGTGTTCACTTCGGTTTTAGCGTGTTTCACGATGTTTTTGTGGATTTTCTTCTTCAGACAGGCAGGTTTCTTTTGATAATCTGCATAAATTTCAGACACATGATTTATTCAATGTGTAAAGTTAAACGATATTATTACTATCAATAATAAAAAACAGCATAACAGTCTTGACTTTTATTACTATTAGTGTTAGAATACTCGCATAGGGTAGCGGTTTGCAGGAAATGACTTGAAATCCTGCAAGGTTAAGCTGTTACTTTATTAAACAGCTATTTCCTTCTTTTTTTATTATTTTGTGGGCATAAGAAAACGGAGTGCGTAATGCACTCCGTTTTCTTTTATACGAATTTTCTGGATACAACAAAATAATTTCAACACCGTAGCATCCGCCCATACATTTAAACGCAACTTTTATATATACAAAAACAGTCGGGCGACAATGATTTGCATTTTGCAAACTGTCTGCCCGACCGCAATTTTCCATTTTCAATTTTCAATTTTACATTTAATTAAACCTTCCGCTCGGGCATAATATGTTTTTATTATTACATACTATCTTCCCGAACCGGGTGCAGCGACACGCTGCCGATCAATCTGTTTTTTGATTTTGTCAAAGGTTACACCGTATTTTTCGGCAATGTCTTTGGCATAGCTTACACCTTGAGGCGGAGCGATGAAAACCTTGAACGAACGCTGTCCGTTTTCGACACCTGTTACCAGACTTTCGACCTTGCTGTCGCCCTTTACGGTTGTGTTCACCTCGTCAAGATTGCGAGCCAAATCGTGCATATGGGTATTAAAAATCGCCCTTGTGCCGAGATAGCGCATTGATTTGACAACATCACGGGCAATGTACAAGCCCTCGGCAACATTGGTTGTTGCAAGGCTTTCGTTGAGCAAAAGCAGACTGTAACGGCTTGCCGAGGAGAAAATTTCGGCAAGTCTTTTGCTTTCTTCACCGAGTCTGCCGAGGTCAACGGTATCGTTTTCATCGGCAGGAAAATGCGTAAAAATGCTGTCGCACGGGCTGAATTTCATCTGCGTTGCAGGAACATATATTCCGTTCTGAGCAAGCAGAAACGCAAGTCCGACCGCCTGAGTAATCGTGGTTTTACCGCCACGGTTCGGACCTGTCAGAATGTAAATTCGCCTGTCATCGTTAAAATCAATATCGTTTGTGACAATATCCAAATTCTCACCGTTTGCCGATTTTATGCCGAGTTTGAGGTTGTAAACATCTCTAAGACAGCAGTTTCTGTCCTCCTTGGGCAAAACTTCTGCCTTGCACAGCGGAAGATTTTTCTTTTTCATCTTATCACAAAGCTCTGCAAAACGAATATAGAAAATGATTTCGGGCATAAGCGAAACGAACGAGTAGCCGTTGACATTGACATATCTGTTGAGCATTGATTTTATGTCATTTACGGTTCTGCGGAGGATATCGGTCACAACATTTTTGAGTGCGTCAGACATAGGATCTGCGCCGGTCAGCGAGCTGTTCATAGTGTGGTTTACATCCTGCTGAGCGCCCACAACAAACTGTCCCAGCCCAAACTGCGAGGTTGACGGATTGGACGGATGAAAGCTTAAAAATCCCGAAACATCGTTGCCGTGGTGCAGTTCGCTGTCACGGTTTGTAAACTTCATAAATCTTTTGAGAATACCGCTGTCGGTAAATTCTTTGTCATTGAGTGAGATTACACCCACACTCTTTGGGCGGAGCAAATCGTCAAGATTCACACCGAGGGTTATGCTCTTGAGCTTTTGAGCCTTTGCAAGCGTATCTATTATATCCTTTTTCAGTTCGGGGAAACCGCTGTCATTGTAAATTGACTGAACATTTTTCTTGAGCTCAAGCAGTCCCTGCGACCTTACTTCAATTGTTTCAAGCGTGTTTTTTATTCTTGTAATGCAATCGACATAGCCGTCCATTTCACGAAGTCGGTTTATAAGCTGCCACAAGGAAGATGCCTCGGTATCCTTTTGAAAGCGCTCAATTTCACGCAAATCGTTCAGCTTTACAAGAAGTGCGGACAGATCATCACGAAGTTTCGGAAAACGGAGAAAATCTTCAAAAACATCGCAACGATATTTTATAACTTCCTCGTCATCCGTAATATTTATCAGCAGCTGCTTTATGCTGTTGCGTTCATACTGCTCTTTTGTGAGAGCGTCACATATATAATCAACCGACAAATCATTCAGCGCCTCTTTGTTGAGAGTTCTGTAGGATGCATTTGAATTTGTCGGGTGTAATAAGCTGAATTTTTCCATAATTCACCGCCGAAAAAATTTGCCGTATAACGGCTTTAATTGAATGATAGCACAAAAAATTTTTGTTTTCAACCGAGAAATCGAAAATTTGCACTTTGGCTGATTGTGTGATATCATAGCTTTGGAGCAGATTGCTCTCAAAACCAAAATAACGGTCGGGAGGATTGACTTATGGATAAAAAGATGCTTGACAGAATTAACGAGCTTGCAAAAAAGAAAAAGGAACAGGGACTTACCGAGGCTGAGCAAAAAGAACAGAAAGAGCTGTACAAAATTTATCTCGGCGAAATCCGCACACAGTTCAACGCAACACTTGACAATGTAAGCGTTGAAGAAAAGGACGGCACTGTAAAACCGTTCAAAGAGGCATACAAAAAGCCGTATGACAAAAACTGATTTTGACACATTCAAACAGAAGTCATGCGAAAATTTAATTACACAGTCAAACAAAAAAGCAGTTCCGATTTTGGAACTGCTTTTGTTTTATAAAGTTATTTAATTACTTGTATCTTCTTCCGCCCTTTTGGTTGTTCTTTGGAAGCTGAATTTCGGCAGTATCGTACTTACTGCGTCTTTCGGACTTTCTGCCTGAAGATGAGTAATCATCGGCATAATCATCGTTACTGCTGTAACGCTGTGACTGTGCAGATTTGCTCTTTGGAGCGTTACTTCTGCCGCCGACTGTGACTCTCTTCTTTCTGTTGAGAACAGTTGAAATTACAAAGTACGCAATGCCTGCAACACCGAGTGAGAGTAAAACGAGTGAAACATAGAACATCCAATGTCCGTTATCGCCCTTGCTGTTATTGTTCTTGATGAAGTTAAAGTCATCACCGTCAGAACCCGATGTGTCGGTATTTTTAAGATTTTTTGCGATATCCGACCAGTCGTTGCTTGAAAGAGTTTTTTCGTCAATGTTATCGTCAGACTTGATGAGCGACGCTGACGGAGCAGTATTTGACGGAGCAACATAGGACTGACCGCCGCCTACATATGACGGCTCAGAGTAGTAGTAAGTCTGACTGCTGCTGTAATTATTGTCATAACTGTTATTGTTGTAGTCATAGCTGCTGTCATAGTTATAGTTATTGTCATATGACGAATCACTTGACGAATAGCCGGGATTTACATATGATGAGCTGTTCGACGAGTCCGGATACACAGGATCGGGCTGCGGCTGCGGCTCAGGCTCCGGTGAGGGCTCCGGTGAGGGTTCCGGTGAGGGCTCGGGCTCCGGCTCTACGGGATCAACAATAACGCTTGAATCTCCGCCGGGATCAACCTCCTCACCGACTGCCGATACGGAAAAGCTCACAGCAGAAATGCTCAAAAGTGCAGTCAGAAAAATTGCGCAAAGCTTTGAATGTTTTTTCATAAAAGCCCCTTTCTTCAGAATAATCTGAAAATGCGTCTGTTGTATGTCCGATATCAATTATTTTGAGCTTATCTCGTATGCCGTCTTCTGCTTGAAAAA
>OGMP01002656.1_pt1 | contig 10614 bp, 12 predicted proteins | sample 1573261 | NCBI WGS metagenome assembly OGMP01 (sample SAMEA2581878, study PRJEB24529) | metagenome | biome: Human gut stool | place: China | collected 2011 | reverse complement strand
CCACATCGGGACAGTCGAAGCCTTCGGAGAAGATATCCACATTGACCAGCACTTTAATCCGTCCCTGCCTGAAACCCTCCACCAGTTCCCTCCGCTCCGAAGCAGGAGTCTTGCTGTCGATAGCTACGGTCTCCACCCCGTGCGCACTGTAGCAGGCGGCTATCTGACGGGCATGAGCTATGCTGACGGCATACACAATTCCCTTTTTTCCGCAGGCATACCGCTCGACACTCTCGTACAACCGCCGGATACTGACCTGGCGGTTCAGCACCTCATTCATTTCCTTCGCCTGATAATCTCCGTCCGCCCCGCGTTTCTTCAACGAATCTATCATCCGTTGCTCCCTGCTGTCCGCGCGGATGGACACATAATCAAAAGCCGACAGCCACCCCTTCCTGATAAACTCCGCAATGCTCCACGAAACAACCAGCGCATCAAACAAATCCGTAAAGCCTTTACCGTTCAACCGACAAGGAGTGGCGGTCATACCCAGTTTCTTCACTTCCGGGTATCTCTTCCAAAGCTCCCTGTAAGTCTCCGCCAGCGCATGATGCGCCTCGTCAATGACAATCAGCCCGGGGGCCTCCTGCATCTTCTTCCAGTTACGCGACAGCCATTGGATGGAGAATACCCTCACCGTCCCATCCTCCCTGTCCATTCCATACCGGGCTACGGTTTCCTCTATCTGCTCCACCAGCTCCCTGCGGTGCGCCACAATCCACACCCGCATACCGGAACGGCAGAGAAACTCCCTCACTACCGCCGCCAGCAGATGCGTCTTCCCCGTGCCCGTGGGCATCTGCACCATGATACTCCGATGAAACTCCCACTCCTTAAAGAGCCTGAGTTTCATCTCCTGCTGGTAGTCACGAAGACCATCGTTTTTACAAGACATAAGCAAATGCCGGTCACCACCGGCAACAAAAGAGGAAAAGGCCGCATGCAGCATTGCACACAGCCTGTATGACTTTTTTCAACTAAAATACCAATAGAAATGCGTTCTTATGACCTTAAACGCAAAGAAAGAAGTGACAGCATTATCGTATATACTGTTCTTCCAACCAATTATATCTAATCTATTTAACTAATATACGGTTGTCGCATTTCCCACTATACCTCTTCCATCCTCATCAAATCCCAACCCGAAAATTGCATCACAATCTTGTGCATCTGCGTGCCTTGGCGCAACGCCTCCACTCTTGGCGCACAGGCATAGCCATCTATCTGCTCCACAGCTTGCCGCCACTGCTCCGCAGCCTTGGCCTCGAAATCCTTCTTCGGCAGGTATTTCAATTCCACTATGTAGCAATGCTTGGACTGATAGTGGGTCAGGTTGGGCAGCAGGAAAGATTGCCTGTTTCAGCAAGTCAAAAAGTTCTCTATATTAAAACCGACAGTCACATAGCAATAGAAGAATCCGGTATTTCTTCTGTTTGTCTATTTTTTACTATCGTTCCTGTCTTCTTTACCGGTCGATAAAAGAAAAGAGAACAAAAGAAGAGCCGAAATTTATATAACCTATTATCAGGTATTTATTTCAGATGTACTTTGAACATTATTCCGCCAGAGAAATATTTGCATTGATTTAATTCTATCACAGCATTGATGTAGTCTTTCCAAAAGCTGTACTCCATACCCACATTACAGGTTCTTGCATCATACTCCGCCATCAGATTCAAGCCATTTATCACCTTTACAGCCCAAGATTCTTGCGCAGGCAATCCCAAACGAAAATTCACCCCTATGGCCGGACGATTATGATGCTCCCAAGTGGCAGGTCGGTCCAACACCCATGCCAAATGTACCCCCAACATTCCCAGATTATCAAGCTCAACATGCTTCGTAGCGGCAATATAATAACGGGTGAAGAAGCAATTTCCACCATTCTGGTCACGATTTGATATCCCTCCTCCACCGTAACTGTCATGAGTGCCTGGATCATCTGCCCCCAGTACAATCTGCGGAGTCCAAGATTTCCACCAACCTTCTTTCCACACTCGCAGACGGAAGTTAAAAGACCTGTCTTGATTAGTATATTTTCCCCACGATTCTTCCGGAAAATAAGTAGAACCTTCATTGGCATAATTCAATGTACAGGTATATCCCACTTCCAACCAAGGAAAGAAAGTAATATTAATGTAATAATTAAATGTATATTTCACGTCGAAATCATAATAATGCAATGGGATTATATCCAGCACATTACCTCCAAACATGAACGTTTTGTCCCGTTGCATATCGGCTGTCGGTGCATGAAGCAGTCCGGTCGTACCCCTCAATGCCTGCCCGTAAACGGAAATACCGATCGACAGAAATACCGATATAGCCGTAAGTATTCTATATAATCTTTTCTTACAATAAATAAATCCCATCTTTTTTCAGCTTTTCTGTGCCAGTAACCATTCAAAGTATTTTTCATGCTCATCAACCAAATGTTCCCACGAATACTCTGTACGGATTTCCTCTAAATTAGCCTTAATGAATCTCTTTTTATCACGCATAGCAAGCAGATCCATATTATTCAACAAATCCGTAACCTCTGCCGAAGTAGTATAATATTCCGCGTTATGCTTCAAAACAGCCCGATTGAACAGATTGTCATTGGCCAGAATGAAACAACCGGAAGCCATAGCCTCTAACAGAGATGGATTCGTCCCTCCCACTGAATGACCATGAAAATAGGCAAAAGAGAACCTTCGTATCGAGTTCAACTTCTTGAAATCATAAATACCACCTATAAAACGTATTGAACTCTCCATTCCATACCGAGCTACCAACTCCTTACCATGGGGAGTATTGGTTTTGCCTATAATAATCAATGGTCTATGCCCATTTTCTTCGGATGCCAGATAACCATCAATTGCCATTACTATATTGTTTTCGGGTTCCAGTCTCGCCACCAGCAGATAATAACTATTTTCCTCCAGTCCGAATTCTTTCAGAAACTCCGAGCTGTAATCATCATGGATATCTGCTCCGTATGCCAGAAATTTGCTCTCCTTGCCATACTTTTCCTTGTAATAGTCATGAATACCCATATTGTCGGCTATCAAGTAATGGCTGTGCTTTACCGTCATCCGTTCTTCCCAAAAGACAAACTTCTGTACCCATTTATTAAACTTTGTACGCTTATATTCCAGCCCGTCCATATTCGTAGTGAACACAGGACACTTGATGTTCTTTACATCAAACCAAATATAAGCAGGCACAATGGAAGTATATCCAGCCTCATAAATAATATCAAACTGTTCCCGTTTCAGCGCATCACGCAATGAGAGGAAATCGTAGAAGAAACTCCCCACAGAACTCCCCATCCATGTTTCCGGGCTATAGATATGTTTAATACGGACTCCTTTGTAGGTGTTTTCCTTATAAGGATGAAAATGAGGGGAATAAACGGTCACCTCATGACCTCTGTTTGCCAGACCTACAGATATGTATTCGGCAAATTGCTCAAAGCCCCCGTAGTTGTTAGGAATGCCACGGGTGCTGATAAAGGCGATTTTCATTGAAGATTAAGTGTATGAAGTTTGCCCCAGTCACGCGAAGTGGTGGGGATTAAAGATAAAAGTCAGCCAAATAAGATATGATTATTTTGTCATCTTCTTAAAAAATCATATATTTGAAAAGATCAATAACAGTACAACCTTACTTAATACAATTTTTCAATAATTTCTTTGGCATGATTTTCTATAGAATGATACCATGGAAGGGTTAATATTCGTTGATTAAAAAACTGAAGCACAGATGGATTAGATAGAATCAACAGCAGAGCTTGCATCAAGCCATCACTTCCATGATAAACAAAGCGTTTATCATATGAACATACCAAGAGTTTGGCTCCTACATTATCTGAAACTAATACAGGAACTCCATACGATAAAGCTTCCAATGTAACTAAACTAAAAGTTTCTTTCCAGATTGAGGGTACAACTAATAAATCCATTTCAGCATATACATTTGTCAACATCTCGTTATTATATTTCCCCCTATATACAATAGGTAGAGTATCATCATTGCCCGTATCATTGCCCCAAACATGCAAACACCAATTAACAACACCATCTTTATGAAGTATCCTTAGTGTTTGTATCAACGTGGGTAATCCTTTAAAAGCAGTTTTAGGGCCGATAAAAGCAATCCTAATCAACCGTCCATCTATATTTTTCATTCTTCTATTATCACTAATTCCACTATGAGTGATTGGAATTACCACTTCTTTATGAGGTGTTATCCATTTATGAAATTCAGATTGCGTTACCTCACTATTAAAATGAAAAGTATCTATCAACGAAAAACATTCTTGATAGTATTTTGCAAGCAATTTATAATCATTCATTGCATTCTTGATTTTATATACTTAGCAAGAAAAAGAATAGATTTCATACTCCTTATTCTTAGGAAAATCGTACTATGCGCTTTACTATTGCATCGTTCACAAAAACATTCACCTCCTTTATTATCACACACTTCCCCACAATTATCAACAAACGTTGCTCGTGGACAAAGCCCATAATAATCATGTGATGTAAAAACTATTTTAATACCTCTTTTTTTTATCTGTTCCAAAAAAACCTTAGGTAATCCCATTAGAGTATGCACATGAAAAACATCTGGACGAAACATATCTAACAATTCTACAAATCCCTGCAAATCAATACCGTGTTCATCATAGATTTTTTTTGTTTTACGCACCCCATATAACAATGATACCGGCAATTAACAATCTCAAACTTTTGAATGCCTCGATAATCTCCTTTTTTTATCACCGTACATTTTGACTTCACAAAAGATATGCTTCCAGGATATAAGGCACAAACATCCAAACCAAGAGCTTGTTCAGCCAACATCAAATCAAGCGCATATTTCGTAAGTCCCCCACTTCTATAGGGAGGAAAACCTAAAGTGTAATGAAGAACTCGCATTTACTGACCTCCATATACATATGAGAATAATCTTTTTATTCTAAGGACAAACTTTTTTGCATACTTTTGTAAAACTAGCCTTGTAGGGGAATTTAATCCAAATACTCTAACAAGCAACTTTACTTTCCAATCCACCCAAGCGCTGACAAAATGATGAATACAATAAGTATTCAGGGTTTGTTTCAGCACATAATGCTTTCCAGTAGAATCTATAGGACTAAACCAATCATAGGGAAAAACATTAATAACATTAGATGAATAGTCAAAATCATCAATAGAAGTGATACTATTTATCATCCAATGCCCTTGAATTTCTTGCATCATTATTTTGGGCAATATTAATAAATCTTGTTCGCCAGAGGATAACCTAAAAGACCGATTAGTATAATATTGCAAAATTTTAAATAGAAAAAGATTTTGCTTTTCAGAACCTATTACAGCCGCTTCTAAATATTTTTTCGACTCATACCCAATAAAATATGGCAAATGCAGTAAATCATCAAATGATTTTATCACCTCAACATCTGAATCAAGATAGATTCCACCATAATTATATAAAGCATACAATCTCAAATAATCAGCACAAAATGCATATTTTTTAGCATCATATGCCTGTTTTACCCAAATGGAACTATTGATATCAAAACGTTTAACATCCCATAACCAAATTTCATATTCAGGCAAAACTTTTTTCCAACTATTAATACAACGTTGTATTTGAGGGGGATATGGATCTCCACTCATCCAACAAAAATGAATAATTTTAGGAATCATAATATATATTTCTAGGGTATAACTTCAAAAAAATGTTTTTCCAATTAAAGGATAGAATTTCACGTTTACAATAAACCTAATCTTATTTTTTATAGGAATATTACGATTTAGCATCAAATCCCAAACAGTTGATGAAAGCACGATTTTATTCTTTATCCAGTTCTCTATATTTCTATTACCACCGAGTTTATGAAGGAGTTCAAATGCATAAGTGATACTATTCATTTTAAACCTTTCAACAGAAAGGTTATCAACATAATCCATGTTTTCTAAAATAAAGGTAATTGCCTCAACAGTATTAAGCACAAAATCTTCTATTTTCTTTTTGCTTGGAACTGCCACAATACTCCCTGCTCTCATTCTATATTTATATAATGTATCATTAATAAAAACAGCATGTTGATATACTTTAATAATACGAAAAGCCATATCAATGTCTTCATAATATCTTCCTTCTCTAAATAATAAAGAATTTGTTTTCCAAGTTTGACTATCATATAGTTTGTTACAACATTGACTCCCTATTGTATCAGTTAGCAACATTTCAAGTAATTCTGCTTCAGAATACGTCTTATGCTGATCCATATTCCAAAATCTATAATCACGTGTGATTTTATCCGACCAAAACAAAAGCATATTACAAACAACCAAAGGTGCATTTGTAGTTATTGCTTTTTTATACATTTTTTCTATTGCATCTAAATCAATAAAATCATCGCTATCGATAAAACATAAATAAGGTGCTGTTGCTACTTTTATTCCTGCATTTCTAGCAGAACTAAGTCCTCCATTCTTCTTATTTATAAGCTTTATATTGGAATATTTTTGTTGAAACGACTTGATAATCGAAAGGCTATTATCCGTAGAGCCATCATTGACAACTATAATCTCAATCTCTTTTAGTGTTTGGCGACATATACTTTCCAAACAATCGGATAAATACTGTTCCACATTATATACAGGAACAATCACACTGACTTTATAATCTGAATTTACCGGCATAACTATATAAATTGAAAAGGAGCATTTTTTGCACCACGAAAAATGGCATTAAAGAACCACATTAAAGATATGACAACAAGAAATAATTTTAAACACTTATCCCATGAGTATTTTCTCCCTTGACAAGAAGAAAGCATATACATTAAAAATGAAAGCATTATAAATTTCACATTGACAAAATACATATTCACACGGATTAGTGCTAATGAACTTCCACTTATAAAATACAAAACAGAGCCAATCACGTGGAGATTGTAGAAAACATCCAGATTAAGGCTTTTATAAAATGCTTTCATCCTGTTAATATTAGCAACTATCAACAAATCCAAGCCAAGCATTATAAATTTAGCCAAACCTAAGCTAGAAGTGTCTTTGGGCAAAGTCAAATCATCCCGCTGTTCAAAATAAGAAATATCATCCAAGGCAGATAACAATTCGCCCAAGCGAGGAAAAAGTATATTCCATAATACATAATTAATTGGTCCAGACAATGTAAATGACAACAAAATCAAAACAGCCGAAATTTTCTTATTATTAAATATCCTTAAATGCAATACAAAGTAAAAAGGAAGCATAATCAATATACTACGGTGAAAAAGACTTATACAAACTATGGAAAGGAAGAAAGGAAGAAAACGCCTCTGTTCTACAAACTTTAAAGTACATAAAAACATGAAGAAAGCCGTCATTTGCCTCATTCCATTTAATGAATCAAAAAATGTAAATGAAGTGACAAAAAAGAAGAATAACCACATAGACATGAAACTATACCTCTTTGAAAAAATATATAGAAATAGAATCTGCAAAAAAGCGATACTAATAAACAGCCATGCAAAATGAGCTTATATCTGGTAAATGTGTAAACAATAGCCGAAAATCCAGGCTCAAAATAGCTCCATCCATTTCGTGCTATAAAATCAGCATTGGGAGACATGGAATTTAAATAAGTTTCCTTATAAAGTAAATAATCAACCCCTACATCATAACGAAGTCCTATAACCAATGTATAAATCAATACCAGTAATATCCCGGTTGATGGAATAGAGTTATCAAATAATTTTATTCTATAATTCTGATAACGCCCACAAAACATAAGACTTGCAAGAAGAATCAAATATACAAATACCGAAAATATCATCTCTTACCTATAAGACTTAAAATACAATCATCCATTTTATCACTAAGCTTAAGCACCCCGATTGCCAATCTATAATATTCCAAATTAGCTAAGTAATACCCTATTCGATGATAAAATCTAATTTGAAACGCCTCCAAACATGTATTACTCTCCGGCCACAGTTCCCTCCACAAATTGAGATTCCTTAAATTCTTATTTACTAAAAATGCTTTTTTCAGATAAAAACATCTACGTAAGAAGGGTATATGATATGATGAATAGATACCTTGCTCCTTAAAAAAAGATTCAACAAGTAAACATGCACTAATCATATCCTCCAATTGCTTCATTGTAATATGATGAGATACAGAATTCATATAAATAGCATAATGATAAAATGCCTCTTCCACATACGATACCCGATGTGCGAAACAATGCAACCTTACAGAAGTGCACAAATCCTCCCACATACTTATCCCAACAGGAAACTGAATATGATTATCCTCATACAAGCTTTTCCGGACCAAAGCCCCCCATACACTGGAATGGAGCTTCCCCACCAGCATCTGTTCCACAATGTCACCCTTATACCTGAAAGGATTCTGACTGTAACGGATGCGTTTACCTTGTTTCTCCTCATAATAATCACACATCACAATATCAGCATTGTCTTCACGAGCTTTTATGTATAGTTTCTCATACATATCAGGATCTACCCAGTCATCACCATCGCAATAAATGACATATTCTCCACCGGCTGCTTCAAGCCCCGTATTACGGGCTGCACCGGAACCCATATTTTTTTCATGAGAAATGATTTTTATATCTGACTTCCGTTGCGGATATTCATCTATGACAGACTGTAATATCTGAATACTACAGTCCAGAGTACAGTCATTCACAAAAATATATTCAATATCCTGCATTGTCTGACAGAATAAAGAACGGGCACAGCGTTCTATATATTTTTCAACTTTATAAATAAGAACGATAACACTTACTTTAGGAATATTCATCAACTACAACTTATTAATCAGACTAAAAGATTTTTTTCGCCACTCATACAAGTTTTCCTCCACCAGATTCCAATTTAAATTAGTCATGCCCAGTTCCTGATCTTCATATAAGCATTTCTCCAATTCAAATATATTCAACAGAGATTTAATTCTAGCCAAACCTCTTTCCTTATTACCCACAACAATAAAAGGCTTATGAAATAATATAGAAAACACACAAGCATGAAAACTATCCGTAACAACCAGTTCCGCATCCATAAAGCCTCGCAACCATTGTTCTACCGGCGGCTGAATACGCTCTGCCAAAGGTGCGCTCCAATCTTCCACACGTGAATTTCCGTGGAAAGGAATCAACCCTGTCTTATCAGCCAACCGTGAGATTAAATCTGTTGTCGGTTTTGTCTCATCCAAAATATAGTATAACAATGTACCTTTACTTTTAGGAACATTCGCGCTTTCCACTAAATCTATATAATCCTGGACATCCAAGAGCATAGTGGGATCTAACACATGGCTGGCATTCACCCCCAAAAACTTCCGGCACAATCCCACTGCCGATTCCTCACGAACACTTACCACATCGAATTTTCGTAATAATTCCCTACAGCGTCTTGTCTGTCCGGCAGTATATTCCCAATCGCTTGTTCCAAAAGAAGCCGCATACGCCATTCGTTTGACATTCCAGTCCCTTGCAAAGTCCAGATACGCATTCTCTATTTTAGTCGGATAATACATAGGACGCCAAACCTGGTCACTGCCCACCACAAAAGCATCGAAGTTATTTTCTTTAAGATCCAGTAATTTTCCGACTTCAAAATAATGAATGTATTTATCTATAAATTGTAAAGTATGTTGACCAACAATCGGATATACACGATTATAGTACGATTCAAAAAAAACGTGCTCATTCTTACCTAATATATATTTCCTTATCATCCGTTTAGGATAAGAATAAGGCCATTTCCAGACAGGTAATTTTGCTTTATTTGGTGTAGTTATCACCGAAACTTCATGCCCCATCCGTTCCAACACCGTCTGCAACGCATACGCCTGAAGTATCCCTCCATAATTAGTATGGAGAGGCAATGTCAATATTCCAATTCTCATAATTTAAATCCGCTTACCATCTACTCCTCACAACTTCTCTTTCTTCTCCCCCGCCAGATACTCCCACGAGTTCTCCGTCACCACATTCCACCACTCCCGTTTCACCGCCTCTATCTCTTCGTCCAGTCCGCAATCGCCATAGTCCTCGACCAAAGGATGCATGATAGTAGCATAAAAATTCAAATTGTCAGTTTACCGTTAAGAGCCCTGTAATAACTACGATCCGTCATGTGGATGGATTTACAAAACTCCTTTACATTGACACCGCTGGCTTTTCTAAGGGCTTTGATGCTGTCGGCCAACTTCTTCGTAGAAAAATTCCTGTCTTTCATCTTTTTTCAGTTTAAATATCGTTAATAATACTGTCTGTTTCCTAATTGTCTGTCCACAGTGGACAGACGCATCTGTTTTTTCCTTTATAACTTCACCGCCATTATTACAAAAACAAAGTGCACATGGCTATAAAAGCATTGAAACAAAGCGTCTCCATCAGCGAAACGCAGAAAATGATCCACCAGTGGAAAAGACGGGGAGTGAACGATCCTACCATCACCAAGTTACTGGATCTCTACCTGGGAATGCCTGCTTACATGAACTCTCAAGGCATCTATCCGCTCTGCAATTTCTATGACCTCCGGTTGTCACTCCGCTTTTCGTACACATCGGCGCTGGT
>OGMP01002648.1_pt1 | contig 10645 bp, 9 predicted proteins | sample 1573261 | NCBI WGS metagenome assembly OGMP01 (sample SAMEA2581878, study PRJEB24529) | metagenome | biome: Human gut stool | place: China | collected 2011 | reverse complement strand
TGTGGGCAGATAAAGTTCTGACTCCTACCGCCTACAAGTTGAGCCATGGCCGGAGCACAAACGCACCTGCCCCGGAAGACCCTTATCGCTGGGATAAAAGAGCAGTAAGTTTGATTCTGGAACGCCGGGAGTACACTGGCTGCACAGTCAACTTCAAGACCTATACTAACTCTATCTGGGATAAAAAGAGACATCTGAATCCTGTGGAAAATCAGGCTATCTTCCCGGATACACATGAGCGCATTATTGACGATGATGTGTTTGAAAAGGTTCAGGAGATTCGCAGCCAGCGTCACCGTATGACCCGAACAGGCAAGAGCAGCATTTTCTCCGGTATGGTCTACTGCGCTGACTGCGGTTCCAAGATGCAATATGGTTCGTCCAATAACAGGGACTTCAGTCAAGACTTCTTTGATTGCTCTCTGCACAAGAAGAACGGGAGCAAGTGCAAGGGACACTTCATCCGGGTAAAGGTTCTGGAAGGACGTGTGCTGAGTCATGTTCAGCGGGTGACGGACTACATTCTCCGTCATGAAAACTACTTCCGCAAGGTCATGGAGGAGCAGCTTCGTGTGGAAAGCAGCGAAAAGCTGACCGTCCTGAAGAAGCAGCTTGCCCGGAATGAGAAGCGGATTGTAGACCTCAAACGGCTGTTCATGAAAATCTACGAGGACAACGCCAATGGAAAGCTGAGCGATGACCGCTTCGACATGATGAGCCAGAGCTACGATGCCGAACAGAAGCAGCTGGAAGAGGAATCCCTCTCTATCCAACAGGAAATCGAAGTACAGGAACAGCAAATCGAGAATATTGAAAAATTCGTCCAGAAAGCGCACAAGTACGTTCATATTGAAGAACTCACTCCCTATGCTCTCCGTGAACTGGTGTCGGCTATCTATGTAGATGCCCCGGATAAGTCCAGCGGAAAGCGGGTGCAGCACATCCATATCAAGTACGACGGGCTGGGGTACATCCCTCTGGATGAACTGGAAGCAAAAGAAAAGGCGTGACCGAAGTCACGCCAAATCTTCCCCATTTAGGGAACTTTTGCAAATACTGTTTTATGGGAACTCTGCTCTGGGGAACTCCCTGTTGTACATATCGCTATCGTATATGGATTTTTCAGGGTGCGTTCTATTCGGGGCACACCCTGTTTTTTTACTATGCTTCATCGTTTTCCACACGAAGCATCCGGTATCCGACACCAACATGGGTCTGAATCAGATGCGGCGCATTCGGGCATCGTTCCAGTTTTTTGCGCAGGGCTGCCATATAAACACGCAAGGAGGCAATATCATTTTCCTGCGTGCTTCCCCATATTTGCTGTGTGATGGATGTATGCGTCAGCACTTTGCCCACATTATGCGCCAGCACACACAGCAGTTTGTACTCGATGGGGGTCAGATGCAATTCATTCTCACCCAGCCAGACGCACCCGGCCGAGAAGTCGATCTTTAAAGGACCATTGACAAAAACCGGACTGTTTATGCCGTCAGAAGCCAGCAGATTCAATCGACGCTGCGTTACACGCAGTCTTGCCAGCAGCTCATCCACGGAAAACGGCTTTGTCAGATAATCGTCTGCGCCGTTGTCCAGTGCTTCGATCTTATCAGAATCTTCGCTCCGGGCACTCAGGACGATGATGGGCAGGTTCGACCATGTGCGGACGCTGCGGATGACCTCGATGCCGTCTATATCGGGCAGCCCAAGATCCAGCAGCATGATGTCCGGATTGTGGCTGGTGGCCATCATGATCGCCGTTTCCCCATTGGAAGCAGTCAGATATTTATAGCCGTGGGTCTTCAGGGTCGTTGTGATCAGACACCGTACAGGAACATCATCCTCTACGACCAGAATGGACGGCTTATTCATGAATGTTCACCTCACTTTGCGGCAATGCAAAGGAAAAGACACTGCCATTGGGAATGTTGTCACACAGGGTCAATGTTCCGCCGTGAGCCGTCAGGATCGCACGGCAGAGGGGCAAGCCCAAGCCAAGGCTGCGGTGGCTATCTGCAATACGGCTCTGCCCGGTATAAAACATCTCGAACACCTGTGCTTTTGCGCGATCCGGAATACCGGGGCCGTTATCTGCAACTTCCACTACGACCTGATGGTCTTTCCGGTAAGCCGAAATCCGAATGACCGAGCCCACAGGGGTATATTTGATGGCGTTATCCACCAGATTGACAACGACCTGCATGATCAGCCGCGCATCCACATTGACCAGGAGGATCTCGTCCCCATACTGTGTTGTGATGGTGTGTTCGCAGCTTTTCCGGTTGACATGGTGCAGTGCTTCTTCGATCATTTCGTCCATCAGCTGCGGTGAGATCTGCAGATTCATCCGGCCATCCTCAATGCGGGTGATGGAAAGCAGATTTTCCACCAGACCGATCAGCCATTGTGCATCATCAAAAATATCGGTGCAGATCTTGTTCCGGGTCTCTGTATCCAGCGTTTCTCCGTTGGAAAGCAGATTGCTGGCATTGCCGGAAATTGAGGTCAGCGGGGTGCGCAGATCATGGGCAAAGCCGGCGGTCATCTCTCGCCGCAGTTGCTCGCTTTTTTCGCGGCTCTCAATGGTCTCTTTCAGCCGCAGGCGCATGGCGTTAAAGCTTTCCACCGTTTGGCCCAACTCATTGGTAGAGTCATAGTCGATCTGATAATCCAGATTGCCACCGGCAATGGCGTCCGCGCCCCGGGCAATCTTCTGAATGGGGCGCACAATGGTGCGGCTGGTAAAGAAAGAGACCGCCGCCACCGCAGCGGCAAAAATCAGCACAATGGCCAGCACCACCAATCCGGTACGCCCCATCAACAGACGCGACAGCGTGCCCCGCGCCGCCGGCTCCGTTTGATCCGCCACCGTATAGCCGGTGCCGGTGAGCACCAGGCGGCAGCGCTGATCTCCGGCCTGCACATGACTGACGATCACCAGCCCGTCCTGACCGAAGTGGTACACATTTTTTTCCGAATCAAAGGCCACGATCTGCCGGGCACGCCCCAGTACATCCTTGCACCCGGCGCTTCGATAAAATACCTCGTCACCCCGTCGAATTTCCAGCGCCACGCCCCGCTTCTCCAGCGGTGCGGCATAGGCGGCAATATCCGCCAGCTTTTCTGCGTCCGTATCTTTGGTGCGCAGCAACACATCAGACAGGTTGCTCACCGTCTGATTCCAGCCGATCTGGTTGACCAGACTGTACCTGTCCGCCGTCTCCGCCGCCAACTGAAAGGTGTGGGAGGTGCTGTGCAGCAGCCCCAGGCACACCAGCGCCACCAGCACCAGCGGTATGGCGATGGCCAGCACGGTGGTGAGCACAATGCGGGTGTTGATCTTTAAGTTCTTGGAAGAACGCTTTGGCTTTTTGCCGGACATATCAATAGCTCTCCCGGGGAACCCGTCCGTGCTTTACATCCTTACTGTGACGAATAATCTCCAAAATGGAGCCCAGATGAATCCGGGCAAAATTGTACGCCTCGGTTTGTATATCCATATCATCATGGGTCACCCAGTAACGAATAACCCCTTTCATACCGGTAATAATATATTCAATGCTCAGGTCACTGATCCCCTCAATGTCCCCTTTGATCAGGTCCAACGCCGTGCGAATGGTTTTCTCGATCTTTTCAGAGAACACCACGGTGCCCGGATCCGTCAACAGCAACCGATACAAATCCCGATCCTCGTCGATCACCCGTTGAATACTGATCAGCAGTGCGGCGGTGCAATCAATGGTAAAGTCCAGATCCTTGATCTTTATCAGATCTTTGCTCACCCGCCAGTAAACCTTGCGCATCAGCTCATTGCTGATTTTATTAAGCAGATCAAACTTGTCCTCATAATGCAAATAAAATGTATTCCGGCTGATCAGTGCCCGGTCGGTAATATCCTTGACCGTAACGGAATCAAATCCTTTTTCTTCAATCAATTCAAAAAAGGCGTCCCGAATGGACTTTTTGGTGCGCCGAATACGCAGGTCTGTTTTTTCCTCCGGATTATTCCCGGAATTCCGCTTGGACATACGATACCCCTTTTCACGTGCCCGCAAAACGAGCGTGTTTGTTATAATACAGTGCTAAATAACTAACACCTGTACTTATAACAGTACACGAAAACGGAATCAATGTCAATAAATCGCCCCTTTTTTCCCGTTTTTGACATTTTTTTGCAGAAAAAAGCACCTTCCCGGTAGGAAGGTGTCGTGTTAAAAATACAGCGGCGGGGACAAGCCCGCACCGCATAATCCCTGCGCGTTTGCCTGCGGCAACCCCACATCCCTTTGAAGACAAAAAGGATTATCTTAAGCGTGGCAACCTGCCGCCCGCAATTTCTCATTCCGCCAGCAAATCATTCTCCCGCAGCAGCGCGGCAAAATGCGCCACATCCGCGGCAGCACGCTGCCGTTCCACTTCATACTCATGCATCAGCGCCTCAACCACCTGCGCTTCGGTGGTGGGCTGCAAAAAGCAGTTCCAAAGAAAAGCCCCGGTATCGTTCAGGGTAATCATACCGTTAAAATCCGATGCGGCGGCGCCCACAGGCACTACTATGTTGCTGCCGGCGATCTTGCGCATGGCAAAGCCCGGTTTGATCTGCATAAAAGGTCACCTCAAAGTCATTCTTTTACCTATACTATACTGTATTGGGGCAAAACTTTCAACAACTTGCTTAAAACATTCTTACAAATAGCGACATTTTTTTATAGTTTTAGTCTTGAAGCGCAGCAAAAAAATGGTTATAATAACCTTGGTAATTTTGATAAATTATTAAGTATTGTTGGAAGGAGTAAATCATCATGACTTATTCAAATGAAGTTGAGCAGATGTGTACCGTTAAAAAGGGTCCGCATCACGGTCCGGCTCCCATTCCTGAAGAAGGCAAGTGGGTCAAGAGCTACCAGATCAGCGACATCTCCGGTTTCTCTCACGGTATCGGCTGGTGCGCACCCCAGCAGGGCGCCTGCAAGCTGAGCCTGAATGTGAAGAACGGTATCGTAGAGGAGGCCCTGGTGGAGACTGTGGGCTGCTCCGGTATGACCCATTCCGCCGCTATGGCCGCAGAGATCCTGCCCGGCAAGACCTTGCTGGAGTGCCTGAACACCGACCTGGTGTGCGACGCCATCAATGTGGCTATGCGCGAGATCTTCAAGCAGCTGGCTTACGGTCGTTCTCAGTCCGCATTCTCTGAGGACGGGCTGGTTGTCGGCGCTGCTCTGGAGGATCTGGGCAAGGGCCTGCGCAGCCAGGTGGGCACCATGTTCTCCACCAAGCTGAAGGGCGTGCGCTACATGGAGATGGCTGAGGGTTATGTGACCCGCATGGCTCTGGATGAAGAGGGCGAGGTCATCGGCTATGAGTTCGTAAAGCTGGGCAAAATGCTGGAGGATATTCGTCACGGCAAGAGCCCCAACGAGGCTTACGAGGCAAACATTGGCAACTACGGTCGCTTTGCTAACGCTGCAAAGTACATTGACCCCAGAGAAGAATAAGAGAAGGAGGACAATACCATGGCAAATGATGTAAAGTTTGAAGGCAAGGAAAGAAGACTTGCCAAGATCGAAAAGTGCCTTGCCGAGTACGGTCTCTCCAGCCTGGAGGAGGCAAGAGATCTTTGCCTGTCCAAGGGCATTGATGTAGACGGTATCGTAAAGGGCGTGCAGCCCATCGCTTTTGATAACGCCAGCTGGGCATACACCCTGGGTGTGGCCGTTGCACTGAAAAAAGGTGTGACCACCGCTTCCGAGGCTGCCGCAGCCATCGGTATCGGCCTGCAGGCATTCTGCATTCCCGGTTCCGTTGCCGAGCAGCGTAATGTAGGTCTGGGCCACGGTAACCTGGGCGCCCGCCTGCTGCACGAGGACACCAAGTGCTTCGCTTTCCTGGCCGGCCACGAGAGCTTTGCTGCCGCTGAGGGCGCAATCGGCATTGCCCGTACCGCCAACAAGGTGCGCAAAGAGCCCCTGAAGGTCATCCTGAACGGCCTGGGCAAGGACGCTGCTTATATCATCTCCCGCGTTAACGGCTTCACCTATGTAAAGACCGATTATGATTTTTACACCGGCGAGCTGAAGATTGAGGAAGAAAAGGCATTCTCCGACGGCGAGCGCGCTGCCGTAAAGTGCTACGGCGCCAACGATGTACGCGAAGGCGTCGCTATCATGTGGAAAGAAGACGTAGATGTTTCCATCACCGGTAACTCTACCAACCCCACCCGCTTCCAGCACCTGGTTGCCGGCACTTACAAGAAGTGGTGCCTGGAGAACGGCAAAAAGTACTTCTCCGTGGCTTCCGGTGGCGGCACCGGCCGTACCCTGCACCCGGACAATATGGCTGCCGGTCCCGCTTCCTACGGTCTGACTGACTCTATGGGTCGTATGCACGGCGACGCACAGTTCGCCGGCTCCTCCTCCGTTCCCGCTCACGTTGAGATGATGGGCCTGATCGGTATGGGTAACAACCCCATGGTCGGCGCTACCGTGGCTTGCGCCGTGGCTGTGGAAGAAGCCACCAAATAAGCCAAAAACGGCATAAAATCACCCCCGCACGCCCGGCGTGTGGGGGTTTCTTTTTGCGTTATATTTTGCCTTTCTTGTAAAGGATGCTCTCACGGTTAATCGTAGGGCGGGGGCTTGCTCCCGCCGCAAACTCGGTGAATCGTAGGGTGGAGAGCCATTCCCTGCCGCAAACATCACGCCCCGGCAACCACCTTGGCGGCGCGGGCAATGTGGGTGCGAATTACGGTACAGGTCTCCTCAAACGCCTGCTGTTCCGCAGCGTTCAAGGGAAGCTCGATAATATCCTCAATGCCGTCCCTGCCGATGACACAGGGCACACCGGCGTGCAGATCTTGCTGACCGTACTCCCCTTGCAACAGCACGGAAGCGGGCAGCACCCGGTGCTCGTCCCGAAGAATGCACTTGACCATATCCGCCAGCGCTGCGCCGATGCCGAACTCCGTGGAGCCTTTGCCCTCAATGATCTCGTTGCCGATCTGGCGGGTGCGCTCCAAAATCAGATCCTCATCCAGCTTGCCGTAGCGCACCGGATCCTGCCGGCGCAGGGCGGTATAATCCCGACCGCCGATGGTGGTGGAGGAGAAGGGAATCAGCGAGGAATTGCCGTGCTCGCCCAAGGAGCAGGTAGTCAGGCTGCGGCGATCCACACCGGCTAGCTCGCTGATGGTGCGCTTCAGCCGGGCGGTATCCAAAAGCGTGCCGGTAGAGAAGCACCGCTCCCGGGGCAGCCCCAGGGATTTGCGGGTAAAATCCGCAATGATATCCGCCGGGTTCGTAATGGTAATCACAATGCCCTTATAATCCAGCGGCTTTAAGTAGCTGCACACATCCCGGAGCATACGCACCGAGTCGTCCAGCATGTCCAGCCGCGTTTGCCCGGGCTTGCGGGGCTGACCCACGGAAATAACAATAATATCCGCCGTTTTGCAGTCATCATAATTCCCCACACGCACGGTGCAACTGCCGGGCGTGAACAGGCAGGCGTCTGCCACATCCATGGCGTTGGCGCGGGCTTTCTCCAAATCCGTATCCAGCAGCACGATCTCCTCGCACACGCCGCCAAAGGCCAAAGCCATGGCGCAGTGGGAGCCTACATGCCCGGCGCCGATGATCACAACTTTTCGCTTATTCATAACGCTCACCTCGAACAAATTCTATATCTATTGTACTCCCCGCCCGGTCATTTGTAAAGCCCGCTTGTAACCGGGCGGTATTTGTGCCATAATAAAAGCGGTGATCCTATGACGAAACAAAAAATCCTGGTGATCGGCACCGGCGGCACCATCGGTGCCAAGGCCGGTTCCACCATTACGGCGGACGCACCGCTGAAGATTCTAAACCTATATACGCCCCCGGCGGGGGTAGATCTGATCGGCCGAGCGGCCTTTGACCGCTTTTCCGAGCATGCCGACCTGGCGTACCTGGAGCAGCTTTGCACCTATATGCAGGGGATCGATTACAGCGCTTACCGGGGCGTGGTGCTGCTCCACGGCAGCGACACCCTCACCTATACAGCCGCGCTGCTGGCCCACCTGCTGCCGCACAAGCCGCTGGTGCTGGTGGCCGCGGGCACCCCGCCGGAGGCACCGGGCAGCAACGCCCTGCCCAACCTGAACCTGGCGGTGCAATATTTACTAAGCGGCACCAAAGACGGTGTGCAAATTGCCTACGACGGACTGCATCCGGCCTGGGCCACCACCGAGGCGGACTGCAATGATCGGTTCCTCCACGCATCGGTGCCCTTTGTGCCGGTCCAGGCCCCGGCGTTCCACCGGCGCCGCATTTTGCAAATCACGCCCCACCCGGGCATAGACTACGGTGCCTTTGATCTGACCGGCGTGGATGCGGTGCTCCACCGCATGTACCACAGTGCCACCGTACCGGAGCCGGCGACCGCATTTGCCCATCGCTGCAAGGAAGCTGGCGTACCCTGTCTCTTTGTGACCCCAAAGCCCGCTGTCGCCTATGTAACCGCCGCTCACCTGCCGGGCATATGGACAAGCACCACCCCGGAGAGCGCCTTTGCAAAATTGTTATTGACAAACGGGCAGGACTTTGATACAATGACTCTACAAGTGAATGAAAACCGATGAGGCGGAGATAAAAATGCACCGTGCGCCCACAGAGAGCCCCTGTTGCTGGGAATGGGGTGGAAATGCAGCGCATTAAATGGACCGCTGAGGGCACGGTGAACGGCAATTTGCCCAGTATTCCGTGACGAGATGGCCTGCGTCAGTGGCCGGAGATATGATGGTATCTCGCAGAGCGTATGCGTGCTTTTGCACCGTAAACCAAGGTGGCACCGCGAATCAAGTTATTCGTCCTTGGCAGTCTTTTTGACTGCCAAGGTTTTTTTATTTTCTACCGGCTCTGTGAACACCGAAAGGAGCAGTAGAATGGAACTAAAACCCACGAAAGCGCAGATTTTGTGGTTGGCCGAGAAGTACAACACCGTGCCCTTGAGCACCACCCTGCCGGCCACGGTGACCCCCACGCAGGTGCTGCAAAAGCTAAAGACCGTCAGCCGCCACTGCTATATGCTGGAGTCCTGCGAAGACAAGGAAAGCTCCGGGCGGTACACCTTCCTGGGCTTTGATCCCCAGGCGGAGATCCACTGCAAGGACGGCAAAGGCACCGTAATGGACGAGAACGGCTCACGCACCTTTACCGGCAGTCCAAAGCCCCATATTGCCGCCCTGCTGGAGCGGCACAAAAGCCCCCGACTGCGGGAGCTGCCCACCTTTACCGGCGGGCTGGTGGGCTACTTTGCCTACGACTACGCCAGATACAGCGAGCCGCAGCTGGAGCTGACCGCCGCAGAGGACGGCAACTTTAACGATGTGGACCTGATGCTCTTTGACAAGGTCATTGCCTTTGACCATGTGAAAGAGGAAATCATTCTCATTTTCAATATGAATACCCGCGACCCGGAAGCCGGGTATCGCAGAGGACAAAAGGAATTGGAGATCATGCGCCGTCTGGTCACAGACAGTCCGTCAGCCCCCTGCCCGCCGAAAGCACGGCTGCAAGCGGACTTTGCCCCCCAGTTTGACCGGGCCGCTTACACCGCGATGGTGGAGAAAGCCAAGGGCTATATCCGGGAGGGCGATATTTTCCAGGTGGTGCTGTCGAACAGCCTAAGCGCCAAAATGGAGGGCAGCCTGTTTGACGCCTACCAAATTCTGCGGCGGCAAAATCCCTCTCCCTATATGTTCTACTTTTCGTCCGACGATATTGAGATCGCCGGTGCCTCGCCGGAAACACTGGTCAAGCTCACCGACGGCAAGCTGTTTACCTACCCACTGGCCGGCACCCGCCCCCGGGGCAAGACCCCCGCAGAGGACGCGGCGCTGGAGGCCGGGCTGCTGCAAGACAAAAAGGAACTAAGCGAGCACAATATGCTGGTGGACCTGGGGCGCAACGACCTGGGCAGGGTCAGCGCCTTTGGCTCCGTCAAAGTCAGCGCTTACCACAGAATACTGAAATTCAGCCATGTGATGCACATCGGCTCTGAGGTAGAGGGACAGCTGGCGCCGGGCAAGACTGCGCTGGACGCCATTGAGGCGGTGCTCCCTGCCGGAACCCTTAGCGGGGCGCCCAAGTTCCGCGCCATGCAGATTATTGATGAGCTGGAGGGCAGCAAGCGGGGCATTTACGGCGGCGCCATCGGCTACATTGACCTGACCGGTAATATGGACACCTGTATCTCCATTCGCATTGCCTATAAGAAGAACGGAACCGTGTACATTCGCTCCGGTGCCGGGATCGTGGCCGACTCCGTGCCGGAGAAAGAACACACCGAGTGTATCAACAAGGCCATGGCTGTGGTACAGGCGGTACGAGAAAGCGCAGGTGACGCCCAATGACCTTACTGATTGATAATTATGACTCCTTTGCCTACAATCTGTATCAATATGTAGGCAGCCTGGACCCGCAGGTACAGGTGATCCGCAATGATGACTTATCGGTAGCGGAAATTGAGGCGCTGCACCCCACAGCGGTGATCCTCTCCCCCGGACCGGGCCGACCGGCAGACGCCGGGGTGTGCGAGGCATTGATCCCGGCCCTGGCAGGCAAGTGCAAAATGCTGGGGGTATGCCTGGGGCACCAGGCCATTTGCGAGG
>OGMP01002646.1_pt1 | contig 10647 bp, 8 predicted proteins | sample 1573261 | NCBI WGS metagenome assembly OGMP01 (sample SAMEA2581878, study PRJEB24529) | metagenome | biome: Human gut stool | place: China | collected 2011 | reverse complement strand
ACCAATACGGGGGCCACGCATCCAGGCGCCCAGGCAGGCGGTAACGCCGCCAACAAAGTGAACCGCGGTGGAACCGGCAAAATCATGGAAGCCGAGCTGTGCCAGCCAGCCGCCGCCCCAGATCCAGTGGCCGGAGATGGGGTAGACGATCAGGCTGATGGCGGCGGAGTAGCAGCAGTAGGCGCTGAACTTCGTGCGCTCGGCCATCGAGCCGGAGACGATGGTCGCGGCAGTGGCGCAGAACACAGTCTGGAACACCGCGTAGACCCAGACCGGCAGCGTGCCGAAGTCATAGCTGCCGCGGATGAACGGATCAAACCCGCCGATGAGCGCACCGGAACCGGCAAACATGATGCCGAAGCCGACGAGCCAGTAGCACGGCGTACCGATACAAAAGTCCATCATATTCTTCATCAGAATATTGCCGGTATTTTTTGCACGGGTCAGGCCAGCCTCGCACAAGGCAAAGCCCGCCTGCATGAAGAACACCAGAAACGCTCCAACCAGTGTCCATGTAACGTCTGCGGAATTGTACATAGAACAGAACCCCTCTCTTACTTTGCAAAACAGAAAGGCGCCGGACAGAATCACACTGTCCGGCGCCTTTGCCGTTCTTTCATTGCGCTTATGCTATCACAGAGTTGCGGCCTAGTCAAGAGGGTGAGGACATATTTTATTCATATTTGTAGAAAATGCTGTACAACCAGCCGAAAATACCGCTGAAAAATTGTGCATCCTGTAGGGGCCGGGCATGCCCGGCCCGCAGCTTACCGCCATACCTTTTTACGATTCAATCCGTAGGGGAGGGATTCATCTCTCCCGCACACCTTCCCGCCGCCGCAAACGGCCACGGCGGCCAGAGGGCTGGCCGCCCTACACCCCCACATCAAACCCGTGCGTAGGGCGGGGTGCCCTCACCCCGCCGAAACCTGCCGCCCCCTACATGCACCATCTGTACATTTCCCTAAATTTATTCATTTTTTTGTAAAAAAATCTACCCAAAAAATTTTCTTTGTGCTATAATATCATCAAATAGCCCTTTATCAGGGGCTGCTACCATTCAAAGGAGGATCATCCATGCCCAACCTAGCTCTTCTTGCCCTTGAAGCCAGTGACGGTACCGTTGTGCTGACCAGCATCACACTGGTTTTCGCGATGCTGGTGGCCCTGTGCCTCATCATCACGCTGGAAGGCAAGATCTTCGACAACATCAACAATAAGAAGAACGGCAAGCCTGCCGCGCCGAAGGCCCCCGCTGCCAAGGCTGCCCCTGCCGCCAAGCCCGCCGCCCCTGCGGCCAAGGCTGACAACGGCTCCATTCCCGGCGAGATCATCGCCGCGATCTCCGCTGCCGTGGCCTCTGTGTGCGGCGGCAATGCCGTCATCCGCGGCATCAAGCGCGTTTCCAAGCCTGCCGCCGGTTCCCGCCGCGGTGCCTGGGGCGACGCCGGCGTGCGTGAGCACACGACGCCCTTTATGTAAGGAGGTACGGAAATGGGTGCGATTTTTACCAACATTGCGGAGATCTTCGCAAAGTCCGGCTGGGCACAGATCTTCTTCACCGAGGGCGGCTGGAAGTACGCCGTCATGCTGGCAGTGGCCTGCGTGCTGCTGTATCTGGCCATCGTCAAGCAGTTTGAGCCTCTGCTGCTGCTGCCCATCGGCTTCGGTATGCTGATGACCAACCTGCCCCTCGACGGCATCTTCCACATGGACATCTTCATCAACTCCACCAACCACATCGACTGGGCGCTGCTCGGCTCGTCCGGCGGCATGGTCGACTATATCTACTTAGGCGTTAAGCTGGGCATCTACCCGCCGCTGATTTTCCTCGGCATCGGTACGATGACCGACTTTGAGCCGCTGATCGCCCGCCCGTCCAGCCTGCTGCTGGGCGCTGCCGCACAGCTGGGCATCTTCTTCACCTTCGTCGGCGCTAAGATCCTGGGCTTTACGAACCAGGAGGCCGGCGCTATCGGCATCATCGGCGGCGCGGACGGCCCCACCGCCATCTACGTTACCACCAAGCTGGCCCCGCACCTGCTGGGCTCCATCGCGGTTGCCGCGTACTGCTACATGGCGCTGGTGCCGGTCATCCAGCCGCCCATCATGAAGGCCCTGACCACTGAAAAAGAGCGTCAGATCGTCATGACAGCCCCCCGCCGTGTCTCCAAGACCGAGAAGATCCTGTTCCCCATCATCGTCACCATCATCGTTGCCCTGACCCTGCCTGACGCCGCCATTCTGGTCGGCTGCCTGATGATGGGCAACCTGATGAAGGAGTCCGGCGTTGTTGAGCGTATCACCAAGACCGCCGGCAATGAGCTGATGAACATCATCACGATCTTCCTCGGCTTCTCCGTCGGCTGCACCACCAACGCCGCCACCTTCCTGAACATCCAGACCGTTGAGATCATCGTTCTGGGCATCGTCGCCTTCGGTGTCGGCACCGCCGGCGGTGTTCTCCTGGGCAAGGTCATGTGCGTTGTCACCCACGGCAAGATCAACCCGCTCATCGGCTCCGCCGGTGTTTCCGCCGTTCCCATGGCCGCCCGTGTTTCCCAGAAGGTCGGCCAGGAGTACAACCCCCGCAACTACCTGCTCATGCACGCCATGGGCCCCAACGTTGCCGGTGTTATCGGCTCCGCCGTTGCCGCTGGTATCCTGATCAATATGTTCGGCTGATACTGACATAAAAAGTAAGCACCCGCATGGTTCGCGCCATGCGGGTGCTTTTTTGGTTTTTGTTTCTGTGGGGGGGCTTGCCCCCGCCGGTTCGTAGGGGCCGGGCACGCCCGGCCCGTACGTTATAAGCAAACGGCTGCTGCCGGGCAGCTTCCCCCTCATCCGGCCCTGCGGGGCCACCTTCCCCCAAGGGGGAAGGCTTTTGGAGGCCTGTAGGGAGGGGTCTTGACCCCTCCGCGTTTGCCTCTGAATGCCGCAAATCATCCGCCGGTTCGTAGGGGCAGCATATATGCCGCCCGGGCATTTCCCGCAAGCGTCATTTGCCGGGCAACCGCCGCAGGGCGTCGGGGACGCCGCCCCCCTACGGAGGCAAACCGGGAACGGCATATGGCCGCACGTTCTCGGCGGGGTGGGGGCACCCCGCCCTACGGATTGGCCATCAGCGGTTGCCCTGTAGGGGCCGGGAACGCCCGGCCCGGTGGTTTCCTGTAACCGTCCTTTCCCACTTATTCCACCTCAAACCTTTCCCCGTCGATCTCGACCCATGCCACGGCCTCGGGGTCGAGGAGGTCGTAGCTGTCAACACGCAAGGTCATCTGTCCGGAATTTTTGTTCACGCGGCCATAGGAACCCTTGTAAAATTCCCCGTCCCAGCCGTAGGTCAACTCGGTGCCGTCGGCGCGGAACAGCTTTACGCGGGACTGCACATCGTACCGCGAGGTATCGCCCAGCGGCAGACTGCCGTGATTCATGCCGATGACGCTGACCGCCAGCGGTTCAATACGAACCTCTTGAATGTCAAACGTTGCGTCGGGATATTGCTCGGCTTCTTCGTCGGTCATATCATAATGGAACCAGTGTCCACCCTTCAGCGCGATGGTTTTCTTCACATCCACTGTCAGTGTTGGGGGCGCATCCGGCAGCGTGATTTTTACGCTTGCCTTGGCGCTATAGTTTGTCAGGTCGCCGATATACAGTGTTCGATTGTTGCCTTTCTCGTACAAAAGAGGTATATCCACAAAGCAGGATAGCGTGTCGTTCTCGCTTGCTTCATAACGGCCATCCCACGGGCCGACGGCATAGCCGCTGATCGGCCCGACATCGACGTTGCTTGCGCCGTAGTCCCACTTCCGCTCGCTGGCGCCTTTGGGCTTGTACAGCGTAAAATTCGCGGTGTCCCACACCAAATCATCGCCTTCCATTCCGCGCGCATTATCCACATCGTACAATATCCGTAATGTGTACTGCCCGCGCAGCAGCGCCTTTACACTGACCGTGTGGCCGTTGATTTCGGCGGTCAGCGGTTCGTCCAGCACCTCGCCGTATTTCTGCACCAGTGCGTTCGTCTCGTTGGCGGCGCTCATGGGGTGGAAAAGCCCCAGCACCACCGCGCCCGCGGCCACTAAGCAGAGCGCTGCCGCCGCGGCTGCCAGCCGCCAGCCGCGCAAAACATGCACCCTTGGGCGGCGCGCCAGCACTTTTGCCCGCAGCGCTGCGGTTTCCTCCGCCGTCAGGGCGTCTGCCAGCGGCGGGTGGTCGTTCATCCAGCGTTCCAGTTCGGTCATAGGTCAGCCCTCCTTCAATAGCTTTTGCAGTGCCAGCCGTGCGCGGTGCAGCCGGGTGCGCACCGTTGCGGCAGGCATGTTGAAATGTACGCCCAGCTGGGCCGCGGTCTCGCCATACACGTACCTGCGCAGAAAAAGCTCCCCGTCGGGCGGCGGCAGCGCCATGACCTGCGCCATCAGCTCGCGGGTTTCCAGCTCGCTTTCCAGCGCAACGGCCAGCTCGGCGTCGTCGCGGTCATCCAGCGGCAGCGTCTCGCCCCGGCGCAGCAGCGCGCGGTAGCGGTCAATGGCGCACTGCCGCGCCGCCTGCACCACCAGCCGCCGCCGATGGGTCTCGTCTGCGGACAGGTGTGCCCCGCGCCAGAGCTTGTAAAATGTGTCGGCCTCGGCCTCCTCGGCGTCCTGCGGGTGGCCGGGCAGAATGGCCCGGCAGACGGACCGCACCGCGCCGCCGTAGTCCCGCAGCAGGGTGTCCAACTCGTGCTCTGTCATGGGCGTCGCCCCCTTTCATAAAGATTATACGACAAAATTGGGGAGAGCGTTTCAACTTTTTTGGCTTCCCCCTCGGGGGAAGGCTTCCGCACCGCCCCTTTACCGCCCGCCCGATTTGTGCTATAATACGCTTGATAATGGGGAAGTATTGGAAAAGAGGTGCATACATGCTGAAAGTAACCCTGCTGGGCACGGGCGGCACGCAGCCGCTGCCGGACCGCGCACTGGCCGCCGCCGCGGTCACGGTGGGCGGGCGCAGCGTGCTGCTGGACTGCGGCGAGGGCACGCAGGTCGGCCTGCGGCGGTACGGCGTCAGCGCGTATCGGCTTTCGGCGGTGCTGCTGACCCACTACCACGGCGACCACATTCTGGGCCTGCCCGGTCTTTTGCAGACCTTGGGCAGCCTGAACCGCACCGAGCCGCTGACGATCTACGGCCCCAAGGGCATCGAGCCTGTGGCGCAGGCCGTCACGGCACTGGCCGGGCCGCAGGCGTACCCGGTGCGCTGGCAGGTCGCAGACGAACCATTCCACATAGACACGCTGAAAATCACCCCGTTCCCGCTGACCCACCGCGTACCCTGCTGCGGCTATGTGCTTGCGCTGCCCCGCGCCGGGCGGTTCGACCCCGCAAGGGCGCGGGCTGCGGGCATCCCGATGCCCTACTGGAAAACGCTGCAAAGGGGCGAGCCCGTCGGCGGCTGCACGCCGGAGCAGGTGCTGGGTGCGCCGCGCCGCGGGCTGAAGGTGGTCTACGCCACCGACACCCGCCCCTGCGCCGCGCTGGAGGCCGCCGCCCGGGACGCCGATCTGCTCTGCATGGACGCGACCTACGCCGACGACGCCGACCTGCCCAAGGCGGAGCTGTACGGCCACGCCACCTGCCGGGAGACCGGCGCACTGGCCGCCGCGGCTAACGTGCGCCGCCTCTGGCTGACCCACTACAGCGCCGCCGTGACCGACCCCGCGCCGGGCCTGGCCGCCGCGCGCACCGCGTACCCCGCCGCCGTGGCCGGGTATGACGGCCTGACCGAAGAACTGGAATTTGACAGAGAGCCATGACCGAGAAACGAAAAAATCTGCTGTTTATCGCTGTAATTCTGGCGCTGGCCGCGGTGCTGTGGCTGGCCGCCCACCACGGCGGCACGGGCCGCACGGCGGTGCTGCGCTACGGCGACCCGCAGGTCGAGCAGCGCATTGATCTGCGTAAAAACGCCGAATATGACATTGACACCGGCCTGTACACAATCCACCTGCGGGTGGAAAACGGCGGCATCGCCTTTGTAGACAGCCCCTGCCCCGACCACCTGTGCGAGGGCTTCGGCACCCTGAAAAACGAGGGCGACTGGGCCGCGTGCATGCCGGCGAAGGCAAGCGTTACCATTGAATAAATGTAGGGGCGGATTCCATATCCGCCCGCGGCACCTGCCGTAAGCTGCACGGGCGCATATAGAATGCACCCCTACGGCAGCATATGTTTAACAAAAGGAGTTACTATGAACCCGACATTTAAGCAAGTAACCAAGACCCGCTACGTCCAGCTGGTTTCCGAGCTGGCGCAGGAGATTTTCGTCCAGCATTACACCAAGCTGACGCCCAAGGTCGCCGCTGCACTGGCCGATAAGTACCAGAGCGACATCCTGACCGACGACGAGATCCACAGCGGTGTCATCAACTACTTCTTAATTTACCTCGGCACCGAGCCGGTGGGCTATTTCGCGCTCGACCTCGGCCCCGCGGGCGCCATGTGCCTGAGCCGCCTTTTCTTAAAGGAAAAGGCCCGCGGGCAGGGTATTGGCCGCAGCATCGTGGCTTATGCGCAGAAGCTGGCCGAGGGCGATGGCCGCAGCCGCCTGTATATGCGGGTGTGGGCACGCGACCTGAAGGCCGAGGGCTTTGCCAAAAAGTGCCGCTTCCGCAAGGCCGAGACAGCCCCCGTGGAGGTCCTGCCCGGCACCACGCTGGACATCACGACCTGGGAGAAGCTGTGGCGGTAAAGCTGTAGGGGCCGATGCAAGCATCGGTCCGCGGGGCGTTGAGGACGTCGCCCCCTACAGCGCGGTAAAAGCAAAATCTGGAGATACACCATGAAATTTCTGCACCTTGCAGACCTGCACCTGGGCAAACGGGTCAACGGGTTTGATATGCTGGAGGATCAGCGGTTCATCCTTGAACAAATTCTGACCCTCTGTGAAAAACACGGCGTCGAGGCCGTCGTCATCGCGGGCGACATCTACGACACGCCGGTGCCGCCCGCCGCGGCCTGCACGCTGCTGGACTGGTTCCTGACCCAGCTGGCCGCCCGCCGCATCCCGGTGCTGGCCGTCTCCGGCAACCACGACAGCGCCGAGCGGCTCGACTTTGCCAGCAGTCTGCTGGCCGAACAAAACGTACACATTGCCGGGCGTTTCACCGGCTGCCCCAAGCAGGTCGTACTCAATGACCGTCACGGCCCCATTGAGTTCACGCTGCTGCCCTTTGTGCGGGCGGCCACGGTGCGCCACTACCTGCCCGACGCCGACATCACTGACTACGACTCCGCCGTCGGCGCGGCGCTGGCCGTCTGTGAGCCCGCCGCCCCGCGCCGGGTGCTCGTCGCCCACCAGATGGTGGTCTCCGGCGTCTGCCCGCCGCAGCTCTCCGGCAGCGAGACCGCGCCCCTGACCGTCGGCACGGTGGATTCCATCGATGCAGCGCGGTTTGCGGGCTTCTGCTATGCGGCGCTCGGCCATATACACCGCGCCCAGCGCGTCGGCATCGACGCCGTGCGCTACGCGGGTGCGCCGCTCTGCTACCATCTGGACGAGTGCGGGATGCAGAAATCCGTCACCCTCGTGCGGGTCGGCAAGCGCGGCGTGGAAAAAATCGAGCAGCTGCCGCTGACGCCCCGCCGCGCCATGCGCCACCTGACCGGCCCGCTGGCCCGGCTGACCGCCCGGCCAACCGACACCGAGGACTACATCTGGGCGACCCTGACCGACCCGACGCCGCTGCCCGACGCCATGGCGCAGCTGCGCACCGCCTATCCCAACGCCATGCGGCTCGACTACCTGCCCCAAGGTGAGGTCGCGCACCCGCTGGACATGACCCAGGCCGTGCGCGGCAAGCCCTTTGTCGAGCTGTTCCAGGACTTTTTCACCAAGATGAACGGACGCCCCCTGACAGTGGAGGAGACCGTGGCTGTGAAAAGATTGCGCGAGGAGGCGTCAAAAAGCGAATGAAACCCCAAAAGCTGATCCTGACCGCCTTCGGCCCCTACGCGGGCCGCACCGAGCTGGACTTTTCGGCGTTCGGCGGCAGCGGACTGTTTCTGATCGGCGGCGACACCGGCGCGGGCAAGACCGCCCTGTTTGACGCCATCACGTTTGCGCTCTACGGCGAGACCTCCGGTGAGAACCGAAAAACCACGATGCTGCGCAGTGATTTTGCCGCCCCCGACGCCGAGACGAGCGTCGAGCTGGCCTTTACCCACCGCGGGCGCAGCTACACCGTGCGCCGCTGGCCCGACCAGCAGCGCGCCGCCAAGCGCGGCAGCGGCATGGTCAAGGTGCCCGCCAAGGCCGAGCTGATCCGTGAGCCGGACGAGCCGGTCAGCGGTGCGTCAGCCGTGACCGACGCCGTGGTCAAGCTGCTGGGCATCGACGCCAAACAGTTTGCCCAGGTGTCGATGCTGGCGCAGAACGACTTTACCCGGCTGCTCAACGCGCCGTCCGCGGACCGCGCCGCCATCCTGCGCCGCATTTTTGACACCGCCGACCACCAGCGCCTGGGTCAGGCCGCCGTCGAGCACGCCCGTAAGGCCGACGAGGAATGCAAGCGTCTGGACGATGTACTTTTGATGCACGTCGGCACGCTGATCGGTGACGGCGCCGACGAGGAGACCGCCGCCGACCTGGCCGAAATGCAGGCCGAGCGCGACCCGTTTGCCGCAGGGGCTGCCGCCGAGCTGGGCAGGATGCTGCTGGAGGCCGACGACGCCAACGAAAAACGACAGACCAGCGTTATGAACGAGCTGGACGAGAAGATCGCCCGCGGTGACGCCGGCCTGAAAATTGCCGAGGAACGCGCCGCCCGCCGCCGCCAGCTGGCCGGGCTGGTGGCCGAGGAGCAGCGCGCCGCCGATGTGGAGCACCAGACCGACCTCATTATGACCGATCTGGAAAAGCGCACGGCGAATGTGAAGGAAAATATTGCTAAAAACGAGGCGGACCGCGCCGCGCTGAGCCAGGCCGAGGCCGACCTGCTCAAGACCGACCACCGCATTGAGCTGGCCGAGGGGCTTTCCGCCGACTGCAGGCAGCTCTTGCAAAATCTGGCGGACGCCGACAAGGCCGACGAGGACGCCGCCGCGCGTCAGGCAGAGTATGTGGCCGCACAGGCTGCACTGGACAGCGCCGAGGAAGAATACAGCACGATGCAGCGCCAATTAAACGCCAACCGCGCGGGCCTGCTGGCCAAGGACCTGCAAAAGGGCAAGCCCTGCCCGGTCTGCGGCTCCACCAAGCACCCGAAGATCGCCGCGCTGCCCAAGGACCACATCACCGAAAAGCAGTTGGAGGAGCGGGAGAAGGCGCTGACGGCCCAGCGCCGCAGCACTGCCGCGGCCAGCCGCACCGCCGGTGATGCCGCCGCCCACGCGCATGAGCTGCGGGCGGCTTTGCAGCGGGACGCGGATGGATTTTTCGCGCGCCGCGGGGACCGCTACACCGGCAAGCCCGCCGCCGAGCTGACGCCCGACGAGCTGAAAATCGCGCTGACCGCCCAGCAGACCGGCCTGACCGAGGGTCTGCGCGGCCTGCAGGCCGACCACCTGAAGCTGAAGCAAAAGACGGACCGCGCCCGCAGCCTGGCCAAGCAGGCCGACCTTTTGAACGGCCAGCTGGCCGACCTGGAAAAGCAGCGCTTTGCGGCCACCCGCCGCGCCGCCAACGCCAAGGCCGGGCACGCTGCCGCCAGCGCCCGCGTGCAGCAGATGCGCGAGACGATGCCCAAGCGCGACAACCCCGACGCACTGACCCAGCTGCAGGACGCGCTGGCCCGCCTGCGCCGGGACCGCGCTGCCGCCATGGCCGCCCGGGACGCCGCCGTGCACCGTCTGCACACGAACCGCGCCGCCATCGACGCGCTGCAAAAGACGATGCGGGAGAGCGCCGCCGCCCGCGAGAAGCGTGCCATGTGGGACAATCTGTCCAAAACGATCAACGGCAATTTGACCGGAAAAATCAAACTTCCGTTTGAACAGTACGTACAGGCGTTCTATTTTGACGGCGTGGTCGAGGCCGCAAACCTGCGCTTCACCCGCATGACCGACGGCCAGTACCGATTGCTGCGCCGCAAGAGCGAGGCCGTCGGCGGCAAGACCGCGCTGGACCTCGACGTGTTCGACGCCTACACCGGCAAGACCCGCCCCGTGGGCAGCCTGTCCGGCGGCGAGAGCTTCATGGCCGCGCTGAGCCTGGCACTGGGCATCAGCGACACGATCCAGCAGAACGCGGGCGGCGTCGTCATCGAGACGCTGTTCATCGACGAGGGCTTCGGCTCGCTGGACTCCGACAGCCTGGAAAAGGCCGTGGACACGCTGGCCGGGCTGGCCGGGGGCGATAAGCTCATCGGTGTCATCTCCCACGTCGAGGCGCTGCAGGACCGCCTGACGAGACAGATCCACGTGACCAAAACGCGGGCGGGCAGTAAGGCGGAAATTGAGATTTCTTAAAGGCTCCCCTTTGAGGGGAGCTCCGCCCGCAGGCGGTGAGGGGTGGCCGGGTGTAGACCTGTAAAGTGTGTGTCTCCCGCCCACCCCTCCGCCCCGCGGGCACCTCCCCTCAAAGGGGAGGCTTTTTAGCTTGCACTTATTTATAAAAAGTATAAAAATATGACAAAATCAACGCTGCAACAACAATTGGAAA
>OGMP01002643.1_pt1 | contig 10663 bp, 10 predicted proteins | sample 1573261 | NCBI WGS metagenome assembly OGMP01 (sample SAMEA2581878, study PRJEB24529) | metagenome | biome: Human gut stool | place: China | collected 2011 | reverse complement strand
CTGTGATTGGGAATGGAAGTCAATCTGCTGGTGTTATAAGTGGAAATATTGTAATACCAATCACAGAAATTAGTTCTACTGCTCAATTTAGAATTACTCCACAGCAGTTTGAAATTTTGAATGAAGGTGTGGCAAAAATTCGTTTGTCTATGACTCCTATGAATCATGAACGTACTTTCAAAAAAGATAAGATAGGGAAAAAGTTATATCAGTTCTATCTGAATGAAAAACAAAAAGACGAAAACTTCTAAATCAGTTAGAATAAGATGAACGGAAAACAATTAAAAAACAGCATACTCCAGTGGGCGATACAGGGAAAACTTGTACCGCAAGACCCTAATGACGAACCGGCATCGGTACTTCTTGAACGTATCAGAGCTGAAAAAGCCCGACTGGTCAAGGAAAAGAAAATCAAAAAAGACAAAAACGAATCTATCATTTACCGTGGTGACGACAATTCCTATTATGAGAAGTTTCTTGCTACGGGAGAGGTAAAATGTATTGATGACGAGATTCCGTTTGAGATACCTAAGGGGTGGGAATGGGAAAGAATTGGCAATATTTTTGAAACAACAAGTGGTTCTACACCATTAAGTAGAAATCCAGATTATTATAAAAATGGTAATATCAATTGGGTACGTACAACAGACTTGAACAATGGAATTTTGAACAGAACTGAAATACAAATAACCGCGAAAGCAACTATTGACTACAACCTTTCTATTTTACCCCAAACCTCTGTGTGTATTGCAATGTACGGTGGTGCTGGGACAATAGGCAAACACTGTATCTTGCATTTTAATACAACTATTAACCAATCTGTATGTGCTATCCAGCCTAATGGATTCTGTAATATGGATTACATCCATACTTTTATTGAATATCAAAGACCATTTTGGATGGATTTTGCAGCAGGTTCAAGAAAAGATCCCAACATAAATCAACTCATTATTAAGCACTGCTTGTTACCTATTCCACCACAAGAAGAACAACTTCGCATTGTTACAAAATTAAATCAGTTATACCCATATATTTATCAATATGGAAATAGTCAAAATAGACTCAACCAAATAAATAAAGAAATATGGCATAGTTTAAAAAAGTCCATTCTTCAAGAGGCAATACAAGGTAAATTAGTTCCACAGATTGCAGAGGAAGGTACAGCCCAAGAATTACTTGAACAAATACGGCAAGAGAAATTGCAACTTGTCAAAGAAGGCAAACTTAAAAAGTCTGCTTTAACCGATTCCATTATCTTCCGTGGTGACGATAACAAGTACTTCGAGAAGGTTGGTAAAACAGAGCAGGATATTACTGATGAAATACCATTTGAAATACCTGATGATTGGAAATGGTGTAGAATAGGAAGTGTCTTAAATATTTGGTCTGCTCGAAGAGTACACGAAAGAGATTGGCGTTCTTCTGGAATTCCATTTTATCGAGCAAGAGAAATTGGTAAAATGGCTGATTGGGGTCATGTTGATAACGATTTGTTTATAGAACAATCATTATACGATGAGTTCTCTAAAAGCGGAGTTCCGCAAATTGGAGACCTAATGATGACGGCAGTTGGGACACTTGGTAAAACTTATGTTGTTGAAACAAACAATCCTTTCTATTACAAGGACGGTAGTGTTTTATGTATAGGTAATCCTTTTCGCTTGAATCCGTATTATTTGAAATTATTTTTTGAATCGTCTGCTTTTGCAAACCAATATTTATCAGAGTCTGATGGAACTACAGTAGCAACCTTGACAATGGTGCGATTGAACAGATACTTAATCCCTGTTCCCCCTTTAAAGGAACAAACTCGAATTGTTGAAAAGATTAAAACTGTAACAAGTATTATGAGCAGGTAGGCAATGAGAACATTGATATAACAGAAGAAATACCTTTTGATTTACCTGAAAACTGGACTTGGGTTAGATTTGGTCAATACGTAAGAATGTCTATCGGAAAGACACCACCGCGAGGGGAAACCAAGTATTGGGCAAATGGTAAATATCCTTGGGTTTCTATTTCAGATATGTCTGATTATGGATTGGTTACAACGACAAAAGAATCTGTTTCAGAATATGCCAAAAGTTTATTTGGAGAAATATCTCCTGTCGGAACTTTAATAATGAGTTTTAAGTTAACGGTAGGCAGGACTTCTCTTCTAAATACTTCGGCATATCATAATGAAGCAATTATATCCATATATCCTTTTGTAGATAAAAATTATCAAGCAAGGAATTTTCTGTTTCACATTTTGCCGATTATATCTAATCTTGGAGATACCAAAGATGCCATAAAAGGTAAAACACTAAATTCTAAGAGTTTGAACAATCTTTTATTACCACTTCCGCCTCTTAATGAACAAGGGCGAATAGTGGCTATGATAGAATTATTATTTGATAAGTTGAAATAAATTATTTATTTGACAAGTTATACGTTGCTGTTCAGACAATGGCGGAATACCGATTGGTAGCTTGTAGAATAAATCCTTATTGAGGTGCGGAATTGCTGCACCTCTTTTTGAATTTCTCAATGCCTCTTTATAGAACAAGATGAAAGCCAAAATACAAGGCTTCCACATAACCGAAGAAAGCCATAGCTGTTTGAATGTGCTTCCCATATATCCATCTTGTGGAATAGAAAAAACTTCACCTGAATTTTCACCATCCACAAGAATGATATTATCTCCAGCATAGACAAATCTGCCTTTTTCTATAATGGTTGCAGATGATTTTCCACGTAGGAACTTTGCATCAAGGCAAATGCCCTTTCCGTTTCTTTTTTCACCGTCTGTTAGTTGGCATATATCTTTCAAGCGTAACACAATCCAGCTATTGGGATATTCAAAAGGAAGTTCAACTTCAACGATTTGCTCATTTATCCTCTCATAATACTTGTTATCGTCACCTTTGAAGATGACAGAATCAGTTAAGGCAGACTTTTTTAATTTGCCATCTTTGATGAGTTTCTGCTTCTCTAATTTTATCTGTTCGAGCAATTCTTGGGCTGTACCTTCGTCTGAACATTGAGGTACAAGTTTACCTTGTATTGCTTCTTGCAGAATCGATTTACGTAATTGCTCGTTAAGTGAGGCATTAAGTTCGTTAAGTCCATTCTGTGCTTGTTCATAAGTTTTGACTAACGGAAGTAGTTTTTCTATTTTTGAGACTATGCGTAGTTGCTCAGGAAGCGGAGGTAAAGGTATAAATACTTCAACTATATTGGATACAGCCAAACCGGGTTGAGCTGTTGCGGTTGCATATTGATTTAAGTTCAATGCCGTAAAAAAGTAATAGATGAACAACGATGGAATTATACCAAAGCCATTCACAACTACAGCGTGTTCTGTGGCATAGAATTTCCCACTTTCTATATTAAGGCATCCACATAATGCTCCTTGCCTGCCAATAATAGCAAAATGTCCTTCTGCATTGAATGTGTTTGTAAACCCTCGTAGTCCATTTCCACCGACACATCTATATGGGTGAAGAACTGACTTTTTATCATAAATTTCTGAAGCTGATATATTTTTCCCAGCCTGCATAGAACACATATGCTTCAATCTGCACCATTCCCACCCTTTAGGAATCTCAAACGGAATCTCGTCATCAATGCACTTCACCTCTCCCGTAGCGAGAAACTTCTCATAATAGGAACTCAATGAATTAGGCAATACCATACATTATTATGATAACGAATTGTTTAACTAATAATGTATCAGACATGAACATTGAAAATTTTGAAACGTATCTTCGTCAAGGGAATATGGCGGAGAACACAATTGCAGCTTATCTCTATGCCGTAAAAGAGTATTATTCCCGGCACAAAGAATTGAACAAGCGCAATTTGCTTGTGTATAAAACCTATCTCATTGAGAAATTCAAGCCTAAGACAGTGAATCTTCGTATTCAGGCAATGAACAAGTATCTTGATAGCATGGGAAAATCTCGTTTGAGATTAAAATCCGTCAAAGTGCAGCAGCGGAGTTACTTGGAAAATGTAATCAGTAATGCCGACTACGCTTTTCTAAAAAACAAACTAAAAAAGGAGGAAAACCAAGAATGGTATTTCGTAGTTCGTTTCCTCGCAGCAACAGGAGCAAGAGTCAGTGAACTAATCCAAATGAAGGCTGAACACGTGCAGATGGGTTATTTTGACATCTACACCAAAGGTGGCAAAATACGTCGTATTTATATTCCGAAGTCCTTGCGCAAGGAAGCCACAGAATGGCTTAGCAAAGTCAATCGTACCACCGGCTATCTTTTTCTTAATCGCTTTGGTGAGCGTATCACTACAAGAGGGATTGCGCAACAGTTGAAAAACTACGCAGCCAAATACGGATTGAATGAGAAAGTGGTTTACCCCCATTCATTCCGTCATCGCTTTGCTAAAAATTTCTTGGAGAAGTTCAACGATATTTCTCTACTTGCTGACCTGATGGGACATGAAAGTATTGAAACAACTCGTATTTATTTGAGGCGTAGCAGTGCCGAACAACAAGAGATTGTTGATAAGGTCATAACATGGTGATGTATTTGGAAGGTTGGTCAATCCATCCTTCCAATTCCTTAAAAGAACTTCATATAGATTATCAATCCTCCCAATGTCAAACAGAAATACGCATACAATATCCAGAATCCGACAACGGCACATTTGGCTATTTTGCCATTAAGAGAAAACGAAGTTTCAGATTTCACACATTTATGGACTTCTTTCCAGTGATTCGTATGAAGTGTCTTCAATTCTGTTATCTGCTTCTCAAATAAAGATTTTTCTTCTTCAATCAATTTATTGCGATATTCTGTAAGAATAGACTTGTCTTCATCGCTAAGTTTGACATTTACAACAGTATTCTCTGCCTGAATAATTGCACGGCTAATAGTATCAGGGATATTGTCGGATGTTTTCACTGCAGCATTAAGAACCTGTGCTGATTCTTCAAAAGTTAACACTGAAGCATCTACAAATGCTTTTATCTGTTTCAATTCTTGGATAACATCTTTGATGTCCTTAATCTGATTCGTGAGATTTACAAGCTCGGTTTCAAAATCAACACGATTTTCAATTTTGCTAATGTTATCATCACTATCTATGCTCTTGCTATCCTGCACAGGCAAAGAAGATTGGTCATATTTACTTTTACGCATGGTTATATGTGATTATAAATGAAATACTATCTACCCCTGCTACGTTTAATCGGTTTGCAGAGCCATTTTGCCATTTTTGCACAACGAACAGCCCAGTTACGCTCATCATCGTCCTTATCTTTACCCCATCCGCTACCGGGACTGCCACCACCTCCGCTTGAAGCCGCCATAGAAGTGGCTGCATCCAAATATCCGGCAAATAGTAAGGCGGCAACTTTGAATAAATTGGTCTGTTTGACTTCTTCATCAAGGCTTCCAAACTCTTCGTCAAAGACAGACTTAACCATATCTGGTATATCAACCTCGAGTTGTTCTCCATCCACTGTTATGGAATAGTGGTAAATAGAAGGCTTTGATTGTGGCATCACCTCTTTATTATTATGCGCCATCGTTTGAGTACATACTTCCTTTGACTGAATTGCAGTTTGTTTATCAGAAGCATGTAATCCCACCCAAGTCGCTTCAATTTTTGATGGCATCAATTTTCGACTTTTACCCAATATCGAGGATTTATAAATAGAGTTCCCTTTTCGTATAGCGTACCCTTTGACCACTTCCTTATCGTCCTTTATCAATTTAATATCGTACCCCTTAGCGTTTAACATTTGGCTATAAGTTTCCCAATCAAATTCTGGCATAGCTTTCAATATTGCGATGCAGTCTTCACTGATTTGCTGAATATTCTCATCACGACGTTGCACGGATTGCACCCAGCCACGTCTCTCATTGATGATGTTGGCAGCATGAACGGCACGTTCACCAATATAATGCGCATCGTTTGTCTTGCCCATATTGTCTATGCGGTTAGCTACAATATGCAAGTGAGGGATGCCACTTTTGCTGTCGGTGTGTAACGAAACAACATACTGGCTATTTTTGATATTGGTCGGTTTAAGATGACTATCTGGTTTGCCACATCTTCGGTCAATGCCGTCAAGTACTGCAATAAACTCATCCGCCAAATTCTGCCAATCCGTCATTGTCCATCCTGCCGATTCTTCTTTGGCTGGAGATATTTCAAAGCGCAGTGCGTTCAGCTTTATGGGCTTCGGATTATATCTGTCTTTCATACATTGATGCTGGTGTTGCATCATCCGTGACCACATAGCCAAAGGTTCTATATTTTCTGGCAAGTCATGCACCTTAACGAGCTGGGCTTTATCTTTTTCCATAGAATACTCAATGGCTCTTGCTCCATGAGAAATTGCCTTTCCTTGTGCTATCATAATTTCAAATTTGATTTATACTGTCTCGTATTTGTCCCCATCGAACAATAAGCCTATTTACTGCCTCTATCCAAGCACGCATATAATTCTCATCTCGGAAATATCGTTTTTTAATCTCATCAGGTTTACCTTTGAGTACATTCTGAATGCGGATAAGGTCGGCTCGTGCATCCGATAAAGAGTTCAATCCTTGTACTTCCTCGTCTGAAAGTCGTTTGTTTGGATGGTGATTTTGCAATAATTTTCGTCCGTAGTTACTAAGTGTCAGTCCACATTCGGCAGCTTTTTCTACTATCATTTCATACTCATTTTCAGTCAGACGAATGTCTATATGACGAGTACGAACACCCTGTTTTCCATTGTTTTGTTGTATATCCATAAGCGTTTATAACTGGAATTTATTAATAAAATGTTCTATCCATTGCGAGCCTGCGAGTAATGCAAGAAGCCTCCAAGACGACAAATGAGTGAAACCATTTTGTCGGACGGTGGTACTTCTTGCATAGAATACCCATTAAAAATGGGGCATTACATACCTTAATGTAAGCATTGTCTTTGTCCGAACTATGCCATTTGTCTGTCAACTTTAAGAGTGGCTATTGTCACCTATATCCATTTGGATAATCAATAGTTTTACTTTCCCCTTAGTTTGGCTTCTCCATAAACACATCACTAACCGGAATCCACCAGTTCCAAATGCAAGCAGTCAATCAAAGTTTGTAGGTTTGGATTTCGCTTTATCATCTTTTGAAGTATCATCGCAGGTGTTTCAGTCATCAATAAGAAATCCGCAATATCAAGTCCGTTCTTGCGCTGTTCGTCTGTGGCGCATTGTTCCAAACTATCACTCAATACAACTTTAGAACATACGGAAGTGAGTAAAGCCATCTTGGTTTGCCAAACCTCTCTTGCACCCAAATCCGGGCATAGCATAACCGACCGACCTTTCAATACACTTACCACGTCAGACTTGAAGCATCCATGCATTCCACCTGTTGCCAACCATATAAATTCCGGCATATAATGGGTAGCTATCAAAGCGGATTTTTCGCTTTCCACAATAGCAACAGGTTTGGTCGGATTCTCAGATAACAGATGTTCGCCAAACAAACATTGCTTCAAATTGTAGTTTGGGAGATTCAGTTCTGTATGTACCCAACTAACATAACTTCTTGGCTCTTTTGTCCGATGTCCTGTTTCTGCATCATACAACATTATCTTCCCTGTTCGTACATTACCTTGCCAATCAATTTGCCAATAGACAGTAGAACCGCCCCACTTCTTTGATGTGCCAACATGATATAGTTGGAATATCCGAGAAGTCTCATCTTTACCCAACATCCCAGACAGGTAGATGTACAATGGATTCATACCATAGTTAGTAAGAGTACGTTTCATTAGTTCATTGACAACAAAAGAGGTTGGAGGCAGTAAATTGGGCTTAGGCTTATCGGCTTCAATGAAGTTATCTTTGTTGTAATCCACTACCATTGGGTTATCATGAAAATAATCCGATGGAGTGTAATGGTATTGGCAAGATTGCTCATGGTCACATCTGCCTACATAATCAGGAAAAATTATTTCTCCTTGGCTATCTATGTACTTGACAAAACATTGTTTCTTTCCACACTTCGGGCATGAAAGTTTTGACCCACGCTTATATTTTTGAAGAGAAAATCTATATTCAGCCATACTTCTTCATTTTGTTATTGCAGTCCGTGCAGTTTGCACTTATTGCAGTTTTGCAGAAATCCTATGTCAGCGCAAAGTGCAAACTGCAACAACTGCAAACTGCAAAAGGTGTCGTTTATTGCAGCTTCTCATATTCACCTCGCTTTACTTTCTTGATAACCTTATTCGTAGCAAGGCTAACCAAAGAATACATTACCGACCTTTCCGACAACCCTACTTCTTTTCCGGCTTGAATGGCATCGGCAGTAGTGAAAGTTGCGGAAAGGCAATCAAGCAATTCTCTTTTTTGCGGTTCAACGCTCTCTCGCAACATATATTTCTGAATGTTGGTATAACAGTTCTCAAAGTATTCACTCAATGCAATAGCAGATTTGGTTGAGTCAATATCCACAAAATCCTTGTGTTCTTCACCGCAAGCCCAACGAAGGATTTGCAAGACTAAAGCTAAACGAGCCGTAATCATGGGAGCTTTAATCACTCTGCTATCCACCAATCCATCATCTTGGATTTGATTAACAGCCCGAACTGCATTATTGCGCCAGTTTGTAAAATAGGCTTTGGCTTCCGAAGAAAATTCCAATACATTATGTATGGCTCTGTCATCTTCATTCTCTATAAATGGCAAACTAATTACCTTATTTATAATAGAATCCCACATTGATGAGTATTTACCAAAAGTTGATACGGAAGATTCTTCATCCAGCCCCCAATCTGAAATTTCCTGAGACGATGGATAAACAAAAATTATTCTGTCTATCAGCCCATTGTCTTTATATCCTTTCTCTATCAGTTCGTGCATACGTGTCGTTTGCATCGTGCCGACAATATTTATAAAAGGATGCTCTATATGAATAGGTACAGGGATGCTACATCTTGAAATATCCAATGGTTTTCCGCTAAAGGCTGTCAATAGCTGCTCAATGAGTTGTCCTTTGCTATATTGATTCACGGCATTAAACATTCCCATAATTTCATCCACATATACCACGACACCTCGCTGATTGTCATCCAACGCACGCATTAAAGCTTCCGGTGTAAAATCGGATATGATGGTTCTTCGTAAAATTGGTTTGTCCGGCAATGAAGAGGACTTGTCTTTTTTAGCCTTATTGTTTTCAACCAAGCTATTATAATGCTCCATATCCAATTTAAATTGTTTGATGATTTTGGCATCATGCTTTCGGATAGGACGGAATGCAAAATCCAAAGGTGGGGTTTTGCCCATTCCGGGACGACCTACCAATATCATATAAAGGGCAGGATTACTAATCCATCCACCACGAATACGAATATTGACAGCGTTGCCGATAGCGGTTGACACTGCTACCAAAAGAGAAGCCATCATATATTCTATGGAATAATTCTCTTGTCGGGATAGAGCCAATATCATATCTTGAATTTTGGCAGGAAAAGCATCCAAAGGAATCTTGTTTTCAAAGATTCCTTCAAATTCCATTCTGAGCGCATTGCATAAATTGGTTGAATCCATTAGAATTTGGTATTTCTTTTTGACTTTATGAATTGGGCGGCTTCATCTTCCAAGTTTTTATCAGATTTGATTTTGCCGGCATGGAGCCATTCGTCAATTTCCGATTTTAGAAACATGATACGCTTCCCTCTTTTGTGGAATGGGATTAGATGACAACTCGTCCAGCCATATACAGTTTGCTCTGCCGGGTGACTGGGAATATAATCACACAATTCCTTAAGGTTCATCCATTGTTCGGTTGGAACGCTTTGATTCTGATTGTTTAATCCATCTATTTTAGAATCCAGCTCATTCAATTTATCCATCAACCACGACATTGCTTTGGGTAAATCTTCAAATGTAATGTTCTTCTCACTCATATTGCTACTTGTTTTTTGATTTTTCGGCAAAATAACAGCGATTACGCATACTGATTTCATAGTGTAATACATCACATAAATAAGCAGTAACGAAACATAATCATCATAAGGATTACCCATTGATTATCAACATGAATAGTGGAGAATTCAGCAGTAGATTTTTATGATAATGTCTTCAATCATAAAGGAATCATAAGATGGTCTGAAGAAAAGACCATAGATAAAAACAAAAAGCCACCCACGCAGATTTTACGCAGATGGCTATACTTACAAAGTATAATAATGGTTATTTTGTTTGAGATAAATCCAATTTAATAGTTTCTGTAGCTTTCTCTTTCTTTTCATCAACAACCTTTGCATACACCTGTGTTGTTCGCACATTTGTATGTCCCAACATTTTGCTGACCGTATAAATATCAGTTCCTCCAGCCAGTTGCAGGGTTGCGTAGCTGTGCCTAAAACAATGGAAGGTAATGTGTTTGGTGATTCCGGCAGCTTCAACCCACTTTTTGACAGGACGGTTTATCCAAGAAGGGTCAGGAAGTCCGGCAAAAACCAAAAGTTCACCCTCTTTTGGCTCTCCACAGAGATTATATGCTTGCTCTGATATAGGCATATATTCAACTCCTTTTGTCTTTTGCTGAGTAAAATTCAACCGATAGCCTCCATTGAACATTTCCACTTCCGACCACTTCAACTTCTGAATGTCGCAATGACGGATTCCTGTTAAAGCAGAGAACAAGGCAGCACGTT
>OGMP01002629.1_pt1 | contig 10716 bp, 7 predicted proteins | sample 1573261 | NCBI WGS metagenome assembly OGMP01 (sample SAMEA2581878, study PRJEB24529) | metagenome | biome: Human gut stool | place: China | collected 2011 | reverse complement strand
GATCCCGAAGCACCAGATTGGATTTTGTGAGTACCGTAACGCCATATTCATACCGATCGATCAGTTCCAGACATTTTCTGGTCAATTGAAGCTCTTTTTCAGCGGGAAGATACGGATCGCACATGGCACCCGTACCGATCATGCATTTGTGCCGTTTTGAACGTAATGCCTGTTCAAGCAGTTCCGGCGCATTCTCCTTCACTTCGATATCTTCAAAGGCGTGTGTAAAACCGTAACACTTGCTGCGGCTGTCACAATAAATGCAGCCGTGGGAGCATCCGCGGTAAATATTCATTCCGTTATTCTGAGATAAAATCCCCTTCGCCTGGACAAAATGCATGGCAATATTCTCCCTCATTTGATTGTATAACTTTATTTTTATATTAACATAGGAAAAGTGAGAAAACAAAAATAATTTTAACTAAAAATAAGCTAAAATAGCTAGCTAAATAAAGATAATAATGATACAATACAAGAACGGAGATTGGAAAAGCTTTACGATAAAACAATTATGGAAAGGAAAACTATTGATGCAGAAATTTGGTACAGAAAAATTTCATGGGGTGAATTTTGCGGTATTTCCGCACAAAGGCGTACTGGGATCTGGAGAAGCCAGAAAAAGTATGGAGGAAATGGCGCATAAGACCCACGCGAACTGGGTGATACTCACTCCCTCGGGAATGCAGGAAACCCCTTATAGCGAAGAAATTCGTTTCGATGGGGAGAAAAGCTGCACGGATGAAGAACTGTGTGATATGATTCGCTTTGCGAAGAGTCTGGGATTAAAGGTGGCATTAAAGCCTACCGTGAATTGTGACAATGGTGTCTGGAGAGCAAGGATAAGCTTTTTTGATCATGATGTTCCCTGTGAACCGAAGTGGGGCAACTGGTTTGAAAGCCATATTGCTTTTCAGAAGCATTATGCACAGATCGCACAGCGGACAGGGTGTGAATTATTTCTTACAGGCTGCGAGATGACGATGACAGAGCACCGGGAGACGGATTGGAGAAAGCTGATCGCAGAGGTCCGCACAGTATATGACGGGCCTGTCGGTTATAATTGTGACAAATACGGAGAAGATCATATTACATGGTGGGATGCAGTGGATGTGATCGCTTCCAGCGGATACTATCCCATCGATGATTGGGAGAATCAGTTGGATCGCATTGAAGAAGTAGTAAAAAAATACCAGAAGCCTTTTATTTTCTCGGAGGCTGGATGCATGAATATCCATGGTTCCGCGCTGGTGCCGAATAACTGGGAACTGCAGGGCAAAGAGGATGATGCGGAACAGGCAGACTGGTATCTGGCAATGTTTTCTGCCTGCGAAAAACGGGACTGGGTGAAAGGCTTCGGAATCTGGGACTGGCCGGGAAGTATGGAAAGGAAGAGTCCTTATGCAGTCTGCGATCGCCCTGCGGAGGCTGTGATAGCCGAAGAATATAGCCGTTGTGCCAAGAATCGGTGATAAGAGAGCGAGACATCGAAAATCAGAACGACAGATAAAACAATGCACAGGGAGGTATGGCAGAAAAATGGAGCAGCCAACAAAGATAGTCAGCGTAGCAGCATTGCCGCAGGTACGGGTGTTGGGACGCACCACGGGAACGGATGTGGTGAACTTATTCTGGACCGGAAGCGGAATAGAATTTATCTATACCGGCAGTGAAATTCAGGTGGAGGTAAATGCCGATTACGACGCTTATGAACCGTGGCTTGCGGTGGAACTGAACGGTGTGCAGATCAGTAGAGTTCCGTTAAATAAAGGGAAAAATGAAGTGTGCCTATTCCGGGGGATGACGGTAGGAAAACCGAAGCATGTACGGATTCTGAAAGAAGTACAGGCAATGCATCAGGATCCCGGGCATCTGTTACAGATTGTGGGATTGCAATATGCAGACGGTGAATTCCAGCAGCTGCCGGAGCCGAAGTACCGGCTGGAATTTGTGGGGGACAGCATTACCAGCGGGGAAGGTACGGTGGGGGCCGTCTATGAGGAAGATTGGATCAGTGCCTTTTTCTCTGCAATGAATACTTATCCCCGTATGGTGGCAGATGCATTATCCGCAGAGTATCGTGTGGTATCTCAGAGCGGCTGGGGAATTGTCACCGGATGGGATGGAAATGTGGAGAATAAGATTCCTCCGTTTTACACACAGGTCTGTGGCTTACTCACCGGGGAGAGGAATGCTTCTTTGGGAGCGTTGGAAGACTATGATTTCGAGGCATGGCAGCCGGATGCGGTAATTATCAATCTGGGAACCAATGATGCCACAGCGATTCAGTCCGCAGCGGAACTAGGGCAGGAATGGGCAGGAACACGGGACGTAGAAGAAGTTAAAGAGATCCTGACAACAGCTATCTGCGATTTCCTGAAAGTAGTGCGGGAAAGCAACCCCACAGCACAGATCATCTGGGGTTACGGTATGCTGGGAGACAACTTCCTGTCCGTCATCCGGGAAGCTGTGGAAGGCTATGCGGAGCAGACTGCCGATTCCCGGATACACTTTTTGCAACTTCCCGACACTACACCGGATACCGTAGGCAGCCGCCTGCACCCCGGCATGAAAGCCCATCAAATTACCGCGAAAGAGATCGAAACATATCTGCAAGAACTGTTATAGGAGAAATTTATAATTTCTTAAGAAAAATGTGACGTAAAATGTGACAACTCCGCGCTATATTGAAACCCATAGAAAGTAATTCATTCGGAGGGGCTGGCAATATGACGCAGGAAAATCGTTCAAGCAGACAGGCAGAGATCTATATAACGCAGATGCGGAGAAATCCGTATCTGGTGGATTATCAAACCGGGAAAAATACGGGCAGACATACAGGAAGGCGCATAGAACAACGACATCATAGTGCAGTGCCCCAGCAGGAAAACAGAATCCGCCAACAGAAACAGAAAACTGCGGCTGCTGTATCTGATGGAAACGTATGCAGAGACAATACCTACAACACGCGCACAAGACAACGCCTGACGAGGGCGGAGAGACAGCGTCGCCGCAGACGGGCAAGAATCCGCAGATATATCCGGATGACTTTGCTTTGTGCAGGAATTCTGGTAGGAATCGTCGCATTGACAAAGCTTTTGAAGGTGCCTGCCAGTACTGCGGAAGCCAGCACACCGATGGAAGCAATAGATATGGCGCAGCAGGTGGGAAAAGGGACTGAGAATACCATGGGGACTAGGATCCAGGGACTGTCGGCGGAGACTTACGCAGCGCACCCTGACTGGACGGAGGATTTCCTCACGGTAAATGAATATTCCAGACCGGGAGATCCTTTGACGGAGGTGAATAATATTTTCGTGCATTATACTGCCAACCCCGGCACCAGTGCGGCACAGAACCGCAGTTATTTCGAACAGCTTAAGGACAATCATGAGCGCAGTGCCAGCGCGCATTTCATCATCGGCTATAACGGGGAGATCATCCAGTGTGTTCCTTTGGATGAGATCGCTTACGCGGTGCAGACCCGTAACGAGGATTCCATCTCTATCGAATGCTGCTATAAGGCGGACAACGGACAGTTCACTCAGGAGACCTACGATTCCCTGATCAGGCTGCTGAGTTGGCTGATCGATGCCTATGAACTGGAACCGGAGGATATTCTCCGCCACTATGACTGCGGTGGAAAAAAATGTCCCATATACTATACAGAGCATGAAGATGCCTGGGAGCAGTTAAAAGAGGATGTCAAAAATCTATAGAGAATTACGTGATCACAAGACACGAAGAGAGGAACTTTTTCCAAAAGGAAAGGTTCCTTTTAGTTTATCTTGTTTTAAGAATACAAGTTTGTTAGAATAGACGCATACGGAATACGATTTCCTTTTCAAAGGGAAAAGTGTTGCAGACAAGGCCCTAAGGGGCAGAAATGAGGAGCATCATGAATATTTTATCACCTTCAATTCTTTCGGCGGATTTCTGGAAGCTGGGAGAGGATATCAAAGCTGTGGAAGGAGCCGGTGTACCCTGGCTGCATGTAGACGTGATGGACGGACTGTTTGTGCCTTCAATCTCTTACGGAATGCCTGTCTTGAAGGCAGTGAGACCCCACACAGACATGTTCCTGGATGTGCATCTGATGATCGAGAAGCCGGAGCGCTATGTAGAAGAGTTCGCTGCCTGCGGTGCGGATCTGGTGAATTTTCATCTGGAAGCCACAGAAGATGTGAAGGGATGCATTGATAAAATACGTGCCACCGGCAAAAAGGTTGGCATCACCATCAAACCCGCCACCCCGGCAGAGGCTGTGGAACCTTATCTGGAACTGGTGGATATGGTACTGGTCATGACCGTGGAGCCCGGTTTCGGCGGACAGAAGCTGATCCCGGAATGCCTGAATAAGGTAGCGGCGATCCGTAAAATGATCACGGACAGAGGACTTGCTACCGATCTGGAAGTAGACGGCGGTATTCATCTGGACAACGTAGTGCAGGCATTGGATAAGGGAGCCAATGTTATCGTGGCAGGCTCTGCTGTATTCAAGGATGACATCGCGGCCAATGCAAAGGCGTTCTTAAATAGAATGCAATAATTTTGAGAAAACGATTGCCTGCGTAGTGACGGCAGGATTAACAGCGTGAACGCCTAGTGGAAGGCGCAGACTGCCGACAGACGGTGACGTAAGGACAGACAGCCGTCTGCGGAATGGAGAGCAATATGGAGTTACAGATATTACATGCAATTCAGGGGATCCATCAGGAATGGCTGACAGAGATTCTTCGTTTTTTTACTACGATGGGAGAAAGCGGTCTGGTATGGATCGTTATTGCGATTGTGCTGACCTGTATACCTAAGACCCGGAAATGCGGTCTGACGATGATGATCGCCATGGCCGTTACATACCTTGTGGGAAATTTGTTCTTGAAAAATGTGATTGCCAGACCCCGGCCCTGTGCAGTGGACACCGGTGTGACGCTGAAAATTCCGTTCCCTTCAGAATATTCCTTCCCTTCGGGACACACTTCCAACGGTTTTGCCGGAGCGGTGACCATTTTCAGCTATTATCGTAAGGCAGGTATTTTAAGTCTGCTGGTGGCAGCAATCATTGCTTTTTCCAGACTCTATTTCTTCGTGCACTATCCCACGGACATTTTGGGTGGCATGATATTGGGAACATTGGATGCAGTACTGGCAGTTTACATAGTAAAACGTTTGGAAGACCGAGTGGATGTGAAGACCATATCACACAACGATAAGACGGGACACAAGTAGGAAAAGCAGCACTATAGAAGCAGGAACCTGACAGGAAACAATATGGACAGAAAGGGCAGAAATTTCGATGAACAGCAGAACGTTATGGAATGATAATTGGTATTTTGCCAAAACAGCATTAGGTGTGAACTGGGAAGACAGGCAGATCTGGGAAGCCAAAATGCAGCCGGTGGATCTGCCCCATGACTGGTTGATCTATGATACGAAGAATCTCTATGAAGACAGCATCGGCTGGTATCGGAAGAACTTTGCCTATGCCCCGGATAAAACAGGAAATGATGACCGTGTCATCCTCCGCTTTGAAGGTGTCTACATGGATTCTTCTATTTATGTAAACGGTGAGCACCTTGGTGACTGGAAATACGGCTATTCTACCTTTGACTGGGATATTACGGATGCTTTACATGAGGGAGAGAATGAAATCGTTCTGCGTGTTGTATTTCAGGCGCCCAACAGCAGATGGTATAGCGGTGCAGGAATCTACCGGAATGTGTGGATGATCCGGCTGCCGGAGACACATATTCCTCTGGACGGCATCTACACATCTTCTGTTGAGACGAACAAGGGTTATGACCTGACTATCGACACGGAACTGGAATGGGGAACAGATAGTGGAAATTATGAACTGGAATACTGTCTGCGAGATACTTATAACAGCAAAAGTCCCATAGAAACAGAAACCTCGGAGCTCTTCCGGGTAAAACAGCCCCTCACCTGTGGACAGAACAAGATATCCATGACGATCCCTGTGGATAATCCGAGGAAATGGGACATTACGGATCCTTACTTATATGATCTGCAGGTATGCCTGTGGAGAGAGCAGGAGACTAACAGCCGGGAACTATGTCAGCAGGAACATTTCCGTATCGGCTTTCGCACCATACAATTTGATCCTGACAGGGGTTTTTTATTAAATGGCAGGAAGATCCGACTGAACGGTACCTGTGACCATCATGACCTCGGAGCGTTGGGAGCGGCTTTCCACAAGGAAGCCATGCGCCGTAAGTTCAAACTCATGCGTTCCATGGGTGTCAATGCCCTGCGGACTTCTCACAACATGCCGGCAGTGGAAGTGATGGAACTGGCGGACGAGATGGGCTTTCTGGTATTGTCCGAAGCCTTCGACATGTGGGAGATGGCCAAGAATCCATATGATTACGCCAGATTTTTCAAGGATTGGATGGAAAAGGATGTCCGCAGCTGGATCCGTAGGGATCGCAATCACCCTTGCATTATTATGTGGAGCATCGGTAACGAGATCCCGGATACTCATGCGGATGCCCACGGACAGGAGATCACCGAAAGCCTCATTGCCGCGGTCAGAAAGTGGGACTACCGTAATGTGGCACCTGTGACCATCGGCTCGAACTATATGCCCTGGGAAAACGCACAGAAATGTGCAGATATCGTGAAGCTGGCGGGATATAATTACGCGGAAAAATATTATGAAGAGCACCATAAAAAGTATCCGGACTGGATCATTTACGGAAGTGAGACTTCTTCTGTTGTACAGAGCCGCGGCATCTATCATTTTCCACTGGATCGAGCGACTCTGATCGAAGCAGACGAACAGTGCTCCGCTCTGGGTAACAGTACTACCAGCTGGGCAGCCCAAAATACGGAATACTGTATCATTATGGACAGAGATACCCCCTATTCCTGTGGACAGTTCATCTGGACAGCTATTGACTACATCGGTGAGCCGACACCTTATCAGACGAAAAACAGCTATTTCGGGCAGATGGATACAGCGGGATTTCCGAAGGATTCCTACTATCTCTTCCGCGCAGAGTGGACAGATGTGAAAAAAGATCCTATGATTCATGTCTACCCTTATTGGGACTTCAATCCGGGGCAGCAGGTGGATGTGCGGATCACCAGCAATGCTCCGGAGGTGGAACTGTTCGTAAACGGCGTATCACAGGGAAGGCGGCAGATCGATCATCAAAAGGGAATAGTATTGCAACCCTCCTGGAAAGTACCTTATGTGCCCGGCAGTATCTGTGCTGTGGCTTACGATGAGACCGGCAGAGAGATTGCCAGACAGGAGAGACATTCCTTTGGCAACACCGATCATTATGTATTAAAAGCAAACAAAACTACTCTGTGTGCCGACGGCGAAGATATGATCTTCCTGGAGATCGCGGCAGAAGATAAGGACGGCTATCCCGTGGAAAATGCTTCCGATTATGTGAGAGTGACCGTGGAAGGCGCCGGAAGACTGATAGGACTGGATAACGGTGACAGTACTGACTACGATGCCTATAAGGGAACTGTCCGCAAGCTGTTCCAGGGAAAGCTTCTGGCGATGATCGCTGCAAAAACGATCCCCGGAGAGATTCGTGTGACCGTGGAGGACGCATGGACAGCCACTGCTAGCATGACCGATGAAACCGTCATCGGAACAGCCGCAGCAGTAGTCGAGACTCCGGACAATGCAGCTGCCGGGCACCGCACGGCGACAGTGACGCTTCATGCTATCGAAGCACCGATCCGTCCCGGTATCTGTGCAACGGAAGAAAACAGAGAATATCCGCCTGCCTTCGTGAACCCCGGATTCGTGCCGGTACGCAAGCTGGAACTGAGCGCAGCCGCAACGACGCTGACACCGGAAAATCCTTCTGTACTGCTGCATACCCGTATTTATCCTATGGAAGCCACTGACCGTAAGCTTCTGTGGAGCATTACGGATGCCACGGGTATTCCCAGCCCGATCGCAAAGCCGGAAGAGCTTCCGGACGGCGAAGGCATCCGTATCACAGGCATCAGTGACGGAAGTTTCCAGGTGAGATGTATGTCCTGCAACGGTACCCCTTCTGTGAAAATGATCTCACAGCTGGAGTTTCAGGTGGAGGGAATGGGACAGGCGTTTCGGTCACCTTATGAACCGGTTACTGCTATTTCCTATGACACAAGCTTTGGCGGGGATGTGAGCCGCGGTGTGGAGAACAGTGCCGGAACGGATAAAGCACAGCCTACCGGTCTGGTCTATAGATCCATGGATTTCGGCGAATTCGGAAGTGATGAGATCACGCTGGCTATTTTTGCGAATGATAATGACCCTCACAGAATTCAAATCTGGGAGGGAGAACCCGGGGAGAATGCATCCGGATTCGGAGAGACGGGAGAACTTGTCGGAGAAGTCACCTATCAGAAGCCCGGCATCTGGGAGGTCTTCCAACCGGAGACATTTACACTGTCCCGGAGACTGAAAGGCGTGGTGAATCTGACAATTGTGTCGGAAGATAAATTTTTCCTGAAGGAGTTTCATTTTACCAAACAGGAGAAAGCTTATGCGAGACTGTCTGCCCTCACAGACGGCGTTACTTATGGAGACAGCTTTGTGAGAACTGCGGATGCCATTGAACAGATCGGCAACAATGTTTCCCTTGAGTTCAGTGATATGGACTTTGGAACAGATGCTTCTGACAGTATCGTCATATGCGGAAGGACACCTCTGCAGCACAATACGATACAGTTGCGATTCAGTAATGGGGAGACGCAGGTACTACCCTTCCCGCATAGCGGGGAATATCGTGAGATGCGATTCCCGATACAGAAAGTGACGGGAGAACAGAAGGTGACATTTGTCTTCCTACCGGGCTGTAATTTTGATTTCAAATGGTTCCGGTTTGAAAAAAGTGGATTGGAGGAGTAAGAGAAAATGATGAGCAGATGGAACAGAAAATTATGGGCATTGATACTTGCAGCAGGGATGACAGTATCTCTGGCTGCCTGCGGAGGAAACGACCAGGCAGCAGGCGGTGCATCCGCGGGTACCCAGGATGGGACTGCCGCCCAACAGAACCAGAGCACGGGCAGCAATATCGACAACGCCGGCAGTACTGTAACGTTAGCGCAGGATGCCCGGGCACTGCAGATCATAGACGACAACTACCGCACCTACTACGAGCTTTTTGTTTATTCCTTCTATGACAGTGACAGTGACGGCATCGGTGACCTGCAGGGAGTCCTGGACAAGCTGGACTACCTGAATGATGGTGACGATACGACGGATACGGACTTAGGGATCAACGGCATCTGGCTCATGCCGGTAATGCCCTCCACGACCTATCATAAATACGACACTACGGATTACGAGAATATTGATCCGCAGTACGGTACCCTGGATGATTTCCAAAAGCTGCTGACAGCCTGCCATGACCGTGGGATCCGTGTGATCCTGGATCTGGCGATGAACCATTCTTCCAGTAGGCATCCATGGTTTTTACAGGCAACGGAGTATCTGAAAAATCTGCCGGAGGGAGCTGAGCCTGACTCCTCAGAATGTCCTTATATAGATTATTACCATTTTTCAAGGGAAGCCCAGAGCGGATATGCGCAGGTAAATGGGGCAGACTGGTATTATGAAGCAAGATTTTGGGACGGCATGCCGGATCTGGATCTGCAGAATGAAGAGGTGCGCCGGGAATTCGAGCAGGTGGCGGACTTCTGGCTGGATATGGGTGTGGATGGTTTCCGCCTGGATGCGGTGAAGGAATACGTCACCGGCTCTGTGGAAGACAATGTCGAGATTTTAAGCTGGTTTGCCGATTATGTCCATGGCAAGGACCCGGAGAATTATCTGGTGTGTGAATGTTGGACAGATCAGAATACCTATGCGCAATATTACGCGAGCGGCGTGGACAGCATGTTTGATTTTACCTTCGCTGACAAGTCCGGAATCATCGCAAATGTGGTAAACGGCAAGGCATCCGCGGCATCCTATGCAAAGAATCTGGAAGCGGAGCAGGCTATGTATGCGCAATACAATCCGGATTACATCAATGCCCCTTTTTACACGAATCATGATATGGGGCGGAGCACAGGCTACTATGCCGGGGAAAACAGTGAGGCACAGACGAAGCTTGGCAATGCCCTGAATCTGTTGTCCGGCGGAAGTGTCTTCCTCTACTATGGGGAGGAACTGGGAATGAAGGGCTCCGGCAAGGATGAGAATAAGCGTGCTCCCATGTACTGGAGCAAGGATGACAAAGCGGAAGGCATGTGCAAGGGACCTGCGGATATGGAAGATTTTCAGATGAAATTCGACAGTCTGGAAGAACAGCAGGAGGATCCGGATTCCATTTACAATTATGTAAAACAGGTGATCCGTATCCGGAACCAGAATCCAGCGATTGCCAGAGGCACCACCACTTATCTGGAGCAGTATTCCGGCGAGCAATGCTTTGCACTGACAAGAAGCTATGAAGACAGTACTTTATTACTGTTGGGAAATACCTCTGCGGAAGCTGTAACGGTGGATCTTGGCGGGCTTACCGTTGGTAACACCGCAGCAGAGGATCTGGTGCTGCTTGGAGAGCTTTATACCGGAGAGGAGAGCGCCAAACGCGAAGGAACTGCGGTCACACTTCCGGCATATTCCGTTTTGATACTGGGGGAAAAAGAGGAGCTGTAATGAGCAGTAATGAGACAAAACTGCATTGACAGTCCGGATTTCCTGTGCTACTGTAAGAATACGCAAATGCA
>OGMP01002614.1_pt1 | contig 10762 bp, 4 predicted proteins | sample 1573261 | NCBI WGS metagenome assembly OGMP01 (sample SAMEA2581878, study PRJEB24529) | metagenome | biome: Human gut stool | place: China | collected 2011 | reverse complement strand
TCGGACAGGAGACTCCGGACTTCAGCAATCTGTTCCGGGAAATTGTCCGTGTGGCAGGCTTTTACCTGGTGGGTGTAGCAGCTACGTATGCTTACAACCGTATCATGGTGACGATAACGCAGGGAACATTGAAGAGTCTCCGTGATGATCTGTTTGAACACATGGAGAAGCTGCCAATCAAGTATTTTGATACCCATTCCCACGGGGATATCATGTCCATCTACACGAATGATATTGATACTCTGCGTCAGATGATCAGCCAGAGTATACCGCAGGTATTTTCCAGTTTTATTACCGTAGTGGGTACGCTGGGAAGCATGCTGGTACTGAGTATCCCGCTGACAGCAGTCAGTCTGATCATGGTGGCACTGATGATGTTTGTCACCGGTAAAGTAGCGGGACTGAGCGGAAAATATTTCGTAAAGCAGCAGAAGAATATCGGTACCGTGAATGGCTATATCGAAGAAATGATGGAAGGTCAGAAGGTAGTCAAGGTATTTTGTCACGAAGACAAGAGCCTGGAAGAGTTCAAAAAGTTGAACGACGAGTTGTGCGAAAGTGCTTATAATGCGAATAAATTTGCTAACCTGATGGGTCCTATCAATGCACAGTTGGGTAACTTAAGCTACGTGGTATGTGCTATCGTCGGCGGTGCTATGGCACTGGGCGGTTTTGCAGGACTGACCTTAGGTAAGCTGGCCAGCTTCTTAACCTTTAACAAGAGCTTCAACATGCCCATCAGCCAGGTCAGCCAGCAGTTGAACAGTATCGTCATGGCACAGGCCGGCGCCAAGAGAGTTTTTGATCTGTTGGATGAAAAAGTAGAGACCGACGAAGGCTATGTAACTCTGGTACGTGCGAAAAAGGTAGACGGCAAGATCGTAGAGTGTCCCGAGAGAACCGGTATGTGGGCATGGAAGCATGTACATCAGGCGGATGGCTCTGTAGATTATATTGAATTACAGGGTGAAGTGGTATTCGACGATGTGGACTTCGGCTACAATGATGACAAGATCGTGCTGCATAACATCGAGATGTATGCAAAGCCCGGTCAGAAGATTGCATTCGTAGGCTCCACCGGCGCCGGTAAGACCACGATCACGAATCTGATCAACCGTTTCTATGATATTCAGGATGGTAAGATCCGTTACGACGGCATCAATATTAACAAGATCAAGAAAGCGGATCTGAGAAAATCCTTAGGTATCGTACTGCAGGATACCCATCTGTTCACCGCTACCGTTATGGAGAATATCCGTTTTGGTAAGCTGGATGCTACGGATGACGAAGTCATTGCCGCAGCGAAGTTAGCAAATGCGGATACTTTTATCCGTCAGCTTCCGGATGGTTATAATACAGTCCTCACCGGTGATGGTGCGAACTTAAGCCAGGGGCAGAGACAGCTTCTGTCCATCGCCAGAGCCGCAGTAGCGGATCCGCCGGTGCTGATTCTGGATGAGGCTACCAGCTCCATCGATACCCGTACTGAGAAGATTGTACAGGACGGCATGGATAAGCTGATGAAGGGCAGAACCACCTTTGTCATTGCCCACAGACTGTCCACTGTCAAAAACAGTGACTGCATCATGGTCCTGGAACAGGGACGCATCATCGAGCGCGGCAACCACGATGAACTCATCGCCCAGAAGGGCAGATATTACCAGTTGTACACCGGTAATGCCATCGCTGAAGGCTAAGAGAATTTATGATTTGATAGTGAACAGTGCCCGGATCAGGGAAGATATGATTCGGGCACTGTTTTTATGGATATGTGATGTTTGTGTCTGGCGGAGCCGGACGAGGGCACAGCCATCGCCGCAAGCACATACTGTGCCCATGAAATGGAACCAGGAGGGCACATCCATCGCCGCAAGCCTGTGCTGTGCCCATGAAATGGAACCAGGAGGGCACAGCCACCGTCGCAAGCTCATGATGTGCCCATGAAATGGAACCAGGAGGGCACAGCCACCGCGGCAAGCTCACACTGTGCCCACGAAATGGAACAAGGAGGGCACAGCCACTGTCGCAAGCCTATGCTGTGCCCATGAAATGGAACAAGGAGGGCACAGCCACCGCCGCAAGCCTGTGGTGTGCCCATGAAATGGAACAAGGAGGGCACAGCCACCGTCGCAAGCTCATGATGTGCCCACGAAAAGAAACCAGGAGGGCACAGCCACCGTCGCAAGCTCATGATGTGCCCACGAAATGGAACCAGGAGGGCACGGCCACCGCCGCAAGCCTGTGCTGTGCCCATGAAAAAATAAAGGTTTACAACTTGATAGAAATATGATGTAATATTGTTACATTTCATCTGACCATGAAACTCTATTTACAACTCTTGTGAAAATCCAGCTGGTTTCAGCAGAATTTCAACAAAAAGTAACTGATCAAATCACAATAAAATAAGAGAAAGGCGAAGTCATGCTATATCACCAGATGCTAAGAGAAAAAGAAGTGCTGGACCAACGGGAAAAAAACATTTTGGAACGACTGCAGACATATCCGGCAGGTAAACTGATCTATTCTCAAAACGGTAAGCATAAGAAATGGTATATATCTTGTGATGGAGAGAAAATTTATATTCCCAGCAATCAAAAAAATACCGCTGTCTCTATGGCGGAAAAGAAATATTATGAAGTAATGCTTCAGGATATAGTCCAAGAAAAACGAGCAATACAAAGTTATTTGGACTTGTGTAACAAAGAGCAAACCGGAGAAGAACAGCTGCTTGAGACTGCGGTATATGCAGAACTTTTGAAAAAAGTATTTACTTCGGTAAATACAGAAATTGCTGAATGGGAAAAGCAGGATTATGAGAGATGCCCTAAATATCCGGAACAACTGATTCATCCTATTTTCAATGGTCAGAAGGTGCGTTCCAAATCAGAGGCAATCATTGCAACCATGTTGCATGTGAACAAAATTCCTTTTCATTATGAAGAGGCATTGCACCTTGGAAAAAGGGTGATTTATCCGGATTTTACCATAAGGCACCCGGTAACAGGACAAATCTATTACTGGGAGCACTTTGGTATGATGGATAATGAAAATTATGCGCAGGTTGCTTTTCGGAAAATGCAGCTCTATAACATAAATGGAATTATGCTGTCGGATACACTACTGGCCACCTATGAATCGGAAGAGGCTCCTCTAAAATCTAACATCGTAGAAAATATGATACAGCAATATTTTCTGTGAGAAAATCAACTCCCTTTTTACAAAAGTGTGTCTGATGCATAAGTCCTTATAATTATTCGATTTTGATACTTTTATACATTTATATACATTTTTCCATAATGTGGAGCATATTTTTTTATAAGTTGTCGTGCAATTTATTAGAATGGAATTTTGAAAGAGCCAGCACCTTGAATGGGCTGACTCTTTCAATGTCACCTGTAATTGATAAATTGGAATTTTCTTAATTCTTCATCGCTAGTTTTTTTCTTTTCCAATTAATCAGTAGACCAATCGTGGAAATAACAAAAATTAATGCCGATGTTAAAGAAATAATTCCATCAGTAACCACAAATATGATAAACGTGGCTAATGGAATATAATTAAGAATACTTTTCAAAATTTTCATGTCCAATCCTCCCTCGTAGGTTTCATAATAGGTTTTTCCTTATTTTACCACATGACAAAGGGTATTGGTATTGTTATTTTCGTTCTTTGATGACTGATTCTATGATATTTATTTCTTCATCAGTAAGGTTGTATTCTTCGTAAAGCTCTTGGTCTGTAAATATATGGTCAAAGGCTTTTGATACTGGTACGAAATGCCACTAATCATTACTACTGTTTCCCAGATTATCTGGAAAGCCTTATGGTATTGTATTTGAATTTGGACTACTTGATTTTCTAATTGCATACGCAATTCGTGAAATGTATAATTATACTGTTGATACATCAGACACACAAATGTAAATAGGGACAAAATCAATAAATCGCACCACCCGTGAGAAAAGCGGTAAAGCAAATCCCATATAATAAAGCTGATGCAAAACACAGCAATTGATACAACAGTTTGTGTTTATTAAGTAATGCGGCGGTAAAGAAAAAAAGAGGAAGTGCATTCAGCATATACCGCCCACCACTGATCAGAAATGTGACAGAGTAATTGATCAGGGTATAGACCAGGAGATAGGCACTGTATTTCAGCGGCTGGGTCCGGAGAGAATAGAGAAGCAGTGCAGCAGCCACAACGAACAGAATCAGTTCAGGATACCATATGAGAAGCGTGGTATCAGAGACCTGACCGGAAATATAACGCATAATTTCCGCTACACAATTTGTGAACCAGGTAGTGGTGTGATACCAGTGATTCTTCTGATAAACAGTGAACTGAAAAGCATTGCCGGTGATCTGATAATTAAGCCCTAAGTACACAAGGTTCCCGATGGGAATCAGAAACAGCCAGACGGCCTCTGTAAAAAAGTATTTCAGAAAGCCCTTGAACTGCCCCTCCTGAATCATCCGAATTAGTTGAGAAGATATTAGAAATTCAACTATACCGACGCCTAAAAGGATAACACCCTGAATACGACAGAGGGATGCTAAAAGCCCAATCAGCCCCACAATCAGCCATTTATGCCTGCGGATATAGAAAAAACCCGCAGAAATCAGACAGAAAAACAAGCTCTCTGTCATGATTCCTCCGAAGAAAAAAGAAAACGGGTATAACAATAACAAAGTCAATGATTTCTCGGCAATGGAAGCTCCGTATTCCTCCTTTACAGCACCATAGAAAAAGACACAGCCCACACAAAAAGAAATGATGGAAACAGCAAATGCAGCCACCGCATAACTGTTCACAAAAAAGTGAAAGAAGCGGATGAACCAGGGATATAACGGGAAGAAGACGAGAAATAGATGTTCTTCTCTGCCAGACCATTCCGTTACTTCTGTGCAATTGACATATCCTTTTTCCGCGAGATCAAGATAATGCTGGGCATCAGATTTATTCCACAGATTGAAAAAATCATTCCAGGAAAATGCAGCTGCATGTGATAAAAAATCTGATTGCACCAAATAGATAAGCACACTTGCAAAATATATCAGTACACGGATCAGAAAAGCCAAAAACAGAATCCGGAGAACGTCTTTTTTCGTCAGACCTTCTCCTTTATAGTCTGTTGTATTTTGAAAAAATCGAGAAACTCTGTATTTTTCCGGAACATCCATTTCAACAAAAAAGCGAACAAACCATATTCCTATAAATAAAATGAAGATGGTATTCAGAAGAATGGTCATAATAGTCTCTTGCCTTTCATTTAACCCGAGATCAGTACCCAGGTCGGTCTCCAACGTAAGTATTTTATTACAAAATCCACATCCACCGGCTGTCCGGACAATACCGGATAGAACAGCAGGAACAGGGCCAATGTTACCGCGGCGTAAGCGCAGCAGACGATGGTGAAGGTACGGTCAGACATATGCTTCTTCAACTGCATCAGGCTGTACACGATCATCAGCACTACAAAAGGAACACTGGGGAAATAGTGGTAGATGAAAGTGATCCTGGTGACGAAGAACCAGGGCAGGTACTGTGCCAGGTAGCCGACTGCCAGAAAAGCAGCTGTTGCATATTCTCTGTGGGACAGGGTAATTGCAGTATCTGTGGAGCTCTCTGTTTTTGTGTGTCCTGTCAGAGAACAGAGAAACGCATTATTGCGAATTAACAGGTACAGGATGTAAATAAATGCCGGAATACCGATCCACCATACAGCAGGATTGCCGAAAGCGCTGATCCCCTCTTTGATTGCATCGGTCACATATCCCGAATAATACCAGATCGGACGTACCATGGTCGGCCACTCATACCAGGAGGAAGAGTAGGGATGTGTCGCCTCCAGGCCACTGTGGTAATTGAACATGGAAGTCTGGTTCGCCAGCATACGGTCAAGCAGGCCGGGATGAGCAGTATTCACAAACGGTAGGTAGGACAGCAGATAGATCACTACCGGGATCAATACGAAAAAGGTCAGACAGAAATCGAGGGTCTTGATCGTATAGTCAGGGAAATTCTTCACTATATATTTATGATCGATACCGTTTGTGCTTTTGCCGGGATGTGCTTTGGCATAAAGGTATTCCCGGTAGCGACGCAGCAAATGCGCGAAAAACAGCAGTGCCAGACCACATCCGGCATAGACACCGGTCCATTTGCAGGCAATACCAAGCCCCATGCAGACACCGCACAATCCTAATGGAAGGAAGGTCTTATGTGGTGGCGTGTCATAAAAACTCATGGAGCAATAACTGTACATAAAATAGTACATGGCAATCACGAAGAACGTGATATAGACATCGATCGTTGCAATTCTCGTCTGTGTAAAATGCATAAAATCAAAGGCAAACAGGAAGCAGGCGAGAGCCGCTGCAGGGGTATTGCCGGTCATTTTCTTCCCCAGCAGATAGAGGAAGGGCAGCATGGCGATGCCAAATAAAGTACCAATGATCCGCCAGCCGAAGGGATTCATCCCGAAAATAGCGATACCCACAGAAATCAGAATTTTGCCCAGGGGCGGATGCGTATTTTCATAAGTGGGCAGTCCGTGGAGAAATTCATAAGCCGTACGGGCATGATAGATCTCATCGAAATACATACTGTTACGGAAAGAATAGCGTTCCGGGTAGCAATCGCTCTCATCGAACAAAGTCTCATAAGCAGAGGCATTCACAGGGCGCAGGATTTCACCGTCCGCATCCGTGAAGACCAGCTCGATCAGAGACGCATCTGTATCGGTCAGTATGAGACGCAGGCAGCGGGCGTCTGTTACGCCTGCCTGCCGGGTCAGATCTTCCAAAGACACATCCTGCCAGGTGAAGACATTATTCAGAATGATCTCGCCCAGATACGTCCAGTCCTCGGCCTTTGAGCTACGGACTTCAGCCGTAAAATGCCGCTGATGCCAGGGCGCGATGTAACTTGCCAGAGTAACGGGAGCTGTATTTTCCGGAAATTCCAGTTCAATGACCTGATTCTGTGTCATATCGTAGGTTGTCTCGGGAGCCTTGCGGTCGCCCAGGTCATAGAGTGCAAAAAAGCTGTAGAGAGCACAGATTGTCAGCAACAGACACAGGTCTGCTCTCGTGAAGCGCAGACGTTTTTCGGAAGGCGTGGGTTCTAAAGGAGACAGAAAATGTTCCCGGAACAGCTGCCACAGTCCGGTGCCGGAGGCTGTAGAAGAACTGCGGTTTGCTCCGGCATGCCCTTTTGTGCCGGCAGCAACAGGTACCGCTTCTCCATGGACATAATATTTCCAGATGATTTTGTAGAAATCATACAGACAATATAACATGCCTGCGGATACCAGCAGAATTATGGGAGCCTTGCGGTCATAGTTCTGCGGATCGTAATGGTACAGCACGTTGGCAGTGTTGTAGAAATGCAGCGCGGCGAAACCGGCATAACATTTCCACAGGGAGCCGGCGGGTTTATACAGACAGCAGAACAGTAGCAGTGCAAGTCCCGGATACATATAGCGTTCGTGCATTCTGACAGAAAACAGGAACATAGTCAGAATGATAAAAGCACCGAGGCAAAAATAGCGTGAAGGTTCTTTTCGGCAACGCAAGGCAATCAGAAAAGTAAAAAGAACGATCAGCACAATGGCAATGGATCCCCAGGTTCGGCAGGGAAGGAACAGAAAGATCGTGTTCTGGTCCACCCAGTTCATGCCTAACAGCCCCCAGAAATTATAGGCATTAACCGCCGCATATTCATAGGAACCCAGCGTGGAAGTATACTGCGAGGTGGCGGCATCCAGACCAAAGGGAACGCACAACAGAAGCATGCCGCAGATCACAGCCAGACCGCCACACAGATTATAAGAAAATTTTCTCCAGGAAAAATCCTGCAAAAATACATGATCCAAAATGCCGACCAGAAGGACGGGAGTGAAGATCAGTGTCTGCGGCTTTAACAGAACTCCAATACCGTAGATCGCATAAGCCGGAAGCATTTTGCCGTCCATAAGAAACAGGCACATCAGGATCACCACCAGGGTGTGAACGGAATCCACCTGCCCCCAGCAGGAAGAATTCAGGATGATTGCCGGCTGGAATAGGTAAGCACAAGCTACACATACAGATTGTATTTCGGAAAAATGCAGTCTTTTTGTCGCCTCTTTGTAGAGCAGATAGCCGCAGGCCATGTCGCACAGAATAGCAGGCAGCTTTAACAGCATGATATGCAGGCTGGAATAATAAGGGATCCCAAGCAGGGAACGCAGCGCCCCGATGAGATACAGGACATACATGAATCCGGGCGGATAATCGGTAAAAGTCTCCGCGGAATAGAATGCCCCGGGACCTACGGAGAAGATCCGGTCAGCCCACGCAGCAAAACAGGCAATATCATTGCCGAAACCGTGGGTGGTATAAGCAAGGATCAGACGAAGCAGCAGGGCAGTCCCGAAAATGATCCAGACGAACCGGGTAATGTTTTGGAATTTACATTTGTCTTCCTCTTTTTGGAAGCCGGTATAGCAGACACCGCACAGAAGCAGTGAAAGGATAGCAAAAAAATGTATCATAAGATATAATTCCCCCCAATATTTTTATGATCACAACTTAAAAATATCAAAAAATGAGTCTTTCGTAAAGACGAATACTTAAAAATAAGTTATAATCATTAGTAAATTCAGACAGATGCAAAAAGGGGACAAACATGAAGAATAAGAAAGTGGAAAATATCATCACAGCAATACTGGCGGCGGCAGTTCTGATCACCGGAGGGATGAGTCTGTATTCCTATCTGTCGGAGCAAAAGGCGAAAAACGAATATGATACCATAAGACAGGAGGCAGTGGTGGAAGAGTCCAGGGTGGAAGAGACGGAAGAAGTACAGGTGAAAAACTACCCCAATCTGCAGATTGATTTTGCAAATCTCAAGAAGACCAATCCGGATTTCCGGGGTTGGTTTTATTTTCCGGCGCTGGATATCAGCTATCCGGTGGTACAGGGCGAGGACAACAATTATTATCTGAAGCATTCTTTTGAGGGAGAAAGTGTAAATGCCGGATGTATTTTCATGGATTGTGAGGCTTCGGCGGACTGGTCGGACCGGAACACCTTCGTCTTCGGACATAATATGCGGGATGAGAGCATGTTCGGTAGTTTTAAAAATCTGTTGAAGGGGACGGTAAACTGTAAGGAGGATCCGTATTTTTATATCTATACGGAAGATAAGGTCTATATTTATGAAATCTTTGCTTATTACGAGACCAGAAGCACCAGCGACCGCTTCGCAACCTTTACCTCGGATGCTTCCTATGACGATTACGTGCAGTGGGCGACGGAACATTCCCTGTATGCCTCGGATGCGGACTTAAGCGCCAGAGGGAACATTGTGTCGCTGTCTACCTGCTATGGTTCCGCAGGCACGAAGCGGAGAGCACTGCTCCATGGAGTACTGACAGAAACGGCCGCTTATTAGGACATTGGTACCACAAATGGACAACCAGAGAACAAAAATAAGCAATAAATCACAAATTAAATAAAAAATCTGAACCTTTTTTATGAGACCTATAGTCTTAATAGATGTAAAGAAGAACGAAAACGTTTAAGTGCGTTGGGAGTAACACATGGGGTTTCATATAAGGGAGAAATCAGATGAGCAGACTTAGTAAGTATGTAAAAGAAAAAATCGTAAAGGTTCTGGTGGCAGCGCTGGTAGTGGGAACTGTCGCAGGGAACGGAACACTTACGGTACAGGCAGAGGAAGCGGCTACAGTAGTAGGGGAAGAGTCTGTATCCGGTGGTGACGCTGTTGTGAAAGAAAATGTAGTAGCTGATCCGGAGGTAACACCGGAAGCAACGACGATGGTTACACCGGAAGAGGCAGCAGGTGCAGGTCTTATCATGCCGCTGACAATGAATTTATGTGCGGAAGCAAATGAGACAGTAAATGCGGTGACTGTGGATATTGCTGGAGTTTTAGGAGCTGCCAATGGCTATGGAATTTTTGTAGAGGGAATTACGGAGCAGAGCGGTGACAGTGAAGCTAATATCTGCACAGGCAGTTTGAAATATTATAATAACATTGGCTATACAGGAAAAGGTACTATTTATGTAGATGGTGAATATACAGGTTCAGGCTCCAATATTAGATGTTCTAATCTGATTCTAAAATCAGCTTCTTTTGAGCAAAGAGGTAATCAATGGTTTGTAAATGGAGTTTATGTAGGAACCACTGAGCAGATTGGAAAAATTGAAAGAGGTCAGTTCGATCTGGCAGGAGCATTTACAGCTATTCGTACAAATGCTGAAAACTTGCATGCAATGGGAACGGAATTGAGTTCTAATGAGGTTTCCTTGAATGATGGACAGAATATTTTTCGCGTAAATGGAATTTCGGATTTTGAACCTAAAGTAGCTGTGGAAAACGGTAAAACGGTTGTATTTAATATAACACCTGATGGTAATAATTTTAAGTTGGTAGGACAGAGCACATCTGGCATTGATAATTACCCGGAAGCAGATAATGCAAATTTGTTAGTGTATAATTTTGGAACATATGATGGAACTATTACTTTATCTACTACAAGAGGAACGATTCTTGCACCATGTGCTAAGGTGATTCTCGAAGCAGGAAATAATTCAGGTAGAATTGTAGCTGCAAATTTGCAAACGCAAGCAGAGTGTCACTTTAGTGGAAATGAGTGGCATCCCAGTGAAGAGCCTACGCCGACCGTGACACCGACACCTACGCCGACCGTGACACCGACACCTACGCCGACCGTGACACCGACACCTACGC
>OGMP01002613.1_pt1 | contig 10763 bp, 10 predicted proteins | sample 1573261 | NCBI WGS metagenome assembly OGMP01 (sample SAMEA2581878, study PRJEB24529) | metagenome | biome: Human gut stool | place: China | collected 2011 | reverse complement strand
CTCAGTATTATACCTGGCAACATAATAAAATCCCATATTTCTGTAATATCTTTCCTTTTTGGCTGTAACATTGCGCTTCAGGACATTTATCGCAAGTTTTAAAATGCTCCAAGGCGCTTTCCAGCCCAGTATTTTGAACCTATTAACTATGGCTGGAACAATTGACGAAGCGTTTGAAGCCAGGTCTTTCTCTATTTTTTGCAAGTCTATGACCTCGGCATCATATCCTAACTTGTTCAGCTTCCATTGTAAAGCGTAGGCCTGCAGTTCCGCGCCGTAATTATCACATTTTACGTATGTAACTATACCGATTTTCATGAATTTCTCATTTTATTTTATAAACAAGTTCTTTCATCACGTCAAAAATTCCCCAATCAATCATACAATCCTTGATGAGAGATTCTGTCAGATAAAGATATTTACGCCTTGGTAGCAAATGATACTTCTTTCCATATTCCAACAGTGACATATCAGATATAAAATCATGGACAGATGCACCCCTTTCAGTTGGACGTGCAGAGGGAACTTTCAGATTATGTTGGTTTGCAATGCCTTCTTCTAAAGTACGTTCTTCAAAATAGCAATCATCTTTTAACGTTTCAATCATCCGCTTCCCCTTATCGGTATTTGATAAAACTAAGGATATGCCATAGCGTTGGCTTTTCTTAAAAGGAATTCCATGTGTGCCTATACCCCAGAAATCTCCTAATGTTATATCGCCAGGCCTTTTCAGATTGGCGTACTTGCATTGATAACAGGATTCCCTGAACAAGTAACTTTTATAAAAAGCCCACATATAGACTTCAAGGTCATAACGTAATGGTTTACTTTTATTCTTTTGAATGTATCTTGGGGGGGATGACCATCCGTCCAGTTTCCTAAAAGAAAATCCATCGATATGCCCTTTTTTCGTCTCTATAGCTTCAATCCATTTGTCAAAAGACTTTTGTGATGGAACACCGTGGCAAATCAAATCAACGGTAAACAGGTTTGTGTCATCATGCCCTAAATAATTTCGCAAACCCATAACCTGGCATGGAGTACCAACAAACAAAACCTTTCGCCCGTTGCGCAATATCTCTTTTATCTTTTTATAGATAGTTCCTATGTAGCTTTGCAAATACTTGCTGCCACGAAGAGCTTGCATGTTCTCCTTTTTATCTACAGCAATGTGATGCAATTGCAATTTGTCATCAAAAGCAGCCCCGTAGACCACTCCTCCATTCTCCAATATGTAATCGGCTATGGCTGAAAACATTCCACCGGAAGAACCATTCCGTTGAAACGAATGACTGTATGCGGCATGACAACTTGAAGATTCGGGAAGTGGGGCATGACCTAATTCGGGACATCTTTGCATGCACAATCCACATTCTACACATTTATCCCGGTCAATAACCGGTTGCAAGAAGCCTTCTGAATCTTCCTGCATTGAAATGGCATTATGGCTACAAATATTGTGACAACAAGCGCACCCTGTACAGCTTTTGTTATCTGCTAATTGAATCATATATTATTTTCTTTTACAAAATTCTCCAATGACAGTTTAAAGTCAGTAGTTTTTTGATATTCATTCTTTGCTTTGCACATTCCTGCTACCAGTGAGGAGTATTGTTGGTTACTAATCTCATTTGCATGATTTATAGTCTGGATGAATGCTTCTAAATTTCCCTTATGAAAAAGAAAACCATTATCTCCGTTTTTTACCATTGTAGCAAATAGTTTTATATCCGTCGCGATAATTGGCAGGCAATAGTTGTAGGCTATCGTCAACGGACCGCTTTGTGTTGCTTCATCATAAGGCAAAACCAAATAATCTGCTTTTTGGAAATAAAATGCGATTTCATTGTTCGCTATAAAACGTATTTCACATTGTACATTATTTTTCTTTCCAGTGAGCAATGCCTTATATCTGTCCCAATCATTACAAGCACCAGCTATAATGAATTTTGCTCCTGAAGTTACATGCTGCGAGGCCTCAATAAACAAATCCAGACGTTTGTAAGCCTGTATAAAGCCAAAGAAAAGAAATATCCTGTTTCCAGGGTTATGTTTTTCTTTCATTATCGGACCGAAATCTTTCAAAGGCATATTTATATAAAATGCCTTTTTCTTCGGGTATTCGGATGAAAATTGGCTTTGTTGAGTTTCAGAAAAGAATAAGAAATAATCAAATTTTCTGTATACGATGTTATAAAAAAAAGAATATAAGCCCGTATTCTTTCCCTTATGCATTATAAAGTCATGAATGCCTACTATAGTCCTACGTCTTGGCAAAAGCCATGAGAATAATAAAAGAAATGCTATGTCGGAATTCTTTAAGTAAATAATGAGATTGTCCTGTTTCCCAATCGATTGTCGTATATATTCTTTTATTCCAAAAATAAATGATTTAAATATTTTCCTTATATCACTATTCCTATAGATAGTTTGGTATTTTATGATTTTCGAAACGCCGCGAATATTCTTCTGTTCATATTTCAACTGTTTCAAGCGTTCGGAAACAACAACCGTAATCTCATAGTCATCTATTATTTGAGGCAATATTGTGACATCCGTATCCCACCAACCGTCATCTGTTATGTATATACATTTTCTCATTTCTCTTCTGTTTGTTGATAACCCATTTATTGATAGCAAACAAATAGCAAGATGCAGACAGATGGTACGTCTTGTGCATTCTCCAATACTTGCATAAATTAGCTAAAGGTTGGACATTCATAGCTTGACTAATATGTTCCGCATACTTATTCAATTCATATTTAGGTAAGAAAGCCTTGATTTTCTGAGCTACGATTTTGTCCGTTTCCTCTATCGGTGTAGCTTTCATCATAAAATTGTTCAACCATTCCATTTCTCCTTGTATGGCATCCATTTTTATTTTAATATTCCCAGATGACGTCAATGAAGTAGGATGTACGCGGTAACAAAACAGAGGCTTTTCAGAATGAGCTACACCTGCAACAGCAGCGGCTCTATAGGCACTTATATCGTCACTTCCCCAAGCCATTGGCAGTTTATAAAAACCTCCATCCGACTTCAAGTGTTGTGTTTCATACAAATAGTCTGAAATATATTGTGCCCTGTGCAATTTAATCCGTTCATATATGTTGTCATATACGGATTCCCAAACAGGGCGAGGTCCGGTAATGCCGATTATTTCCGATTGTGGATTGATTTGCCAAGTTCTTGTATGGTAAACCTTGCATTGGGGAAATGCATCTATCAGTTTTGCATACTCTTCTAAACAATTACTACATAATTTATCATCATCCCCCATTAACAAAAAATACTCACCCGATGCAAAAGACAGGCATTTGTTCCAATTGCCAACCACATTAACGCTCCCAAAGTTTTTCTCATTTTTGTAATATCGAATCTTTGCTTGGGATAAATAAGGTTTAACAACCGAATCAATATTCTCCGGCGAAGCATCGTTCACTATAATCAACTCAAAATCCTTATAAGTTTGAGCGAGGATGCTATCTATGCATTCTTTTAAATACTTAGCTTTGAATGCCGGGATTGCGATGCTGAATTTCATGTTTATTCCGTATCTTTTTACAAATAATATTCATATACAATACTTTTAAGCATATTCCTGTAATTAACAAAGTTGGGAATACGCTATTCAATTCTCCTGTCATATTAGCAAATGCTAAATATGTAACTAAAATAGAAACACCTAAAGCAGAAATATTCTTATCTACCGACTTATGTTTATAGAAAAAACACAAAACATAGACATAGAAAAACAAATAAAAACATATACCTAAAAATCCCCGTTCAAGTAAATAATTCATTAAAACACCTTCTAAACCAAATAAATCTTGGTCAACTAAGTATTGTTTTCCTTCACTCCATCCCATATCAATAAAAAAATAATCCAAGCCCCTACCTAAAAGAAAATGGTCCCTAACATGATTCATAACTGCAGTATATTGTAATACACGCATTTCAATGCTGCTACCACTCATTGATGAATTTTTATCAAATATGGAAAGTATATCATTGACTTTTTCTTGTAGAAAAGGAATTGAGCTAAATAATATGATGCCCAACAGTGAACATACAGCAAAGTATTTCGTTCTTTTTTTAAGGTCAAAAGCAAATAGCACATAAACAAATACACCAATTAAGCAACATAACATATTTGTTCTGCATCCACAAGTAATAATGCCATAAAGGCAACACCCTATAATCATATAAAAACGTTTTTTAGAAATGAAAGATTTTATATAACCATACCAATTGAATAATAATAAAAGAATGCAGATATATCCGTAATCAAATGGATTAAAAAACATGGCTTGAACTCTAAATCGTTCTGAATAAGTGAATTTATTGCCTGTGTCTTGCATAACATCGGTTAATGCCATGCCGCGATACATTTCATTAACAAAAAATGCAGATTTTGCAACATAGTTAAATAGTGCAAATAAAGTTAATACCAATAATCCATAGTATGATATTCTGAAAACTGGATGGAGATCATCCTCTTTACGTATAGATAGAAAAGCATAACAAAGAACAAAATATTTAGCAATACATTCGTTTATAGCTAAACGAATGTATTGCGTCAAATTATCATAATGGGGGCTATGTATGGCCAATATAACAGTTGCTAATATTACAGAATACATTAGAGGTCTTAATATTGTATTCTTGACTTCCTTTATGTCTTTTTTTAGACGTGAAAATTCCGACAGAATAAAGCTGAAACACAAAACGTATGTACTCAATCCAAATGGTATGGCATAAATTCTGACGCAATTAAAACAAATGGCTGACAATAATAGAATTGCCAACTTATACTTTCTTTCAACTCTAAACATTAAAAGACATAAAACAATTAATGCTAATTGGGCTAATATCTGCATTGCTTTTTATCAAAATTTTAGTAGTCTTTATACTGCTTCTTTGATACATATTTCTGCTGTAAGGCCAAGACGGTTAACGGAACTCCTGCACCTACCACAAAATACGCAATCCAACAAGAAGCATATTGCGGGATAATAGGGAAGTAAGCTAATTACTCTATAGACAAGTCATAACATTTGATGATAATCAAAGACACAATTTTGAAACAGAGGAAATGCCAAGTCAAAACGGTTAAGGTATTATTACCAACATAAATGAGCATTTTCTTTATCCAACCCTCTTTCGTAGCAATATAATAGCTAATATTCAAGGTCATTACAGTTCCACAAATAGCACATACCGCGTATGGCAGTATTTTATCTGTCGTAAAGCTTAACATAGAAGTATAACATAAAACAGACCCTGCCGCTACAATAATAACAAAGAGGACGGACAGATAGCCTTTATTCCAATTATCGTATTTTTTCTTATACAAAAAACCTGTCATGAAAAATACCGTGGAAAAGAAAGTCAGACTTCCGATGCGCAAGAATGGTATTCTCAAGTTAAAAAAGGAAGCCACAATAGCCAAGCCCAACATTATTGCCGTACCAACATAAAAGTTTCTTACATACTTTATCGTAAAGAATCCAATAATGGAAGCGTACAACAATTGAGGTAGGAACCAATAACCGCCCAATAACTGCTCTTGACCATGCAATCCAAATATGATCCTTACGCAACGGACTGCATATTCCTTCCATGTATACAGATAAGAGACTTCCCCTCTGAATCCATATTCATCGTTATAAATATTCAAATAGTAAAAAACATTGTGGAACAAAAGAAACATCAATGACCATTTCACGAATGGCACATATAACCCCTTAATTCGTTTATTAATAAATATTACTGCACGGAGGGGGGGATTTCTCTTTGAAGCAATAACCGCTCATAAAGAAAAAGAGAGGCATATGGAACATCACTATGAACCGAGATATTACATCCGGTATGCCTGCATGTGCTGCCACCATCAGCAATATCCCAATACCTTTGGCTATTGTCACTTTATCGTCACGCATGTTTTCTAATCAGTTTAAAAAAGAGACTCTTGTCTTTTGCGTTCAGGATAAACGCATAGACTACCCCTATATATAATAGGGTGAAAACGATTTCTTCCAGAAAGAGTTCAATCCAGTCATTATTGACCGGCAATAAAAAACGTTTTAAACCATAACGCACCAATAGCATGGCAACGACACCTGCCATGACACTTGGCAGAAAAGAACATTTGAATACTTTTCCGGAATCAATATGCATCTTCTTCGGCCAATAATAAAGGTAATAGAACAATATTTGTATCAAGCCGTATATCCCATAACCTATTACAGTGCCGCCCACTTCAAAATAGGGTATCAGCAACCAACAAGCCAACAAGCCGATAAACGAAGACACAATGGTACAGTAGGTTATCACACGTATGTCACTTCCCGACAGTATCAAACTTGAAATAGCCTGATTATGAGAAGTTAAAGTAGTCAATAGCCACAAATCAAGCCATACACTTAAATATAAGTACTCACTTCCCACATACAGTTGGAGCATTTCTTGGCTGACGCTCATCATCCCAAAACAACAAAAACATAAAGTTATGGTTATATACTTGGTACCGTCATACGCAATCCGGTTTTGGGCTTCCCTATCACCCAAGGCCACTACTTTAGAAGCTGAAGGAAGGATAACCCCGACAAAAGCACCACCCAACATAAGGACGATTGTAATAATCCCATTCAAGATACGGTAATCTGCCACACTTTCTATTGTCCCTTGCATTCCTAAAAATACAGGACGTAAATAATTGATAGAGAAAGAAAACAGGCTGAAAGAGAAAATATTCAGACAATAAGGGAGGATTGTCTTGAATATAGGTCTGTCAAGAACCGGAAAGAAAGAAATATATGGAGCTAAAAGCCTGATCTTATGTATTGCGAACGGAATGACCAAAAACATTGAAAATGCTGTTAAGGCATAATACCATTCTATGCTCAAATGGCACCAAACCGTTACACCTAATATTGCGATTTGGCATAGTTTTGGCAGCAAGGTGATTTTTTGTGTCCAACCTACATATTCATGCGCTTTGATGAGTTGGTCAAAACAAGACGTGAACCAACTGATGAATGCGCTGATTGCTAATATGTAAAAAAGGTGTTTAAGTATAAGGTTTTGTTCCCCCTCCAAATGAAACAATGAGCCGGAAAAACATGATATGCTAATTAATATGAGTGCATTCAACAAGCCGATACTTCCATAAAAGGCAAGACTAGTCTGAAACAGTTTCCTTACCTTATCCAGTTCTTTTTTCGCCAACCAATTAGAGAAGAAACGGACATTAGTGGAATTGAATCCCAAGTCCATCAACCTCAAATACACGTTCACAGACATGGCAAGCCCTATCAACCCATAATCTGCCTTGCCAAAATAAGCGATTAGGACTGGAACGGAAATAAAGCCGTAGACGCCGTTTACAATATTCAATAAGGTAGTCCAAAAGACACCTCTGGCGATTTTATTGCTGCTACCCATTCTTTTTCCTCAATTTAATGAATCGTTTTGCCGTTCCAAAGGCATCTTTTATTCCCCTTACAATATTCCCGTTCAAGGCAGTTCGATAAAAACCTAATCCATGAAAATCCAATATGCCTCCAGTGAGACATTGCACAACGGCAATCCGCCAACCGACCAAATGTCTCCGCTCATACTGGTAGCGTTGCATATCCCGTACATTGTCCTCATTCAAAGCCTCTGTGATTATATAGCCAGCTTCCTCAGCTTCCTTAAAAAGCTTCAGCCCTTTTTCCGTACGCATAAAACAGAAATTTTTACCGTCCGCTTCTGTAAAATCCGGATAGCCGCTCTTCGTGTTCCATGAATCCCCAGAAGCTATATCGGCCAAAAGACCGATGCCATCCGGACATATCTTGCATCTAAATCCTAAATCACGCCCTAATATCTTTCCCCAACTTTCATTGTAAGTCATACGGCAAGAGGCACCATCCTGATAAGTCGCAGTAAAATAACCTGGCCAACCGTCTCCACGATAACGTAATGTCTGGGGCTTTTCTTTCTTGCCGAAAGTGGCCAGAGCCTTTTCTGTAGCTTTATAGCTTGGCATTCCTGCACAGAAGATGGCAAGGTAATATTTCACTTTATGCCGATATTGAGGATAAGCCGATATGAAATTCTGCATGCCTGCAATGTCACAAGGTTTTCCAATAAACGCGAATGTCTCTTGTGCGTTTGCTTCAAATATGTCAATGATATGGTTGAACACTTCTGCCGGGGCATACCGTGAAGCGTTCCTGTCTAAAATGTCTTTGCGGTTTCTGCTGACATATAACTTGTTATATAAATAGGTGTTCTCTTGCACTCCGACATGCAAGACACCGTCTACCTGATGCGACTCCAATAGATATATAGCTAAGGCTGAAGTGCCTCCCCCAGCCGCGGACTCCCGCGTATGCCATTATCGGTTGGCCAAGCATTCGAAACCTGCACGACATTGCCCCACACTGACAAATGTTTGCTTTGATTCCGGTTATGTATCGTTATTCCTGGGCATATTCTGCCAATATACTGGTTCCGATTATCTCTTATCATTTTTGGTTCATAGAATCCTCTTTGCGTAAGAGCCATTTTGCAAATACCATTGCTCACAGCCTCACACAGACCGCATCCTAAGCACAAGTCATTCTTTATGATTTTAGAAATCTTAGCCATGCCATTCACTTATTTTATCCCGAAAAACTCGCATAATTTTGTTTCCATTATTTCCCTGCGCTCCTTGACTGTAGTATGCATACGTTGATGCTCCATTTCCTTTAAATCTTTTCTTTGTCCATAACACTGCTTTATATTTGCCAATATTTCAGCATTGGACTGCGTTTTCATGTCTGCCATATATGGATACTGCAAAGTGTCTGCAAACAGCCCATTGAACTTACGGCTGTATGCCATAGGAAAGACCGGGACTTCCGATGAAAAGGCTGCAATAGTGGAATGCATACGTGCTCCCATGAAGAAATCCATGCCAGCAATATAGCTTTTTGCGGCAATAGGGTCTAAGAATAAGGGGGACAGGACAAGGTTCGGATGGTCGTATTCTTCAAATAAGTCGTATGAAACGGCGTAATCATTTTCAATATGCCGTTCTCCCCCTACGACATGAGGTATCAGATGAACCTTTACATTTGCTTGAGCCAAAAAATAATCTATAACGGAATGGATTAATAATGGATAATCCACCTTCAGACCGAACTGGTTATTGCGTGTATATCCTCCATACCATAGTAATGCAGACACATTCAATCCCACATGGATTGAATCAGAATTGAATTCTTTCTTCTTGTAAGGCATGAAAAAGGCAACATCGATAATCTCAGAAACAGCTTTGTTAGGCAAAAGCCTCTTCACAAAATCACGACTTTGCCTGTCGCGGGTCATTACACACTTGGCGTAATCAATTCCAATACAAGCTTGTTTGAGTATGGTAGGCTCTTTAAAGGGACCTATTGTTTGCGGAAGGATGCAATAAGTTTTTTTGAATTTCATACCCAACCGATATTGGCTGAATATCCAGTCAAAACGTCTTTTACCGTAAATATCAGCAAAACTGTCTCCTTGCCCTATATCCAGAATAAAATCGGCTTCTTTATAGACTTTCTTTGTTGCTTGATATTCTTTCCATTTGGCAATATACTTTATCAGATTCTTAATATAGTGCTTGACAGTTAAAGGCGTTATGTCCATTAATGAAACAAATTTGAGCGTCACATCGCCAGCCCTTATCATATGCTCTTCTTTTTGATCATACCCACTTTGAGGTAAATAAAACGTGTGAGGAATATTTTTAGCATTCAGAATCTTATCTATGATATACATAGAAGATAAAGAAAGTGCGACACAACCTCGATTCCCATTATTAACGGCTGCATTTGAAATTATTATTTCCATAAAATAATAAAAAAATAGTGATTAATAAAGCCTACAACTTTTCCCATCAAACTCATATTTTAATACTCTTGGCCGTTCTCCAACCTTCTTTGCCGGAATGCCAGCCACAACAGCATAGGGTTCCACATCTTTTGTCACCACACATCCCGCACAGCATACCGCCCCTTCACCAATATGAACACCGGGAAGAACTATAACATTGGAACCAAGCCAGGCTCTATCGTTTATCTCCACTGACATTTTTCTATCTTTAGGATTAGGACAACCAAAATAAGGGTCACGATGGTCATGCTGTAAAGTGTATATAGACACGTTGCTTGAAAGATTAACATTTTTACCGATATTCAGCCCCTCCCGTGCATCCAAAATAGCATTATCACCGATTATTGTCCCTTGACCGATATGTAAAGACCAAGGGGCACGAATCTCTGTCCGAAAATGAAATACAGCTTTTGAGGCGATATGTGCACCTAAACCTTTGTAAAGCAATCGCCGCAAATGAATTGATGGGATTATTGAAATGTTAAATATCAAAAATCTCCCCCCCCGAATCTTAAAATTCGTTCAATAATATAAGCGGGAACAGCTAAAAGCTTATAGAATCTATTTGTTTTATGATTTTGATATAATCCCCATCCAACCATTAGAGGATAAAAACAGATTATGAAAATCCATTTCAGATATAGCAGAAGAACTGCAATTATTAGAAATTTCTCTAACATACTGATTTATAATCAACTTAAATTAATACGTCATATTAAATCGTACTCTTCTGGAATAGAGGATATTGTAAGTTCTTTTATTTGAGTATTAAATGGGTTAATAACAATTCCACAAACCTGCCATGATAAAAACCATGCTTTTCCCTTCCACTGATACATCGAAAACCT
>OGMP01002612.1_pt1 | contig 10766 bp, 9 predicted proteins | sample 1573261 | NCBI WGS metagenome assembly OGMP01 (sample SAMEA2581878, study PRJEB24529) | metagenome | biome: Human gut stool | place: China | collected 2011 | reverse complement strand
CACGGCGCGATCGCGCTCATCGACAACGAAATGCCGACGGTCGCCATCGCCACGCCGGACAATACCTACGAAAAAACGGCCAGCAACATCGAGGAGATCCGCGCCCGTGGCGGCAAGATCATCGCCGTGATCGCCCACGACGATACGCACGTGCGCCGCAGCGCCGATTACACGATCGAAGTTCCGGTGATAACCGACTGCCTGATGCCGGTCGTCGTCTCGGTGCCGCTGCAGCTGCTGGCGTACTATATCGCCGTAAACAAGGGCCGCAACGTGGACCAGCCGCGCAATCTGGCCAAGTCCGTGACGGTGGAATAGCCCCGGCACCGGAAAATAGCTGAACATGGAAATCCCCGCAGCCGTACGCGGCTGCGGGGATTTCGCTCACACATTATCATTAACCTAAAACCTCGTGTCAGTCGTCGTAGCCGTTGGGTTTGGCTTTCCATGCGGCGGCGAAGATCGCCGTGCCGACGAGCGCCATGCCCACCAGCGTATAGAGCGCGATGCTCCAGTCGGTGTACTGCACCAGCATGCCGAGTCCCCAGCCCGAAACGATCGTGCTGCCGTAGCCGAACAGCCCGCAGAAACCGCCTGCCGTAGCGGCGGCGCGCTTGGTGGCGATATTGGCCGCGGCGATGCCGACCAGCGCCTGCGGGCCGTAGATGAAGAATCCGGCGGCCATCAGAATCGCAACGGCCACGATCAGCGGCGTATGCTCGTTGAGCGAATAGAGTCCCACCAGACACACGGCGGCCATCAGCATGCAGATGACGCACGTGCGGGGCGCACGGCCGCCGAAGAAACGGTCGGTGGCCCAGCCTGCGGCCAGCATGCCCGCGATACCGGCAATTTCGAACGCCGCGACGGTCCAGCCCGCATGGCTGATGTCCATGTGCAGGTGCTCCTTGAGCATCGTCGGTCCCCAGTCCAGCACGGCGAAGCGCACGATGTAGACGAAGAAGTTGCCCACGGCGATGATCCAGATCGTCGGATTCAGGAAGACCTTGCGGCGCAGGAAGGCCTTGTATTCGGCCTTCTCCTCCGCTTTGGACTGCGGTTTTTCGGCCGTTTTGCCGGTCTTGAGTTCGGGAAGGCCCACCGACGAGGGCGTGTCGCGCAGGAAGACTACAAGCCCGACAGCCCCTGCGAACGAAATGGCGGAGGGAATCCAGAAACACCATTTCCACGCCCCGGCATGCGCGGCGGCCGCCATGACGCGCTCCATACCCGCGGCGTCACCGGGCTGTACGCCCAGATTGGCGGCCATGGCCGCCACGGCGTCGGGATCGGCCGAGACGTTCATGCCCAGCGTACCCATGATATACCCGCAGAGGATCACGACCAGACCGGCCCCGATCGAGTGCGAGGTATTCCACACCGACATCTTCGTCGCCAGCTGCGTGGGCGGAATCCAGTGGGTCAGCAGACGGGCGCAGGGCGGAAATCCCGTTCCCTGCAGCAGGCCGTTTATCACCCACATGATACCCATGAAGAGGATCATCGTATTGGTGAACTGCGAACCGTCGTGCTGGCCCGTGATCCAGTAGGAGACGTCTTCGCCGAATCCGAAGGCGAAGTTGGCCAATGCGCAGAGCGCAAGTCCGACAGCCATGTACCAGCGGGCGTTCATCCGGTCGGCCAGAATGCCGTTCACGAAACGCGAAAGTCCGTAGACCACGCCGTTCAGGGTCAGGAAAATTCCCAGACTGGTTTTCGAGATCCCCAGATCGGCCTCAAGACCGGGCATGGCCAGCGAAAAGTTTTTACGCACGAAGTAAAAGAGCGCGTAACCGATCATCGTGGCGACGATCGTACGGGTCTGCCAGTACTTGAAGCGCTTGGTTTGTTCAGGAGTCATTTCGGAATGAAAGTTTAGTAGTTTCAGAAAGCAAATATACTACTTTATTTCCCAAATGCTACTTTATTTCCCAAATTCCGCCTTTTCCGAAGAGTTTGTCGAGCCATTCCTCCATCCATCCGCAGCGGAACGCGATATCGATCACCGTAAAGCGGCTGCGCATGTAGGGTATCTTTTCGAAGCTGGCGCGGAACTTGGCGCGCGAAACGCCGATATGCTCCGGCTCGTAAGGCGCACCGACCAGTTCGAGACGGCGGCGGACCTCGCCGAAGGGAATGATCTGCCGGCGGATATGGCCGCTCAGCGCGGGCCACGCCTTCTGCAGACGCTGCAGCTGGCGGCGCAGCCCCTCCTTATCGACATACTTGCCTTTGGTCTCGACCAGACCGCGGGCCACGAACTCAGGATCGTTGTCGAAAATCCGGTAGATATCCTTTTCGGTCTCCTCCCACGATTTCCATGCGGCGACGCATTTTTCGACGTCGAGCGTCTCGACCGGCGTATCGAGCAGCATCTCGATAAAAGCCGTCGAAGCCAGCGTGCCGATGCCGACCTTGAAACCGTGCGAGACGGATGCGCCGTTGTATTTGAGGTGCTCCATGTCCCAAAGGTGGCTGAACTGGTGTTCGGCGCCCGACGCGGGGCGGCTCGACTGCGTGGCCTGCATCGCGAAACCGCTCAGCAGCAAACCTTCGGCCAGCTGTTCGACCTTGGCCACATTGCCGGCACGCACGCCTGCGGGGTCGCAGAGGGCGTCCTTCAGTCCGTCCTGCACCACCGAAAAGGCGAATTCGTCGAGCAGTTCGGAGCCGACCGCATCGGCGAGCATCCAATCGGCCCCGGCCGGAATCTTCGCAATCAGGTCGGCATATCCCGACGCCGACATTTTCGCAGGCGCGGCGGCGGCGATCGTCGGATCGAGCAGCATGCCCAGCGGAGCCGGACAGTCGAAGGTCTGCTTGTTGCCGTCCTTGGTGATCGAAGCTCCGTAGGCCGTATAGCCGTCCATCGACGCCGCGGTTCCCACGACCATATAGCGGCGCCCGTTGTGGTGCGAGCAGAGTTTGGTCAGATCGTTGATAACGCCCGATCCCACTGCGACGGGAATGGCGTCGGTGCGGGACAGCACCCCGTCCAGCTGTTCGACGAACGTCCACTCGGCATAAAGCTTCGGATCGGTGAAAACATGCGGCTCGTCCTGCGCAACACCCGCCTGAGCCAGAATCCGGTGAACATCGCCGCCCGCCGCCCGCCACGTATTGGCATCGGCGACGACAAGCGCACGCCTGCCGGGAAAGAGTTCCTTGAACATATCCGCGACCCGCGGAAGGGTTTCGATTCCGATCACCAGAGCTTTGGTATCGGTCGTGCGCGACAGAGCGCTTTCTACTTTATTCATTACTATTGATGATTGAATTAATTCACATAGGAGCGACAAAAGGGCATCCAAAGCAAAGGCAAATATATATAATTATTTGTTTTCACACAACAAATAGTACTATATTTTTTCCTTTTTTATTTCTTTACAACAAAACCACAACACAAAAACAGCAAAAAAGATTTCTTTTTCAGGATTATTCCCTTTAGAACAGAAGCCCGGCTTCTCCGCAGCAAGTGACCGCCCGAACCGACAACCGCCCATATCGGTTCTGTCCCACCGCCGGGCAACCCCTCCGGCAATAAAAGCGAAATAAATGCAAAATCTATTCGGTTTCGTTTTGGAACCTGAGGGATTTTACCTATTTTTGTAAATCAGAAGCACAACAGAAAGAAACAATATGAAAAATACACTATTTCTATTAATTTGCTTTTTAGCATCATTACCCGCAAGTCCGGCATTTTCACAACCGTCGGCACGCATCGCCGGAGGTCCCTACCTCCAGAACGTGACCGAGGACGGATTCACCGTAATCTGGACGACAACGACGGACGCGGCAGCGTGGGTCGAAACGGCCCCCGATGACGGAACGCACTTCTATGCCGTCGAACGCCCCAAATACTACGACTCGCACCTCGGACGGCGGCGTCTGGGCAAACTGCACCGGGTGCGCGTCGGCGGACTCGAACCGGGCAAAACCTACCGCTACCGCATCATGCAGCAGGCCGTGCTCAGCGACGAAGGCAACAAACGGGTCGTATTGGGCGAGGGCTACGGCAGCGACATACTCAAACACGCGCCCTATCCCGTCACCACGCCCAGCACGGACCGTAACGAGTTGAAATTCTGGATGGTGAACGACATCCACGGCCGCGATTCCGTCTTCCGGCTGCTTATCGGGGACGCCCCGAAACAGAAGCCCGACTTCGTATGTCTGAACGGCGACCTGCTGAATTCGATCGAATCGGAGGAAGCGCTTTTCGCAGGATTCCTCGCATCGGCGTCGGAGCTGCTCACCCCGGCGGGCATTCCGCTCGTCGTGACGCGCGGCAACCACGACGGACGCGGCAAGTTCGCCCGGCACTGGCTCGACTACTTCCCCACGCCGACCGGCGAAAGTTACTATACGTTCCGCCGCGGTCCCGTTTTCTTCGTCGTACTCGACGGCTGCGAGGACAAACCCGACAGCGACATCCGCTATTACGGGCTTTCGACCGCCGACGCTTACCGCGAACAGCAGGCGCAGTGGCTCAGGGGCGTAGTCGCCGGCGAAGAGTTCCGGTCGGCGCCCTACCGCATCGTCCTGATCCACATGCCGCCCAACAAGGGACGCGGCTGGCACGGCGAGCTGGAGATCGAACGGCTGTTTCTCCCGATACTCGACGGAAGCGGCATAGACCTGATGCTCTGCGGCCACTACCACCGTTACCAATGGATCGACGACCTAAGCCGCGGGGCCGACTTTCCGATCCTTATCAACTCCAACAGCGACAAAACGGTCGTCACGGCCGGCGCGAAGGGCATCGACATCCGGGTAGTCGACACGGCAGGCGATGTGGTGAAAGAACACAAGATTCCGAAAAACAACCGATAAAAACCACCCATGAAAACTTTCAGACTACTGACAGCCCTTACGCTGGGCACCCTGCTGTGGGGATGCACCGAAAGCGGCAAAAAGGCCGAAGGACCTTTTTATATCGACATCAAAAGCCGCGCCCAGCTGCACGACTGGTTCCGGTACGCACCGGAGCGTCCGATCGTCGTCAGCGGCCACCGCGGCGGCATGGTGACGGGCTATCCCGAAAACTGCATCGAATCGTTCGAGAAGACCCTCTCGATGATGCCTTCGTTCTTCGAAATCGACCCGCGCCTGACCAAGGACAGCGTGATCGTGCTGATGCACGACGCCACGATCGACCGCACGACCACCGGCACGGGCAAAGTGTCGGACTACACCTGCGAGGAGCTGCAGCAGTTCTTCCTCAAGGACCGCGAAGGCAACGTCACGCCCTACCGGATTCCGACGCTCGAAGAGTGCATCGTCTGGAGCCGGGGCAAAACCATCCTCAACCTCGACATCAAGGACGTGCCGCTGGAGGTGATGTCGGACTTCATCAACCGGCTGGCGCCCGCCAACGTAATGTACACCGTGCGCAACGCCCGGCAGGCCCGCACCTACTTGGACCGCGACCCGCAGGCGATGTTCTCGTGCTGGTGCAAGAACATGAAGGAGTTCGGCGAGTACGCCGAAGAGCGCATTCCGTGGTCGCAGATGATGGCCTACGTCGGCACGATGATGCTCCCCGACCAGCAGGAGCTTTACGGCAAGCTGCACGAGAAGGGCGTGATGTGCATGATTTCGCTCGCCCCGACCCACGACCGGCGGGCAACCGACGCCGAGAAAATCAAAGGTTACGAACTCGAAATCCCCACGGGATGCGACGTGATCGAAACCGACTATCCCTACCTGTTCCAGCATCTCAATCTAACACGAAAATAATGGCAACATTCGACAAATTCCGCTCGGTTTACACACACGACGAACTGATGGAGCGGCTGCGCGGCATCAGACACGTGGCGCTCGACATGGACGGCACGATCTACATGGGCATGTCGCTCTTCCCCTACACCAAACCTTTCCTCGAAGGGCTGAAAGAGCTGGGAATCGGCTATTCGTTCCTAACCAACAACCCCTCCAAATCCATCGCCGACTACCTGCACAAACTCGAAACGCTGGGCATCCGCGCCACACGCGAGGAGATGTATACGACGGCGCTGGCGACCATCGACTACATCAAGGAGCACTACCCCGCGGCCAAACGGCTCTTCCTGCTCGGCACGCCGAGCATGATCTCGGAATTCGAAGCCGCCGGGTTCGAATCGGCGGCGGATTCGGCCGACGACGTGCCCGACGTAATCGTCGCGGCGTTCGACATGACGCTGCAGTACGACCGGCTCTGCCGCGCGGCGTGGTGGGTGTCGCAGGGCGTGCCCTACATCGCCACCAATCCCGACCGCGTATGCCCCACCGACCAGCCGACGGTGCTGGTGGACTGCGGCTCGATCTGCGCCTGCATCGGGCATGCCACGGGACGGCATCCCGACATCACGCTCGGCAAGCCCGATCCCAACATGCTTTCGGGCATTCTTTCGCGCCACGGCCTCAAGCCCGACCAGATCGCCATGGTCGGCGACCGCATCTACACCGACGTGGCGATGGCCCACAACGCCAAAGCGATGGGCGTGCTGGTGCTTTCGGGCGAAACAACGCTCGACGTAGCCGACAAAGCCGATCCGCAGCCGCACATCACCGCAGACAGCATCGAAGTGCTGGGCCGGCTGATCCGCGAGGCGCACGGCAAATAGGCAGGCCCGTCTCCGCACCGGGGGCATATCAGGCAAAACGGAGCGGGAAAGCCATGTTCGGACCAACGGAGCGAAAAAACCCGTCCAGACCAAAGGACGGGAACAGGCGCGCACGAACCAAAGGACGGGAACAACCGCCCACGGACCGGCAAGCCGGAACGACCTGCACCGACAAAGGGGCCGGAACAGCCGCGCACGGGCAAACAGACCGGAACAGCCGCACACAAACAAAACAGGCTGCAATTATGCCGGCATCAGAAAAACCGAATCCAAATGGATTCGGTTTTTCCGTCTCTTTCGCCGGAAAAGCACTATATTTGCGAAGTCAACGACAAACCGCATATCAATATGGAGCACAATATCCTCATCCCGCTGCTGCTGACGCTCGGAGCCGGTCTGGCCACCGGCATCGGCAGCGCGATCGCCTTTTTCGCCCGCCGCACCAACAAGCGGCTGCTGTCGTTCTCGCTCGGACTGTCGGGCGGCGTGATGATCTACGTCTCGTTCGTCGAGTTGTTCCAGCAGGCGCAGATAACTCTTTCGGAGGAGTGGGGCGCGCATACGGGGATAATCGTCACCGTGGTCAGCTTCTTCGCGGGCATCCTGCTCATCGGCGTCATCGACCGGCTGGTTCCCTCGTTCGAGAATCCCCACGAAGCCCACATGGTCGAGGAAATGGACAAACAGCCCCGCAACCCCAAACTGATGCGCATGGGCATGATGACGGCGCTGGCCATCGGCATCCACAACTTCCCGGAAGGTATCGCCACCTTCACGTCGGCCGTGGACAACATGGCGCTGGGCGTGGCAATCGCCGTGGCGATCGCCATCCACAACATTCCCGAAGGCATTGCGGTCTCGATTCCGATCTTCTACGCCACGGGCGACCGCAAAAAGGCGTTCAAACTCTCGCTGCTGTCGGGGCTCGCCGAGCCGGTCGGCGCACTGCTGGCCTATCTGGTGCTGATGCCCTTCATGTCGCCGACGCTGATGGGCTGCATACTGGCCGGAGTCGCGGGCATCATGGTCTTCATCTCGATCGACGAACTGCTGCCCGCAGCCCGCGAATACGGCGAAGCTCACATTTCGATTTACGGCGTGGTGGCCGGCATGGCGCTCATGGCCGTCAGCCTGATTCTGCTTGCATAGATTATGGACATTCTGCTGCTGATCGTCGGACTGGGACTGATTCTCGCCGGCGCAAATTTCCTGACGGACGGCTCGGCCGCCGTCGCGCAACGCTTCCGGGTTCCGGAATTCATCATCGGCCTGACGATCGTCGCCGTAGGCACCTCGACGCCCGAACTGGTCGTCTCGGTACTCTCGGCCGCGGCGGGCAACAGCGACGTGGCGATCGGAAACGTCGTCGGCTCGAACCTCTTCAACGTCTTTCTGATCCTCGGCGTCTGCGCCCTGATCCGGCCGCTGCCCCTCACCCGGAGCAACATCCGGCGCGACATTCCCTTCGGCATGGCCGCGTCGCTGATCCTGCTGGCCGTCACTTCGGACCGCCTGATATGTGCGGGGGCGGCGGACAGAATCGGCCGCATCGACGGCATCGTCATGCTCCTGCTCTACGGCGCGCTGATGTGGTACACGATCCACACCACGAAACGCCCCGAGGCGACGGCCCCGGACGCCGGAGCGAAACCCGGAATGGCCGGATGGCTCATGGCCGCGATGATCGTCGGAGGCCTCGCCGGACTGATTTTCGGCGGCGAAATGTTCCTGAAAAGCGCCACGGAAATCGCCCGCAGGCTGGGCATCAGCGAATCGGTTATCGCCATTACGCTCGTCGCGGGCGGCACGTCGCTGCCCGAACTGGCCTCGTCGGTCGTATCGCTGCTCAAAGGAAAGTCCGAAATGGCGCTGGGCAACGTCATCGGGTCCAACATCGCCAATATACTGCTGATCCTCGGCGTAAGCGCGACGATCCGCCCGCTGACGATGGGCGGCATCACGACGACCGACATTCTGATGGTGGTGCTAAGCTCCCTGCTGTTGCTGCTGACGGCGTTCACCTTCCGCAGGAAGCAGATCGACCGCTGGGAGGGCGCGATCTTCCTGATGATATACGTCGCCTATATCTGGTATCTGATACACTGACGGACAGATACACGGGCAAAACGTGCCGTCTCCCGGCGGCGTTTGCACACAAGACGAATCCCTGCCTCGGCAGGGATTTTTCACGGCTGCCGGTCCAGATAGCGGTCGATCAGCCGCGGCACGGCATAGTCGCCCAGCGTGGCGGTCGGCACGGAGGGGAAATCCACAGGGGAAAAGATCTCGAAGCGGTGGAACACGGCATGCAGCGTCTGGTGCGAGAGCTGGTGTTTCGGCATTGCAACGCTCCGCAGCAGACGCCATTCGACGCCACCCAACACGGTTCGGAACTCTTCCGAATCGGTTAGTTCCGAGAAATCCGCCGCACGGTCCGTCTCGATCATCGGAAACTCGTACAGCCCCTGCCAGATGTCGCCTCCCCCGCGTCGCCGCAACAAGGTCCGGTCGCCGCATGTGACGTGCAGGTAGTTGAACCAACGGTCGCGCACCTTGGTTTTCGCCTGCTTGACGGGACGCTCCGCAACCGTTCCTGCGGCCAGAGCCAGACAGCGCGACGCAAGCGGACAGTCGGCGCATCCGGGCTGCGCCGGAGTGCATTGCAGCGCCCCGAAATCCATGACGGCCTGATTGTAACGCCCCGGACAGCGCATGTCGAGCTGCATCTGCGCCAATTCGGCGAACGTGCGCTTTCCGGCCGTGGAGTCGATCGGAAGGTCGATATCGAAGAGCCGCGCCAGCACCCGGAAAACATTGCCGTCGAGCACGGCGCAGGGAGCGTCGTAAGCGGCCGAGCAGACGGCCGCGGCGGTATAGTCGCCGACGCCCCGCAGCGAGCGGACCTCGTCGTAAGACCGGGGAAACACGCCTCCGAACCGCTCCGCGACCTGCCGCGCCGCAGCGTGCAGGTTGCACGCACGGCTGTAATAGCCGAGTCCCTGCCACAACTTGAGCACCTCGTCCTCCGGAGCGGCGGCCAGCGACCCGACGTCGGGAAAGCGCTCCGTGAAGCGCAGGTAATAGTCCATGCCCTGCGCGACGCGGGTCTGCTGGAGGATAACCTCGGAGAGCCATATGCGGTAAGGATCGCGGGTGCGTCTCCAAGGCAGATCGCGGCCGTGCCGGGCGTACCAGTCCAGCAATATGTCGGAAATGTTGTCCATATTCTGTCTGCAAAAGTAGCAATTTTCCCGTTTAGGCTCTATATTTGAAGAAACAAAGCCGACATCTAAAACTCAGGATTATGGAAAAGAAACACGAACTGATCGACAACGCTGCGGAAAAGCGATACGAATTCGACCTCGGCGGGGACCTCGCCATGATCGAATACATCAAGGCGCAGGGATTCATCGTCCTGACGCACACCGAGGTTCCCGAAAAATACGAAGGACAGGGCATCGGTTCGGAGCTGACGCGCGCCGTATTGGAGGATCTCCGCGCCAAGAAACTGCCGATGATCCCCCAGTGCCCCTTCGTCGCACAATACATCTACCGCCATCCCGAATGGGCGGACGTGGTGCTGAAGGAAGTACCCGCCAAATAACGCAGGAAACGGCCGGACAAGCGGTCTCAGACGATTTCACCCCTGCGCAGCGAAGTGCGGCAGGGGTGAATTTCATTTTTCAGGGCCGGGTCCTGCAATTCCGACGGTCAGCAAACTCAGAAATCGTCCGTACGGAAAGGAACGACCGGCAGTTCGCGGGTATCGGCCAGATTGCCCGGCTGGAAATCGCGGAAACAGTAGCGCACGGCCACGGGTTCCGGCACTTTCTCCGACGAAACGACCAAAGCGAACTGGTTTTCGACGACCGCATCGGCCGGATAAAAAACCTTGTCGGCGCCGCAGATCTCGAATCCGCGGATGTCGGCCATCCGGTTGAAACCCTGATCCATATATTTGAACCTGATGCGGGCTTTGCCGTCGCGGATCTCCATCGACTCGTACTGCGGGCTTTGGCAGGCGATCTCCTTCATCCCGTAGGTCTTGTTCAGCGCCATGAAGGCCAGCCGGTAGCCCACGTCCCGCTTGTTCTTCGGGTGGACATTGCAAAACTCGTAAGGCTCCACCAGATCGTTGGTGCAAATCATGCCGCTGTTGGG
>OGMP01002608.1_pt1 | contig 10777 bp, 7 predicted proteins | sample 1573261 | NCBI WGS metagenome assembly OGMP01 (sample SAMEA2581878, study PRJEB24529) | metagenome | biome: Human gut stool | place: China | collected 2011 | reverse complement strand
CGATAAAACAGGAGGATAGGAAAATGAGTTATATGGACGAACTGAATTTCTGGTTAAATGATGATTATTTTGACCAGAAGACCAAGGAGGAACTTCTGGCAATCCGCAATAATGAAGCAGAAGTGGAAGATCGTTTTTACAAGGAACTGGAATTCGGTACCGGCGGCTTACGTGGTGTGATCGGTGCAGGAACCAACCGTATGAACGTATATACCGTTCGTAAGGCAACTCAGGGTCTTGCCAATTATATTATCAAGCGCGGTACACAGAGTAAGGGTGTGGCCATCGCATTCGATTCCCGTCGGATGTCTCCTGAGTTCTCTGACGAGGCAGCAAGATGTCTCGCAGCCAACGGCATCAAGGCATACATTTTTGAATCTTTAAGACCTACCCCGGAGCTGTCCTTTGCCCTTCGGACGTTAGGATGTACTGCAGGTATTGTAGTTACCGCCAGTCACAACCCTCCTGAGTACAACGGCTATAAGGTATACTGGGAGGACGGCGCACAGGTAACCGCTCCTATCGATAAGGACATCATTACCGAAGTACAGTCCATCAAGGATTATCACACCGTGAAGACCATGAGCAGAGAGGATGCTGTGGCAGCAGGACTCTATGAAGTGATCGGCAAAGAGATCGATGACAAGTACATGGCAGAGCTGAAGAAGCAGATCATTCATCCTGATGTGATCAGGGAAATGGCAGATGACATCAAGATCGTATATACTCCGTTATGCGGTACCGGTAACAAGCCGGTAAGACGTATCCTGTCTGAGCTGGGATTCAAGCATGTCTATGTAGTTCCCGAACAGGAGAATCCGGATCCGAATTTCACAACGCTGGATTACCCGAACCCTGAGGATCCCAAGGCATTTACCTATGCGCTTCGTCTGGCGAAGGAGAAGGATGCGGATATCGTTCTGGCAACCGATCCCGATGCAGACCGTCTGGGTGTGTATGCAAAAGATACCAAGACCAGCGAGTATGTGGCATTTACCGGTAATATGTCCGGCATGCTGATCGCAGAATATATCTTAAGAGAGAAGACTGCGACCGGTACCATGCCCGAGAATCCCGCACTGGTAACTACCATCGTTACGACCAACATGACCAAACCTATTACGCAGGCTTACGGCGTAAAGCTGATCGAGGTACTGACCGGCTTCAAGTTCATTGGCGAGCAGATCAAGCTCTTCGAGCAGACCGGCAGCAACAACTACGTATTTGGCCTGGAAGAGAGCTACGGCTGCCTGGCAGGTACCCACGCAAGAGATAAGGATGCGATCGTAGCAGTGATGTGTCTGTGCGAAGTAGCAGCTTACTGCAAGAAGCACAACATGACTCTGTGGGATATGATGGTATCCATGTATGAGAAATACGGTTACTTCAAGGAGACCCAGTACACCATTACCATGAAGGGTATCGACGGTGCAAGACAGATCGCTGAGATCATGGATAAGCTTCGTAAGAATCCGCCCAAGGCATTCGGTGACCTGAAAGTGGAGAAATTCCGTGACTATCTGAACGATGTAGTCATCGACATGGAGAGCGGCGAGAAGACCACTACCGGACTTCCCAAGTCTAATGTCCTGTATTTTGAGCTTCCCGACAATGCATGGTGCTGCGCCCGTCCTTCCGGAACCGAGCCCAAGATCAAGTTCTACATGGGTGTTAAAGGTAACAGCATAGAGGATGCACAGGCCAAGGTAGAGAAGCTGACCGAGGATGTAAAGGCTGTACTGTAACCACTATGAGCAAATAGCATGCAGGTATGTTATTCAGGAAAGCTCTGGAAGAGCGATTTTGCGAATGGGGTTCTGAATAGTTAATGTTATTTTTAAGAGCGAATCACCCGGGAAGGGCGATTTGCTCTTTTATAAAAGTGGAGGTATCCGTGGCAAAGCTGAACATAGCAAACCTTAAGAAAACTCTATATTATCTGCAACGCAACGGCCTGAGGGAAACCTGGATCTCTGTAAGGGAACGCCTGACAGAGACAGACCGCTATTTTTATGTGCCCTGTCCGGAAGAGGAACTGGAAAGGCAAAGTTGCAGAAAATGGGATAATCCGGTTACACTCAGCATTGTGGTGCCGTTGTACCGTACCCCGGAAATCTATCTGAACAGAATGATAACAAGCGTTATGCAACAGAGCTATCCTCACTGGGAACTGATTCTGGCGGATGCCACAGAGGATCACAGTGTGGAGGAGACGTTGACAAATCAGGGATTCCTGACAGAACGGCTCCCGGAAAATGCGGAAACTATTGCAGCGGATGCAAGGATCCACTATATACATCTTACGGAAAATGCCGGAATTGCGGCGAATACCAATCAGGCATTACCCTATGCAAGGGGAGAATATATCGGCCTGCTGGATCATGATGATGTATTGACACCGGATGCTCTGTATGAGATGGCGGATGCTATTACCAAAGCAAATGACAGAGGTGTCAGAGTCGCATTCGCTTATTCGGATGAAGACAAATGCAACGGGGATGAGACAAAATATTACGATCCCAACCATAAAGAAGACTTTAATTACGATTTAATCCTGAGTAATAACTATATCTGCCATTTTCTGGTGATGGATGCAGATCTGATGAAGAAACTTGCATTCCGGCCAGAATGCGACGGTGCCCAGGACTATGATCTGGTGCTGCGGGCAGTGTCAGAGGTGCTGGCTGCAGATGGCCGCTCCGGGGAGGAGAGAATTCTTCATATTCCCAGAGTGCTGTATCACTGGAGATGCCATGAAGCATCTACAGCAGCCAATCCCCACAGCAAGAAATATGCTTACGAAGCGGGGCTGCGTGCACTGCAGGATCATGCGGCAGAGCGTGGGATCCCGGCAAAGGCAGAGGAGACCAGACATGTAGGATTTTATCGGTTACAATATACAGAGGTATTACAGGAGAGACCGGATGTGGCTGCCGTAGGTGGCAGAGTGCTGTCCGGGAAAAACCGCGGCAGGATCGCCGGCGGCAGAATGACTGCGGACGGAAAGGTGTTCTACGAGGGACTGCCGAAGGACTTTGGTGGTTATCTTCACCGGGCGGAGCTGTCCCAGGATGCAGAAGCGTTAGACCTTCGGTGCATCAGGATCCGGTCAGCTGACAGGGAATTGTTTGAAAAAATCGTGGGAGTGCCTTATACGGAAGTAGTAAGAGGTCCGGAACAACAGCCGGTATTTGACAGCTCCACACTGCCTGCCGGGGCAGATATCCGGCTTTTAAGTCTGCAATTATCGGAAGCATTACGAAAACGGGGAAGACTGCTGTATCTGCCGGAGTATCCGGAGAAATGGGAGAGACTATGAAGGAAGTAACCGTCGTTATACCCAATTACAACGGAATGAAATATTTACCGGAATGCATGGCTTCCCTGCGTCAGGGACAGGAAAATGCACCGGAATATGAAGTGCTGATCATAGACAATGGTTCTGCTGACGGGAGCGTGGAATATCTGGACAGCGAATGGTGTCGCAAAAAAGAGGCACCGGCAGAAGAGGGGGGAAAACCGCAGGTGCGTCTGATCGCCCTGCCGGAGAACACCGGCTTCTGTCATGCGGTGAATCTGGGAATCCGGGAGGCACGAAGCCCCTATGTGATCCTGTTGAACAACGATACCAGAGTAGAAGCTGGATTTGTGAAAGGATTGTATGATGCCATTCGGAAGGATGAAAAGATCTTTTCCGTCAGCGCCAAAATGCTTATGTGGGATAAGCCAGAGCTGCTGGATGATGCGGGAGACCGCTACTGCGTTCTGGGATGGGCATATTCCCGGGGAAAAGGCCGGCCTGCTGTGGATTATGACAAGAATGTCAGCATATTCTCAGCCTGTGGCGGAGCGGCAATTTACAGACGTCAGGTATTTGAGGAGATCGGTTATTTTGACGAAGCGCATTTTGCTTATCTGGAAGATCTGGATATCGGTTACCGTGCCCGGATCTACGGCTATGAGAACCGGTACGAGCCGACGGCATCCGTTCTGCATTACGGCAGTGCTTCTACGGGATCCCGCTACAATTCCCGGAAAACGGAACTTTCTTCTTCCAATAATATCTATGTCATCGGCAAAAATATGCCGCTACTACAGTGGATCCTGAATCTGCCGTTCTTTTTGCTTGGATTTGGCATAAAATTTCTGTTTTTTTGCAAGAAGAGAATGGGAAAACTATATTTAAAGGGACTGGCAGAAGGGTGGAAACGTACTGTGGGTCCTGTGGGAAAGCAGGCAAAAGTGCGCTTTCAATGGAGTCATTTATGGAATTATGTGAAGATTCAGTGGCAATTATACCTGAATGTTTTTCGAATTCTTATGAAATCTTAAGAAATCGCTTCATAAATTCTTAAGTTGAGAAAAAACCACCGTTATTGTAGAATGAAATCGTTGAAAAGAAGCTTTTCGGACTTAAAGATTGGGTGACCCGTATGATAAAAGACAACCAGAAAGTCTTTAACAGGCTTCTTGTGATAATAGATGCGCTGATCACAGCAGTATCTTTTGTCCTTGCCTATTATATCAAATTTTATATCTTAAATGACGGTCCGGGGATCGGTGTCCTGCCGGTGCGGGATTACTACATGTTGCTTCCCTTTATTGTACCCGGTTATATGTTCCTGTATTACCGGTGCAGTGTGTATTCACCGAAGCGTACCGTCCGCCGCAGACATGAGATCTACAGCATTCTGCAGGCAAATACCATTGGCCTGGCGGCTTTGATCATTATTTTATATATGATCATCCGTGAGATCAACTTTTCACGATCCGTCATGGCGATTTTTTATGTTCTGAATGTTTTTCTGACTTCCGTATTCCGTATCATCATGCGCAAGGCATTGCGTTCCATACGGAAAAAGGGGTACAACCTGAAGCATATTTTGCTGGTAGGATATTCCCGGGCGGCAGAGGAATATATCGACAGAATCCTCAGCAATCCCCAATGGGGATATGTGGTGTGCGGTATTCTGGATGAGCATATCCCCGGAGGCACGACCTACAAGGGAGTGAAAGTACTGGGAACGCTTGGTAATCTGGAATACATCCTTCCGGAGAACAAGCTGGATGAAATCGCAATCACACTTTCCCTGAAGGATTATGATTATCTGGAAGGTGTGGTGGATATCTGTGAGAAATCCGGGGTGCACACCAAATTCATTCCGGATTACAGCAGTCTGATCCCCAGCAGACCCTATACGGAGGATCTGATGGGATTACCGGTGATCAATATCCGGTATGTACCGCTGACGAACACAGGCAATATGGTGATCAAGCGGGCAATGGATATCGTTGGTTCCATTTTCGGTATCATTATTACCTCACCGATCATGCTCATATCAGCAATTCTGGTAAAGCTGTCCAGCCCGGGACCGGTGATCTTTAAGCAGGAACGGGTAGGACTTCATAATAAGCCGTTTTATATGTACAAATTCCGCAGCATGGCAATGCAGACGGCGGCGGAAGAGAAAAAGGGATGGACGGTACGCAATGACCCCAGAGTCACCGGTATCGGTAAGGTTCTCAGACGTACCAGTATCGATGAACTTCCCCAGCTGTTCAATATCTTAAAGGGAGATATGAGTCTGGTCGGTCCCAGACCGGAAAGACCGCAGTTTGTGGAAAAGTTCAAGGAAGAGATTCCTCGTTACATGGTAAAACATCAGGTACGGCCGGGACTGACCGGATGGGCACAGGTGAATGGCTTGCGCGGTGATTCCTCCATCAAGAAGAGAATCGAATATGATATTTACTATATTGAGAACTGGACCATTGGATTTGATATCAAGATCATTCTTATGACGTTCTTTACAGGATTTATCAATAAAAATGCTTATTAGTACAAGGAGAAGACAAGATGGCAACAAATTCTAACAACAATGGCGGCAATAGTCAGAGACCTGCCGGAAGCGGAAGAAAACCTTCCGGAAGCGCACAGAGACCTACAGGACAGAGACCTGCCGGCAGTGGACAGAGAACCGGAGCTGCGAACGGACAGAAGAGAATGTCTGCCAAACAGCGTGCAGCCAGGAAGAGAAGAAAGGTTATCATCTTTGGCGTAGAGATCGTAGTGATCCTGTTCATGGTAGCAGTATTGTATCTGGTAATGACTCATACCAGCAATGAGGGCCCCAAGGTAACCGTTCTGGAGACAGAAGAACTTCAGATTCCCGAAGAGGTGCAGCAGGATGAAACTATGAAGGGCTATATGAACATTGCCCTGTTCGGTGTGGATGCAACCAAGGAAAGCCTGTTGTACAAGGGCAGCCGAAGCGATAGTATCATGATCGCCAGCATCAACATGGATACCGGTGATATCAAACTGGTCAGCGTATATCGTGATACGTACCTGAATATCGGTACGGATTCCTACCAGAAATGCAATGCCGCTTATTCCTATGGCGGAGCAGAGCAGGCGGTTAAGATGCTGAACATGAATCTGGATATGGATATTACGAACTTTGTGACCGTAGGCTATAAAGGACTGAGTGAAGTGATCGACGGTCTGGGCGGTATCTATATTGATGTGGACTCTGAGGAGATCAAGCATATCAACAACTATCAGATCGGTATTGCAGAAGTTTTGAAATGCGATTATACACCGGTAACTGAGACCGGTATGCAGCTGTTGAATGGTCTGCAGGCTACTGCTTACTGCCGTATCCGTTATACCGCTGGTAACGACTTTAAGCGTGCTGCCCGTCAGCGTGAAGTCATTCAGGCAATCGAAGATCAGGCAAAGAAAGCAGATTATGCAACATTGTCCAAGGTATTCAACAGTGCTATCGACGACATTTACACCAGTCTGGATTCCAAGGACATCCTGGATCTGCTGAGCAATATTTCAAATTATCGCATAGTGGACGAAGGAGGTTTCCCCGAAGAGACCATGCGTGACACCGGCAATATCGGTGCAAAGGGAAGCTGTGTTATTCCGGTAAATCTCGAAAGCAATGTAGTATGGCTGCATCAGTTCCTGTTTGATGATGCCAACTATTCCGTAACCAGCAACGTGAAGGAATACAGCAATAAGATTGAATCTGACACATCACCTTATCTGAATAAGTAAGAAACAGTGTATAGAGTAAAGCAACAGGAATACAAGGGAGTCTTCCGGAATCTGCCGGGGCTCCCTTGTGCATTACCCAGAAGGTTATAATCCTCTTGGACAGTAGGAAAAGGCTTGTGCCGCAATAAGAGTTAAAGTATAATGAACCAGAGATTGGAAAAGTGAGGAGCGCTCTGACATGGAGATAGATGTGATCATTCCCCTGTATAAGCCGGGAAAAGAATTATTTACATTATTGGATAAACTGGGCAGTCAGAGCGTACCGGTACATCAGGTGATTCTTCTGAATACGGAAGAAAAATATTTTGATCAGCTGATCTACGGAATCAGATTTCTGGAAACCTATCAGAATATCAAGGTATACCATGTATCCAAAAGAGAGTTCGATCATGGCGGTACGAGACGGATGGGAGTAAAAAAGTCTTCCGCGGATGTCTTCGTGATGATGACACAGGATGCCATGCCGAAAGATGACAGGCTGATCGAAAAACTGGTGGAACCCCTGCAGGGGGAAGTGGCGGTGGCCTATGCGAGACAGCTGCCCAGAGAGGATTCGACACCGGTGGAGAGCTATACCAGAGAATTTAACTATCCGGCAAAGTCCCGGATCAAATCGGCAGCAGACCTGGACAGCCTGGGGATCAAGACCTTTTTCTGCTCCAATGTCTGTGCGGCCTATCGCCGGGAGATCTATGAGGAACTGGGCGGGTTCGTCAGACATACGATATTTAATGAAGATATGATCTATGCGGCAAAGGCGGTGGAAGCAGGATACTCTGTGGCTTATGCGGCGGATGCGCAGGTGGTGCATTCTCATAATTATACCAACGGGCAGCAGTTCCACAGAAACTTTGACCTGGGAGTATCGCAGGCAGAGCATCCCGAGATTTTTGCAGCATATCCTTCGGAGTCCGAGGGAAAACGAATGGTGAAAGATGTGACGGTATATTTGCGCAGCAACCATATGTCTGCCGGATTGCCCCATTTTTATATGCAATGCGCCTGTAAATATGCAGGTTATTTACTGGGAAAGAACTATCGCAGGCTCCCGAAAAAATGGGTACTTGCTTTTACTTCCAACAAGGAATACTGGAAACAGAACAGAAAGGATGTATGACTATGTGTGGTATTGTAGGTTATATTGGAACAGAACAGGCAGCACCGATCATTCTGGACGGTCTGTCCAAGTTGGAATACCGTGGATATGATTCCGCAGGTATGGCGATTTTTGACGGTGAGAAGATCAATACCAGAAAAGCAGTGGGAAGACTTAAGGTTCTGGAGAACCTGACCCACGGCGGAGAGAATATGAAAGGAATCTCCGGTATCGGACATACCCGTTGGGCAACTCACGGAGCTCCCAGCGATATCAATTCCCATCCGCATATGAACAATGCGGGAACCATTGCCGTGGTACACAACGGCATTATCGAGAACTATATTCCCCTGAAGAAAAAGATGCAGGATAAGGGGTATCAGTTCGTATCCGAGACTGATACCGAGGTATTGGCACATCTGTTAGACTATTATTACAAGGGAAATCCTCTGGAAGCCATCACGAAGGTGCTTCATCGTGTGGAAGGCTCTTATGCGCTGGGAATCATGTTTGCAGATCAGCCGGATAAGATTTTTGCAGCCCGCAAGGACAGCCCGCTGATCGTGGGAAAGAGCGACAATGGCAGCTTTATCGCTTCCGATGTTCCCGCGATATTGAAATATACCAGAACCGTATATTATGTAGACAATCAGGAAGTTGTGGAATTACAGCAGGGTAGTCTGCGTTTCTTCTCCGTGGATGAGGAAGAGATCGAGAAGCAGCCGGTGACCATTGACTGGGATGCCAATGCGGCAGAAAAGGCTGGATATGAGCACTTCATGCTGAAAGAGATCTATGAGCAGCCGAAGACCATCAACGATACCATCTCTCCGAGAATCAAGGATAATGATATTGTGATCGAAGAGCTGAACATGAGTGATGAAGAGATCAAAGAGATCACGAAGATCCATATTGTGGCCTGCGGCTCCGCATATCATACCGGAGTTACCGCAAAATATGTGATCGAGGGTCTGGCAAGAATTCCGGTAGAAGTGGATGTGGCCAGTGAATTCCGTTATCGTGATCCGATTCTTCAGAAGGGTAATATGGTCATTGTCATCAGCCAGTCCGGTGAGACGGCAGATACTCTGGCAGCACTGAGAGAGTCCAGGGAAAGGGGCTTCAAGGTACTGGGCATTGTCAATGTGGTGGGAAGCTCCATTGCCAGAGAGGCAGACAGTGTTATGTATACCTGGGCAGGTCCCGAGATCGCAGTGGCTACCACCAAGGCTTACAGTGCACAGCTAACTGCACTTTACATGCTGGCTATGAAATTCGCCAGGGTACGTGGTACTATTGATCAGGAGAAGTTCGCCGGTATGCTGACAGATTTAAGATGCCTGCCGGATCAGATCGAACTGCTTCTGGGACAGAAGGAGAAGATTCAGCATTTTGCCAATCGTTACGTGGGAGCAAGAGATATTTTCTTCATCGGACGAGGTATTGATTACGCGATTTCACTGGAAGGATCCTTGAAACTGAAGGAGATCTCCTATATTCATTCCGAGGCTTATGCAGCCGGAGAACTGAAGCATGGTACGATTTCTCTGATCGAAGATGGTACGCTGGTAGTGGCTTTGGCAACCCAGCCGGATCTGTTCCAGAAGACCATCAGTAATATGGTAGAAGTAAAAGCAAGAGGAGCCTTTGTTATGGCAGTCACCATTGAAGGCAACAAGGCCATTGAGAAAGCGGCGGATTATGTAATATACATCCCCGAGACCAATCCGTACTTTACCAATTCTCTGGCAATCATTCCTTTGCAGTTGTTCTCCTACTATGTGGCAGTGGGACGCGGCTGTGACGTGGATAAACCCAGAAACCTGGCAAAATCCGTTACTGTTGAGTAGAGTGTAATAACTTACCCATAGAGAGACTGCTTGCAGGCAGAACAGACTCTCTGTTTTTTCAGGATTCATAATTGCTTCAGAAAGTTATCACAATTCGGACACAATTGACGGATATACTGTGTTCATAAGGTGAGAGGAAGAAATGAAACAGGTAATGGTAAAAAGAGTTTCTCACTTGCAACAGGATAGGAGGAAGCAATATGTACGAGAATGATAATTTTTCCGGTTACGGAACCGGCAATGAAAATACAACCGGTACATTCAGTGGAGCAGATCTGAATGAGACAAGAACAGAAAACAGTTATGGCTATGAAAATCATAGTACTACCCAGAGTGCAGCAGGAAGCACGAATGGTTACACCACTTATCAGATGGGCGGAACCACAGGCAGCAACAATACGGAGCCTAAGAAAACCCAAAAACATGGCGGTTACTTCCGGAAGGCAATGGTAAGTGTCAGCCTGGGATTGTTCTTCGGACTGTTCGCAGGAATCGGTTTCTATGCAGTACAGCAGGGAACCGGGATGTTTACGACCAGCACAGATACCGCAGTGGTAGATGAGATCGCTTCTGAGGCAACGACAGAAAGTACCCAGAGTGCACAGCTGGCTACCAATGTTACTTATGTAGAGTCCGATGTATCCAATGTGGTAGAAAAAGTAATGCCTGCCATGGTATCCATCGTAAATAACTTTACCGAGACAGCCAATGTCTTCGGACAGCAGTATACACAGGAAGAAGCAGCCAGTGGTTCCGGTATCA
>OGMP01002607.1_pt1 | contig 10780 bp, 7 predicted proteins | sample 1573261 | NCBI WGS metagenome assembly OGMP01 (sample SAMEA2581878, study PRJEB24529) | metagenome | biome: Human gut stool | place: China | collected 2011 | reverse complement strand
TATCTCCAAGATCATCGGTAACAGTGATGTCATCACCCTTATCATCGTTGTAGATATAAGCCTTCATCTCGAACAGATCAATGATTCCCTTGAACTCATCTTCCTTACCGATAGGTAACTGAAGGCAGATAGCGTTCTTACCAAGTCTGGTACGGATCTGATCTACTGCTGCGTAGAAGTTAGCCCCCAGGATATCCATCTTGTTGATGAATGCCATACGAGGTACATTGTAGGTATCAGCCTGACGCCATACGTTCTCTGACTGGGGTTGAACAGCGTTTCGAAGGTCCACGACGAGAGTTTGTAATCTTCGGCGAAGCGTGTTTGCAGATAGCTGTTGCCCGTGATCTCGACTACGTTCGAATAGGGAACCGGCGTTGCGGCCAAGACGAATGCGTCGGCGCCTTCGAGCACCTGCATGGCATCCCCTTCGGCCTTTACGGCGATGGGCAGCGCATGGACGAATCCCGTCTTGTTCTGCTCCGTGGTGAGCGGATGCAGGGTGATTGTCACCGGATTGGAGACGACCTTGCCTGCGGGGATCACCGCGCTGCTTTCGAATTCGTAGTTGGTGTTCGGAAGCAGTGTGTAGGAGGTGTTGTTCTGTTTGTTGTACTCGTCGAGGGCCTTCTCGTCCACGTATACGGTGAGTTTCAGATCCCTGCCCAGCGGTTTCGAGATGCGGGGCGTGACCGTGTAGACGCTGCCGTCGTCGGGAATGACGAACGAGACCGATTTGGCCGTTCCGACCGCTTCGTTCAGGAAGAGTCTGCCGGGGCCCGTTACGTCGTCGTATTTGAGTTCGGCGTTGTCGCAGGACACGAGTCCCGTCACGATCGCTGCGACGGCCGATAAATAAAATGCCTTGATTTTCATTGCAGTGGTTTTATTCGGTTATTCGTTCGGAACCTCTTCTTCGTTCTCGGACCGATGTACGGCGTTGATGGCCTGCCGGGTCCACGGATAGAAGCCCGATTTGCCGGACAGATAATATTCGTATTCGATGTGGTAGGAGCCGAATCCGCCCTTGCGGTAGGTCTTGCCCTCCCATGTGGGTTTCCAGAGAGCCTGCCCCAGAAGCCGGTTGATGCCGCCCGTGTAGGAGCCGCCGCCCTCGGCGGCGTATTGTTCGAAGTTGACCGTGGTGTAGAGCTTGCGGATCAGCTCTTCCGGCTCCATGTATCCCGAACCGTTCCGGATCACCGTGCTGATGTAGGAGTTGAGTCCCGAATCGGAGGAGGTGCTGTACGCCTGCCAGATGAAGTAGTCGAAATAGGGCATGCAGCGGCCTTCGACGGCGTTGATCTCTCCGTCGATGACCAGCAGTTTGTCCGTGCCCGATTTCGGTCCGAGGTATTTGCCCAGCTCGTCCACGAAGATGTAGAAGTTGTCGCGGTTGGATAGCTCGCGTTTGCAGCCGGCTCCGCCGACGTTCGGCTCGTAGTCCAAGTCGATGCCGCTGTAGCCGCCCGTATAAACGCTGTCGGCGAGCATGCGGGCGTATTTGCGGATGGAGGCTTCCTGAGCGGCCCGTTCGTCGGTGCCGTCGGCGGCCCGCCAGCCCGACGGAGTGTCCCATTCGGGCTTCCAGCCGAAATACTCCTCTTTCTGGGGGTTGTTCTGGTAATCGCCTCCGATCACGTCGACTCCCACCCAGCCGGTTATGGTGGTGCACACTACCTTGGTGCCCTTTACCCGCTGGACATACTCCATGTCGGCCTTCATGGCGTCGGTCAGGACGCTGGGACGCCACCGGCCCCAGATAGCCGCCAGATAGAGGCTGTCGGGAAGGCCCCGGAGCGAGTTCTTGAGGTTGGTGGCGTTGGCGCCCCAGCCGCCGAACCATCCCCATGCCATGTCGTAATCGGTCTCCGCCTTCCATTTGCGCAGGGCCGCGTAATAGGCGTCGTCGTGCCCGTCGCCCTTGAGGAATACCTTGCTTTCGGGTTCCGTCCACTCCTCGCAGGAGACCAGAGCGGACGCGAACAGCAGCAGGGACAGACACATCAATAATATCTTTTTCATACTTGTCGTTTTTTTCGGGTTACATTGAAAAATTGCCGGTCGGCAGAAGCGTTCTACCAAGCGGGTTTGTCCGTTTTTACATCCCACCACAGCCGGGTTCCGAACTTGTCGCCGCCGGCGCCCAACAGGGCCACCGCCGCATCGTAGTTGTCGGCGTTGCGCGTCTGTTCGTTCGGAGCGAAGGGGATTCGCGAAGCGCCTTCGGTCGGCAGGTTAGGCTCGTTCGAGGCATTGGTGCTGGTGGGCGTGGGGTAGAACCGCGGATATCCCGTGCGGCGCTGCTCGGCCCACGCCTCCGTTCCGAGCGGATAGAGGGCGATCCATTTCTGGGTGATGATCTTCTCGCGCTGCTTTTCCGCCGAAAGGGCGCCGTCCCATGCGACGGTGACGCTGTAGGCCGTGCCCGGCGTATAGTTGTTGGCCCTGCGCGGATCGGAATAGGCGGTCGGCGCGGCCGTGCCGGTGATGTAGGACGTGTAGTTTTCGGCCTGATACTGCTCGAACGAAAGGCGGATGCCCTCTTCGTAGAGCGTCTTGGCGTCGCCCGTCACGTCCCATCCGTTGACGGCCATTTCGGCCTTCAGGAAGGCCACTTCGGCGGCGTTCATCCACATGAGCCGGTCGAGGGCGTTGGTTTTCGGAAGCGAATAGTAGTCCTTCCACTGGCTGGAGGAGTAGGCGCCTACGCGCGAGCCGTGGTACTCGCTGTCCCGGACCGCAGGGTTGAAATATTTGGAGAGGCGCGGGTCGTCGAAGCTCTTCATGTAGGTGACGATCTCGGCCGCCGCATGCACGTCGCTGTAATCCTCGACCAGCCAGCGGAGCGGATTCTGGTCGTTGGTCTGGGAGACGTCGAGCGAGGCGTTGTCCGCGTTCGATTCGATCACGCCATAGGGGTGCGCGACGGCCTCTTCGGCATAGCGTTCGGCATCGGGCGATACGTTCGAGATGCGCATGGCCAGACGGAGCTTGAGCGAATTGGCGAACCGGATCCATTTGGCGAGGTTGCCGTTGTAGACGTAATCCGCCGACGCGGCTTCTGCGACCACGTCCGTTCCGGCGAGGGTGATGTAGGTCTCCAGCACGTTCACCGCATGGTCGAGGTCTTCGAGCATGAAGCCGTAGACGGCCTCCTGCGACTGGTAGGGAGCGGTCAGGTCGTCGTTGTTCTCCATCGTGCGGTAGGGGATGGGTCCCTGAATGTCGGTGACGCGCTGCATGGCCGCCACGCGGATGATCTGGGCGAGCGCCATGCGGTAGTCGTCTTCCGGCTCTTCGAGTTCGGCCTTGATGGCCCGCCAGTTGCTGTATATGTTGGTCATGGGCACCTCGTAGGGAGGATTGGCCCAGTCGTTGGCGATTCGGTAAAAGGCGAACATGCCGGTGTTCCATCCCGCATCGGTCGATTTGGCGTAGGCGAAGTAGCGGCCGTAGGCGCCTCCCGACACGTTTTCCACGATCTGATATTGGTTCTTGACGGTGGGAATCACGTTGTACTGCATGCTTTTGATGTAGTCCCAGACGTCGCGGTCTATCGTGCTCGGCTGGTCGGGGTTCCGGTTGTAGGCTTCGAAATTGCCCGTGCAGGACAATGCCGCCAAGGCGACGGCGCCGAACAACAGTCTGTTTATGATGTTCATGTATTTTCTCATAACGGTCTTAAGGCTTGGTTAGAACTTAAGTTGGACATTGAAACCGAGGCTTCGCAGGCTCGGCTGCATGAAGTAGTCGATACCTTGGAGGTAGGAACCGGTGGAGGCCGTGAGTTCGGGGTCGAACGGGGCCTTGCAGTAGATCATCCAGAGGTTGCGCCCTACGAGCGATGCGGTCAGCTTGACCCGGTCGCCCATCCATTTCTTCGGGAAGGTATATCCGATGCTCATCTCCTGAAGGCGGACGTTCGTGGCGCTGTAGGTGTAGTGGGAGAGCAGCTGCCCCAGACCGACGGTCTCGTAGTAGTGCTGCGCGTCAATCCTGCCGTTGTTGATGGGCACGCCGCCGGCGTCGCGCGCATCGGCGCTCGCCTTCGATACTCCGAGTCCGTCGAGGAATCCTTGGGTGGGCGATACCACGATGCCGCCGAAGCGTGCGGAGAAGAGCAGCGAGAGGTTGATGCCCTTGTAGGAGAAATCGTTGCGGAAACCGGCGTTGTAGTCGGGCAGCACCGAGCCGAGCTTGATGCGCTCGTCGGTGACCATCAGCTTCGGGTCGTTGGGGTTGATGTAGATGTAGCCGTTCTCGTCGAGCCGCAGGTCTCCGTAGGCGTACAGGTCGCCCATGGTGCCGCCTTCGGTCATGATGAAGTTGGCGCCGCCCATGCTGGCCACTTCATACTCCTTGAGCGTGTAGTATTTGTCCGTCTGCGGGTCGTAGTAGTTGTTCATCAGTTCGACGACCTTGTTCTTGTTGTGGCTGAGCGTGAGGCTGGAGCTCCACGAGAAGTCCCTCCATGTCTTGTCGTATCCGATCGAAAGCTCGAAACCCTTGTTTTCGACGTTGCCCGTCTGCGCGTACATGTTTTCGTAGCCGGCCGAACCCGACAGGGGCACGAGGAAGGTCTGGTGTTTGGTGTTGGACTTGTAGTAGGTGAAGTCCAGCGAGAGCGAATTGGCGAACAGCCGGGCGTTCAGACCCACCTCCCACGAGGTCGTGTTCTCCGGGCGGAGATTCTGGATCGGTCTGGTGGCGCTCGTGGACCACGAACCCTGCTTCCATTTGTAGGTCAGGTAGGAGATGCCCCAAGGAATCGGGCTGCCCACTTCGGCCCACGAAGCCCGCACCTTGAGATAGTCGATGAACGAGGGGAGCTTCACCATTTCGTGAATCAGGCCCGAAAGGCCGACCGAGGGGAAGCAGTACGACAGGTTGTCCGTATAGGCGAGGTTCGAATGCCATTCGTTGCGGACCGTGGCCGTGAGGTAGAGCATGCCCCTCCATCCGGCCTCCACGCTGGCGAATACGGCCTGCTCCTGCTCGCGTTTGCGCTCCTGAAGCCGTTGGCCCGATGCGCCGTAGGGGTTGGTGTTGGTCAGCGAGAAGAAGTTGGGCAGTTCGAGCGGACCGCGCGCTCCGGCGATGCTGGAGAGCTGGTCGGAGATGCTGGCGCCGACATTGGCGAAGAGCGAGAACTGCTCCCAGTGCTTGTTTACGGTGGCGATGAAGTCGCCGTAGCGGTGGGTGTCCTCCTCTTTGGTGAATTCGAAGAATCCGTTGTCGCCGCCGGCGAACAGCGGGTCGGTCGATGCGTAGAGCTTGCGCGACGATTCGCCGACGCTCAGGTCGGCTTTGGCGCGGCCGGCGAGGGTGAGCCAGTCGGTCACCTTGTAGGTGAGGCTCGCGTTCATCATGGAGCGCCGCCGCTTGTTGTTCTGGACGTTGCGGTGCATCATCCACAAGGGGTTCTGCATGTCGAGCGCGCCGCGGCCCCACGCCCAGTTCTGCACGTAGCGTTTTTTGTTCGAATCATAGATCTCGAACATCATCAGATCCTCGACGCTTTCGCCGCGCGGGTAGGTGTAGAGCGAGGTCAGCGGGTTGAAATAGCGGCCTGCCGAGAGCATGTTCTGGTCTTCGGTCTCCACGTAGCTGAAGCCTGCGTCCAGCGTCATCCGATCCTGCAGGAACGAGGTCGTGTTGCGGACCGTGACGGAGTATTTGTCGTATGAGTTGTTGGGCAGGATGCCGTTGGCATAGACGTGCATCAGCGAAGCGTAGGTCTGATTCTTCTCGTTACCCACGGAGATGCTGGCGTTGGTCTGCGTGTTGGCTGCCGTGTTGAAGAAATCTTGCGGGTTATAGGACGAAGGGGTCGCCAGTACCCCCCCCCAACTGGAGTAGGTTCTCGGCTGGTTGCCGTATTTGGTCTGGAACTCAGGCATTTTGAGCGGCGAGGAGAAGGTCGTCTGGTTGGAGAACGAAATCTGGGGCCGGCCGGCCTTTCCCTTCTTGGTGGTGATCACGATCACGCCGTTCGCCGCGCTCGATCCGTAAAGCGCCGCCGCCGAGGGGCCGGTGAGCACGGTCATGGATTCGATGTCGTCCGGGTTGAGGTCCGTGAGACCCTCGCCGCGGGGCTGCGACTCGAACTCGCTCTTTATCTCGCCGTTGTTATTGTTGAAGAGGGGAATGCCGTCCACCACGTAGAGGGCGTTGTTGCTGCTGCTGATGGATTTCAGACCGCGAAGCACCACGCGTGTGGCGCCGCCGATGCCCGATGCCGACGAATTGATGACCGCACCTGCGATTTTACCGTTCAGCGAATTCATCAGATTGACGTCCTTCACGATGCTGATATCCTCCGAACTCACCTGCTGGGCGTTGTAGCTGAGTGCCTTTTCCGAGCGCTTGATGCCGAGGGCCGTTACGACCACGGCGTCTACGGCCTGCGACTCTTCGTGCAGCGTGAAATCGATCTGCGTGCGATTCCCCACGGTGACCTCTACGGGGCGGAAGCCCAGATAATTGACGACCAGCACGGCGTTCCCGGCCGAGGGGGATATCTGCAGCGAATAGTCTCCGCCGGCTCCGGTGCTCGTGCCGACGGTCGTTCCCTTGACGATGACGGCCGCTCCGACGACAGGGTTGCCTTGTGCGTCGAGAACCTTGCCGGAAACCGATCTGGGTTGTGCGCTCACCTCTTTGCGGACCGCCGAGAGCATGACATTCGAAGCGTCGATGCGGTAGGCCACGTCGGTTCCTTTGACCATCTGCGTCAGTGCGGTCTCGACGGAGGCGTCCGTGCAGGAGACGCTGACTTTCTGGGAAATGTTCACGTTCGCGTCGATGGCGAAGAGATAACTGGATTGTTTTTCGATGGCGTCGATCACCCGTTCCATCGGGACGTCCGCCATCGTGATCGTGATCCGGGGCGGTGCCGGCTGGGCAAAAGCCGCGACGGATGACAAAGATAGGGATACAGCAAATAGCAGCGAATATAAACTCCTGATTTGCAGAATCAATTTTTTGTTCATACTTTTGTATAAATTCTAGGGTTTAAGTAGGTTTTACGCCTGAAGAATGTACCTATGGATGCGCCAACATTCATAGGTTTTCTTTTTTTATCAGGACTTGATACGGAAGAAAAGGGTTCTCGGTTACTTTCTCATAGGCATCGGGCTGTTGGGTTCGTACTTCATTCGTTATCTGATATAGAGCGTATTGGTCGTAATATCCCGTTCGTAACTGAAATCGGCCGCGTGCTGCAGCACCGCGAGGGCGTGGTCTATCCCTTCGCTGATGCGGAGCTTGCATCGCTGGAACTCGATCTGGGGCAGATCGTCGCGCAGAATTTCCACGTTGATGTCGTAGCAGCGTTCGAACTTGGCCATGACCTCTTCGAACGTCATTCCCGTTATGCAGAGGATGCCGTCCGTCCAAAGCAGTTTGTCGGCGTTCTCCTGCGCGTGCAGCTGCAACTTTCCGTTTTCCAGATGGACCGTCTGGTTCGGCTCCATCGTGATCCGGTCGCTGCGGTCCGTCCGGTTGCAGACCTGAACCCTGCCGCGGAGCAGGTCGGCGGTGAAAATCCCCTCCTCTTCGTTCGCCTCTACGTTGAATTTGGTGCCCAGCACCCTCACGTCGCAGGCGAAGGTCTCGACGACGAACGGATGCTGCGGGTCGCTCTTGACGTCGAACATCGCCTCGCCCGTGACCTTCACCCGGCGCTCTGCGCGCGCAAAGACCGCCGGATACTCCAGCGTCGTGCCCGAATTGAGCCATACGGTCGTGCCGTCGGTGAGCGTCATGCTGATGCGTTCCCCGTTGGGCACGAACACGCTCAGCGAATTGTTGGAAGCCTTGCGGTCGAACATCTTCGTAGCTGCGAAATAACTCACTCCGAGACATAAGCACAGGACTGCCGCGATGCGCATGCTCCATGCGCCGATACTGCGCAGCGTCGGGAGCGGCCGGCGCTGGGGTTTCCGGCCTGCGGGGCGGTTTACGCGGGCTGCATTGAGCATATTGTCCAGCCCGTCGAAATATTTCCGGTTGGCCGGATCGGCGTCGAGCCAGTCCAATACCGTCTTGATCTCGTCTTCCGACGCTTCGTTCTGCAAAAACTTGTACAGTAATAAATCGTCCATCTTCTCTTCTTCTCTCTGTTAGTAGTAATAACAAACAAATGCACCGTGTTAGTAGTGAAACGGTGCATTTATTTGTTTAATAATTTATTTTATTAAATCAAGTTGCTGACAGCCAGCAGTATGATCAGCGCGAAAATATAGTCCTTGAATTCTTCCCGCAGTATTTTCAAAGCCCGCCGCATCTCGAAATTGACGTGCGTGAAGGCGATGTTCAACTCCTGAGCAAGCTCTTTGTAGCTTTTGTTCTCGTAGCGGCTGCCTTCGAAAATGCGCCGCGTAAGTTCCGGCATCCGGTTGACGGCGCGGTCGAGCATCGTCTGCATCTCCTCCACGAACAGCGTGTCGGGAACGCAGGCCGCCAATGACTGAATGTCGGACTGGATCAGCCGCTGCTGGGTCGAATGCAGCTTTTTCTCGATCTGCAGGTGCAGCAACCGGGCCTTCAGGTGGTTCAGGCACTTGTTTTTGACGATGGTCAGCACGTAAGCCGGGGCGTTCACATCTTCCGGCAGCCGGTCCCGCTCCTCCCAGAACGCCATGAAACTGTCCGACACCAGATCCTCCGCAATTCCCCGGTCGCGCACGTAACGGTAGGCGACCTCGGTAAACCGGGGATTGTAGTCGGAATACAATCTCCCGAACTCCGCGGAGGTAATGCAGGTTTTGGTCGGTTTCTGGTGCATCGGGGGTAATTAATATGCCAAAATTAAGACTTTTAGTATTATTTGCAAAATCAAAATCCCCCAAATCGAAATCGCTCTGCCTCAAATCGTTGTTGCGGGGCCGCGAAATCTGTTTTTCCGGCCGGAAAGATTTTTGTCCCGCCGCGCGGAAATCGAAAAAAACGGACCGGAAAGATAGGGCGTATCTTTTCCCGGTCCGGATTATAATATAAGTTGTCTGCGGATGCGTTGCGATCTGCCAGACGGTTTTACAAGGCTTCGGCGACCACATAGGTGCTGCCGCCGATGAAGATCATGTCGTCGGCGCCGGCCAGCTCCTTGGCGCGGGCGACTGCGGCGGGAACTTCGGCGACGGTCTCGCCGTGCAGTCCGTAGATCGCGGCTTTGGCGGTAAGCTCGGCGGCAGAGAAGGCCCGTTCGGTCTTCGCCTGCGTGAAGATATAGTGGGCGTCGTGCGGCAGCAGGGGGAGGATATGGGCGAGGTCCTTGTCGCGGACGAAGCCGATCACGCAGTAGAGTTGTTTGTGGGGCGTGGCTTTGAGCTGCCGGGCGACGTAGGCGATGCCGTGGGGGTTGTGGCCGGTGTCGCAGACCGTAAGCGGCTGTTCGCCCAACTTCTGCCAGCGGCCCATGAGCGAGGTGTTGGCCGCCGTGTCGCGCGCACCTTCGAGGAAGGCGCGGCGGGAGATGGTCAGCGGCGTCTCTTCGTGCAGGAAATCGACCGTTGCGGCTGCCGTGACCATGTTGCGGCGCTGGTAGTTGCCCCCCAGATCGAGATCGACCTCGAAGTTGCGGTTGTCGCGGGTGCGGTGCATGCAGAAGTGCTGGCGGTCGTTTCCGCAGGGGCAGGGCTCGCACGAGAACTCCTGCTCGGCGTAGGTGACCTTCGACTTGTTGGCGGCCGCGGCCTGCTCGATGACGTCGTTGTAGCGGGGATCGCTCTCGCCGATGACTACCGGAATGCTCTTTTTGATGATGCCGGCCTTCTCGGCGGCGATTTTCGGCAGCGTGTCGCCCAGCAGCGCCGTGTGGTCCAGCCCCACGTTGGTGATGACGCTCACCAGCGGCACGATGATGTTCGTGGCGTCGAGCCGTCCCCCGAGTCCCGTTTCGATCACCGCCACCTCGACGTCGCTCTGGGCGAAGTAGTCGAAGGCCATTGCGGCGGTCATCTCGAAGAACGACAGTTCCAGTTCGACCATCTTGTCGTGGTGCTTGTCCACGAAGTTCACCACCTTCTGCTTGGGGATCATCTCGCCGTCGACGCGGATGCGTTCGCGGAAGTCCTGCAAGTGGGGCGAGGTGAACAGTCCCGTGCGGTATCCGGCCTGCTGGAGCACCGAGGCGATGATGTGCGCCACGGAGCCTTTGCCGTTGGTTCCGGCGACGTGGATCGTGAAGAAGTTGCGCTGGGGGTTTCCGATGTGGCGGCAGAATGCGGTGATGCGCTCCAATCCCGGTTTGTAAGCCGTCGCGCCCTGGGTTTCGAAGACGGGAAGCGACTGAAAGAGGAATTCGAGTGTCTGGGTGTAATTCATATCAGCAAGGGGTTTATTTGACGAGGTGGTTCCTGCGTTTGTAGCGGTAGGCCACGTAGTAGAGCACCGACATCCCCAGCCACACGAAAAGGTGGACCGTGGCGCGGATGATCCGCTGCTTGCGCCGCCTGCGCCTGCGCAGACGCTCTAAATCCTTTTTACCTGCCATGTCAGAGCTTTTCGAAGTTGGTCTCGCGCATGTTCTCCATCAGGCGTTCGTACTCCTCGGGGGTCATGTTGCGGTTGAAATAGTTGATCGGGTTGACGGGCACGCCCTTGTGGATCACCTCGTAGTGGAGGTGGGGACCCGTCGAACGCCCCGTGTTGCCCGTCCGGTCGATGATCTGGCCGCGCGTGACGCGCTCGCCGGGTTTCACGAGCACCTCGTTCAGGTGGGCGTAGCGCGTCTTGTAACCGAATTCGTGGTTGAGCAGCACCTGCTTGCCGTAGC
>OGMP01002590.1_pt1 | contig 10858 bp, 10 predicted proteins | sample 1573261 | NCBI WGS metagenome assembly OGMP01 (sample SAMEA2581878, study PRJEB24529) | metagenome | biome: Human gut stool | place: China | collected 2011 | reverse complement strand
GGAGTCGATCACAGACAGCAGCGCCGTTTTGTCACACACATCGTTCTCTGTCAGTTTATTGACGATCTCCGGTACGGTCATACCCTCAGGAAAGATCAGGGTCACCGTCTCCGAAGTGGCAGAGGAGCCCTGCAAGGTCTGGAGCATACCCTCCAGTCCCATTTTTCCGTTTAAGTAATACACCCCTGCCGGGTATGGTCCGCCGATGGGATCGTTAAGTACCTTATCGTGCAGGGTGGCAAAAAACTTGCAAAAGCCCTTGCACTTGATCAGACCCTGGTCCGCCAGCAGGTCAATGGCATCCGAAGCGGTCTTGACCTCCTCCTGCATAGACACAGTGACGGTAGACTTGGTCTTGGTGATAGCCAAAATGTCATTCATACAGAACACGGCGTACACAGACAGTGCCATGGACACCGCAATCACCACAATAAAGAACACATAAGTGGACTTTACGCCGTTGCCTTTTTTCGCCGGCTTGCGTTTTGTACCCACCGGCGTGGTGCGGGGGGTGCGCTCCTGCACACCGTTAGAAAAATAGTAGTCCCCTTTACCGCTGAGCTCCGAGGGATTAATACCATTCTCTCGCTGATTCAAATCTCTGTTTTCATTCATACGCTGCTCCTTGCTCCACGGCGAACACCCGGTCCTCCGTAGCAATCTGCTGTACCGGCAGATCATAGTCACCCACCGGCAGGCAGTCCTGCAAAAAATCATTATAGCAAAGTCCCAAGGTCGCCCCGCGGAATTTTGCCAAAAACCGGTCATAGTATCCCTTGCCGTAGCCCAGCCGATACCCTTTGCCATCAAAGCAAAGACCCGGCACCAAGCACAGGGCCTGACCGTCTAAATCCATATTGTATTGGGGCGCGGCTAAAGACGGCTCCCGTACACCGAAGCTGCCGCTTTCCAGATCTTCCAGCGCCTGCACCCGGTAAAAGGCCATCTGCCCGGCATCGTCCAGACAGCGGGGCAAATAAAGCGCCTTGCCCTCTGCCAGCGCCCGGCGAAGAATGCCGTCCGTCTGTATCTCCTCCGGCAAGGCGGCATAGCCTAAAAGCACCCTTGCCTGCCCATAAGCGCTGCTGTCCAGCACCCGGCGGGCAATGGCGGCGTCCGCCGCGGCTCTGTTTATCTTTTCCCGTCGCCGCTGCCGAAATGCGCGGCGCAGGTCACCCTTTACGGACATTGAATGGTCTTGCGCACGTTGGCTGCCATTTCACGACCCTCCAACTGGCACACAATCTCCAGCCCAAAGTCCACAGCCACACCGGCGCCCTTTGCGGTGATAAAGTCGCCGTCGCACACCACATGCTTTTTAGAAATGGTGGCGCCGGTCAGTTCCTCCTCAAAGCCAGGAAAGCAAATAGCTTCCTTCTCATTAAGCAGACCCTTGTGACCCAAAATAGACGGTGCAGCGCAAATGGCACAGATCAGCGTGTTGCGCTCTGCAGCCTTGTCAATGGCGTCCTGCACCACCGGGCTTTTTTCCAAATTCTTCGTACCGGGCATACCGCCGGGCAGCACAATGGCATCTACATTCTTGAAGCGAAAGGCCTTGTCGCTAATGTCGCAGGTAACGCTGACCCCGCAGGACGCAGTGATCACGCTGCCGCCGATGCCAACGGTCATCACGCCGATTTTGGCCCGGCGTAGCATATCCACCGGCGCCAACGCCTCGATCAGTTCAAATCCATCCGCTAAAAAGACATAAACCATAGTTATGTAACCTCCGTTAATCCATATACAGGCCAAAGTAGCCCGGTGGCAACGCCCGGCGGCTCCACAGCATACCCACCGGCTCGGCAGTCAGCACATTGCCACTCTTTTGGATATATTCGCAAATCCGACCGTCCCGCACCGCGGCGATCCCATCGTCTTTACAATAGAAGCTGCCATCCAGCAGCACATTTTCCCGATACAGGTAGTCGCTATCTACCAGTTCCACCGCAGGCGTCGGTGTCCAGGCACGGCGGCGGTCAAAATACACCTGTTCCCCAGCCGTTTGCCAGCTGTCGTCCAACTGTGCCGGCATGGCGGTACCAAAAAGCAGGGACTGAAAACCGAATTTGGCATACACATCGAAAAGATACGCCTCTGCCGGCACCAAACATAGAAAATCATAATCCAATGCCTGGGAATAGTCAATACATTTTTGCATAAAGCCCTGTTTTCTGTAATCCGGGTGGGTGGCTACCGCATACACATAAGCCCCCTGCTGTCCATTATAGGTACAGTCCAGCAAAAACAGCATAGACACCAGCCGCTCCCCCACAAAGGCACCTACGCAGCGTTTGTGGCGGCAGTTGTCCAAAAAGAAGCGGATATACGCTTCATCGTCCCCAAACACCCGGTGCCAAAGATCAACGATCTGTGCGGTATCTTCCGTAAATTCAATTTTCGTCAACATAGGTGGCCACGCACTTCTCTAAGAATATCTCCGGGTGATAGGACTGCTTGGCCTTGCGCAAGCCCTCCAATCCTAAATCTTCTTCCCGATTCACATAGGTATAGCCGCTTAGGCACTGCTGCGTGAATACCTGATTGATGATGGGGAACGCCCCGCGCATATCTGCCGGTGCCTTTTCAAAATGGGTCACAAAGCAGTCCTTGCTGTGGGGCTCACCCATGGTGTAAGCAATCACCTTGCCGCCCACCCGAATCAGTCCGCCTACAAAGCCCAGCGCCTTGTAATTGTCAAAGGCGGAGAGCACCGCTTCAAACTCCAGGGAAAACTCGGCGTCCTCTTCTTTTTGTTCCGTTTGATCTTTCTCGTCAATCCAGCTGGTATGCAGGGCAATGCACTCCCCCACATTCTCCGGGGTGAGCACTTCAAACTGCCAGTCCGGGTACGCCTTCATAAAGTAGGTAATGTGCCCCCGCTTGCCGTGATACTTCTTGCCGGACAAATTGGCCATTTTCTCTACACTGTAAATATAATCGTTATAATCGTCGGAATAGGTGTAGTTGAATTTTCCCGGGAAATCCGCCTCCAGCAGTTCTTTATAGCTGGCGGTCACACCCAGTAGGCGTAAAGTGACGCCATTTTCTGCCGCGTCCTGCTGTAACACCCGCACCGCATCGGCAAAATCGCCGGTGCCCACCGGGGGCGAATACGCAATGTCTGCCCCTCTGCCGTAACGGATCAGCAAAAAGTCCTTGTAATGGCAAATGCGGGTCACATACGCCGTGCGCCAAACGAAAATGTTGCCAAATGTATACTCGCAGTTCATACTGTGAGCGTGGGACAGGCATTGATCCACCCAGGGCTTGTCCGTAATTTTCGGTTCCTTGAAATCAAGCATAAATGCGTTAATCTCCTTTGTTCTCGTTGCGTTGCAGCTTGTGCTTTTCACCGTTCGGCTCCACCACATAGGTGTTATCCAGTTGGCTGACCAAACTACGCTTAAACGAGTCAATGTAGCGACGGCGCAAAGCGCCCTGTTCTTCCTTTTCCGCCGGGGTCAGACCCTCCGGCGTTTTGGCCTTACGAGCCAGCGCGTTAATGCGCGCGATTTCTTCCGGTTTCATCAGTCCAAAAAGTCCTTTAATTTCTTACTTCTGCTGGGGTGGCGCAGCTTGCGCAGGGCTTTTGCTTCGATCTGACGGATACGTTCACGGGTAACGTTGAATTCCTTACCTACTTCCTCCAGAGTACGGGCCCGTCCGTCATCCAGACCGAAACGGAGTCTCAGTACTTTCTGTTCTCTCTCTGTCAGAGTACCCAACACTTCCACCAGCTGTTCCTTCAGCAGGGTAAATGCTGCAGCGTCGGAAGGAACCGGTACATTATCATCCTGAATGAAGTCGCCTAAATGGCTGTCTTCCTCTTCACCGATAGGAGTCTCCAGGGATACGGGCTCCTGGCTGATCTTTAAGATCTCACGCACTCTGTCTACCGGCATGTTCATCTCTTCCGCGATCTCTTCGGGGGTCGGTTCTCTTCCCAGCTCCTGCAGCAGCTGTCTGCTCACGCGGATCAGTTTGTTGATGGTCTCTACCATATGCACCGGGATACGGATGGTTCTCGCCTGATCGGCGATCGCTCTGGTGATGGCCTGACGGATCCACCAGGTCGCATAGGTGGAGAACTTATATCCTTTACGATAATCGAATTTCTCTACAGCTTTGATCAGACCCAGGTTACCTTCCTGGATCAGGTCTAAGAACAGCATTCCACGGCCTACATATCTCTTGGCAATACTGACTACCAGACGTAAGTTGGCCTCTGCCAGACGCTTTTTCGCTTCCTGGTCGCCCTCTTCCATTCTCTGGGCCAGTTCGATCTCTTCCTCAGCACTTAACAGGGGCACCTTGCCGATCTCCTTTAAGTACATACGGACAGGATCCTCAATGCTGACGCCTTCCGGTACGGACAGGTCGATGTTCTCCACATCCACTTCGTCCTCATCGGTCAGAATGATCTCTTCGTCATCCACATCATCGTCATCGGTAATACGCAGCACATCTACGTTGTTCTGGTCCAGATACTCCAGAACCTTCTCCATCTGTTCCTCTTCCAGAGGCATGTCCGCAAAGAAGTCACTGATTTCCTGATACTCCAGCACATTCTTTTTCTTTTTCGCCATATTCAGGAGTTCTTTTACCTTCTCCGCAAATTTTGCCTGTGTGTTTTCATCCATTTTCGTGGTTCCATCCTTTCATTGCCATTATTTATAGCCATATTTCGTATTTTTTATAACTGTCCCGAGCCGCAAACCCTATTATTCCAGAGAAATGCGGGCTCTTTGTAATTCTTCCAGTGCTTTTTTGCCTTCCACCGCTTTTTTGACCGCGTTGACATCTGTACCCAGCTGCGCCATATAGTACTGGTAGCTGTTGCGTTTGACTGACACCAGAATGTCATGGAAAGCTCTTTCTCTCTCCTGCTTCGTGGACAATTCGGGGAGCGTTGTATGGAACAGCTCCGCTGCCTGCCTCTGCTCCTCTTCATCCTCAAACATGCTGATGATCCCCGCCGGCTGAAACTGTCCGTTGTCCAGCTCTGCGAACATCTTCTCCGCCACCTTGCGATACAATTCCTCCGTGAAATCCTCCAGAGAAATGTACTTGCGTACAATCGTATACAGAGAAGGATCATCTCCGATCCAGGTGATCAGCAGTCTCTGGGACTTCCGTCCGCTCTCCGAAGGATCGCTCTTGTTCTGCACTCCGCTGCGGGGACGGGGAATCGGTCTGGCGATTCCCGTCTGGGAAGCATATCCTATGACCATCTTGCGCAGATCATCGGGACGGATCATATATTTTTCGGCAATGGCCTGCAAATAATTCTCCCGCTCCAGATCTTCCGAAAATTCACACAGTTTCTGTGCGATCTCCCGGTGGAACTTCGTCCGCTGTTCCGGATCACTCTGATCGTATTGTTCACTCAGGATACGGATCTCGAAATAGAAACTGTTCTCCGCCTGATCGATTCTCTCCTGAAAAGCCTCTTTCCCAAGATTCTTGATAAATTCATCCGGGTCCTTATAAGGACGCATATTGATGACTTTACCGGTAAGCCCGGCCTCCCTGAGAATACCGATACCCCGGAGTGCCGCCTTGGTTCCGGCACCGTCGCTGTCGTAGGCCAGCAGGATATTTTCCGCATAACGGTGTAAAAGGTTAGCCTGTTCCACCGTAAATGCCGTTCCCAGGGATGCCACCGCCTGGGTAAATCCCGCCTGATGCATGGCTATGACATCCATGTAGCCCTCGCACAGGATAATATTGCCCGTCCGGGCAGTCCTTGCGAAATTCAGTCCATAAAGATTCCTTCTCTTATCGAAGATCATGGTCTCCGGTGAATTCAGGTATTTCGGTTCCCCGTCTCCCATGACTCTGCCGCCGAAGCCGATGACCCGGTGGTTGATATCCTGTATGGGGAACATGACACGATTCCAGAACTGGCTTCGCAGTCCCCGCTGTTCAGAAAACATTGCCAGCCCGGAGTCTTTGATCTCTTCGTCCGTAAATCCCTTTTTCCGCAGGTACTGTACCACCTGCTCGCCGTTTTTCCCGGCATAACCCAGTCCGAAATGATGCATGGTCTCATCGGTCAGCTTCCGCCCCGTCAGATACCGCATTCCCACTTCGCCACGGGGATCCCGCAGCATATAATAAAAATATTTTGCCGCTTCCTTATTGACTTCCAGCAGCCGCATACGTTTGCCGGCTTTTTTCTTCTGTTCCGGTGTCTCCTCCACTTCGGGAAGCTTTACCCCGGCGCGGTCCGCCAGGATCTTAATGGCCTCCGGGAAGGTATCGTTTTCATATTTCATAAGAAACGTATATACATTTCCGCTGGCATGGCATCCGAAGCAATAATACATCTGTTTGTTCGAAGACACCGAAAAGGAAGGTGTTTTTTCGTTATGAAAAGGACAGCAGCCCCAATAGTTGCTTCCCTTTTTTTTCAATGAGACATAGCCCGATATCACATCCACGATGTCATTTCTGGCTCTGACTTCTTCTACCAGTTCTTCGGGATAATACACGTTTTTAACTCCTATTTTATCTTGTACCTATCTCTGCCAGGATTTCGGTATGTAAATATCCTCGTATACCGCTATGGCAAACCGATCCGTCATCGCTCCCACATAGTCGCAGACGACCTTCTCTCTCGGTTCTCCCACGGAAAGAAGATTGAGATATTCTTCCGGCAGATCATCCAGATGCTTCAGGAAATGCTGGTACAATGTCTCCATCAGCATCTCTGCTTTCCCCTCTTCGCTCTTCGCTACCGGGTTCTTGTAAACTCTCTCAAACATGAACTGTCGTATCTTCGTCATGGCTTCCGCCACCGGCTCCGACATCAGGATGTCTCCCTTGTCCATGCTGTTGGTCACGATGTCATGAATGAAATGATCCAGTCTCTCGGTGGGACTGCTGCCGATCACCTCACAGATGTCCTTCGGCACATCCGCTTCCGTGAGGATTCCTCCGCGGATGGCGTCATCCATATCGTGATGAATATAGGCAATTTTATCGGAAAGTCTGACGATCTTGCCCTCCAGGGTGTGGGGCTTTCCAATGGTCTGGTGGTTTCTTATACCGTCTCGCACCTCGTAGGTCAGATTCAGCCCCTTGCCATCCTTCTCCAGAATGTCCACGGTGCGGACGCTCTGTTCGGCATGTTCGAAGCCAAAAGGGCATACTCTGTTCAGCGCACGCTCTCCGGCATGTCCGAAAGGCGTGTGTCCCAGATCGTGTCCCAGCGCAATGGCTTCCACCAGATCCTCGTTCAGCTTTAATGCCTTTGCTATGGTTCTGGCCGTCTGGGATACCTCCAGCGTATGTGTCAGTCTGGTACGGTAATGGTCACCCTCAGGTGTCAGAAATACCTGGGTCTTATCCTTTAGCCTTCGAAAGGCCTTGCAATGGATAATACGGTCTCTGTCTCTCTGAAACACCGGCCGGATATCACATTGTTCTTCCGGTCGCAGACGTCCTTTGGAGTTCACACTCAAGGATGCGTACGGACTTAAATAATCCTGTTCCCATTGTTCCAAGCTTTCTCTGATCGTCATAGTTCCTCCTGCCCCTACTTCTAATATTCTGTGCCTGTCTTAAAAATCCTTTTCTTTCTTTTGAAAAAAATAGTCATTTTTTCTGATTTAAATTATCTGCACACAGAATAGATGAATTCCGCATTCTTATCCATGGCCTCACTGGCCTTTTTGAAGGGTGACATCTGAAAAACATGCCACATTCCGGGGAATCGGTCGATATGGGCAGCGACCCCGGCTTTGATCAGATTTTTATATAGCCGCAGAGAATCGTCCAACAGGATTTCATTCTCTCCCACCTGAATATAGACGGGCGGGAAACCATGAAAGTTTCCAAACAGCGGAGAAATATAAGGATCCGTCAGATCTCTGTCCGGGGCATAGGCCCTGGTCATACGGTCGATGTACTCTTTATCCAGTACCGGATCCAGTTCCGCCTTGGTCTGGAAAGTCTTGCCCTCGCCGGTAAGATCCGTCCAGGGAGACATCAGCACGATTCCTCTGGGAAGCAAGCGCTCCTGCTCTTTTAATTTCAACACCAGTGAAAGCGCCAGATTACCTCCGGCCGAATCTCCGGTAATGATCACATCTCTTGCTCCGTAGCCCAAAAGCATCAGATAGTTCCAGGCTTTCATGGCATCCTCCGCAGCTGCCGGATACGGATGCTCCGGTGCCAGTCTGTAATCAAAGCACAGCACATCCATGGAAGTACCCGCCGCCAGCTTCGATGTCAGGGTTCTGGCATAGATACTGCTGCCGGTGGAATATCCGCCTCCGTGGCAATGCAGGATCACGTACTTTTTCATATGAGCCCGGTTCACGCTGACCCACTCCGCATCCATGCCATCGATGTCCACGGGACGGTACTGGATCTCTTTACTGTTGCCGAGCAGCTCGCCAATGTGATCCTGGGATTGTCTGTGCTTCTCCAGATCCGGATTCTCCACAAGACCATGGGCCCTGCGGATGAGCTGCATCAGATTCTGGTTGTTCTTCTCACTGTTTTTTCCTACCAGTGCCATAAGTTCCTCCTGTTCACCAAGTTTTCTCGTAACTATTCAGCGCCTCATTCGCAAAATCGCATCTCCGATGCTTTCCTGAATAACAAGTTCACTTGTTGTTTGCTCATCTAAGGCTGCTTCGCCAATATTTCATGGCTCTGAATAGTGATCAAAAGTGCAATCTTCTGCGCACTGCATTGCGCAGTCTCCTCCGGGATAAAAGGGTGGCGATGGTGATATCGACGATCACGCAGATCGTCAGCACGATAGCCGACCATCCCAGTGCGATCTCCTGTCTCAGGAACCGGTCGATCAGAAGTTCCAGTCCCACGCACAAAACAGCGATTCCCGAGATCAGGTACAGGGCTCCTGTCAGGAAGGACATGGGGAGCTTGCGGATACAGAACGTCACCGCTTCCACCACTGCCGTCACCAGCAATACGATCGGCAGTCCCAGTCCATAGAACCAGCTGTTATGTCCCGTCAGATAAGTCAGCAGATATAGATACACGATCACTGCCACTCCATCCAGCAGGATCGACAGATAAATGGGCTGTCTCGTATAAATAACCACAGGAATCATAATAACCCACAATACCAGGACTACGCCGATCACCGCCAGAGACCACAGACTGCTGCGGAACACAAAAGCGTTTAACAGCCCACAGGTCACCGCCGTAGCCAGTACAATAACCGTCACCAGTACTCCCAGATCTTTTCTTTTTACCACTTCCACCTGTCCCTTTTCCTTTGGAAAAGGGGATGGCTGCTTCTCCGGTTCCGGTGCCTTGGGATTATACACCGGTGTGTCGCACAGAGGGCACTTCTTTGCCGAAGCATCCAGTTCCACACCACAGTTCACACAATATGACATAAGCATTTCCTTTCCAACCGGAGGATCTACCGGTTACTCTCGATCTTCACATGAATACCGTCCTGTACCAGCTTGCGGAAAAACAGTCGTTCCACATCCGTTTCCGCAATACTGCTGGCAAAATTGATGGTCAGAATATCTTCAAAGCTGGCAATGGCACAGTTGGTTCTCGTAGAGAACGGCTGTCCCATATAGATATCAAAACGTTCGATATAGGGCTTCATGGTCTCCGGCACTTTCAAAGCTCCCATGTTGGTCAGTCCCGCCGAAGAGTTTTTGTCCTGGATCTTCGTATAGAACTGGCGGACCACCAGATCCTTGATAAACAGCGGTACCACACGGATAAACGGGTTCCTCTGGGTCTCTGCGTTGGTGGTGATATCGCCCCGCAACAGCTTTTCATTCAGATAATACCGCATGTAATTGTGCACCTGGGTCACGATCTCTTCAAAAGTGTATTCTCCCAGTCTTGGGTCGATCCCCGGATAGATCATGGTGATAAAATTCCGCAGAGTCTTCGATGGGAAAAAGCGCCGCAGATTCACCGGCATGGCAATCTTTACCGGACGTAATTTTAAATGCCACTCACTCTCCTGCTTCTGCATCAGTGCATAGAGCAGAACCGCATTGAGATATTCCGTAATGGTGGCATTATAGCTTTTTGCCACCTTCATGACCTCTGCCACCGACATAATACCGTCTATGATGTTCAGGGTATAAAAGGGCTCCTTGGTTCCCCGGACACGGTAAGTCTTCTCCCCCGGTCTGGGCGGGCACACCTTGGCATTGGCATATTTCATGTAGGCATCTTCCAGTTCTCCCGGATCCGGTGTCTCTAAAATATCCAGCACAAAACCGCCGTTCTCGATCTCCATATGCCCCTTCAGGCGCAGATAAGTGGCCGTCAGAGTCTGCAATACGCACATGCCTCCGGTACCGTCTCCCAGACTGTGATGGGCCTCCAGGGCGATCCGGTTCCGGTAATAATAGATTCTTACCAGATACCGGTTATTAGCCTTGAAATACATGGGCTGACAGGGATTTTTCACGTCCTCCTGCACAAATGGGCCGGGGCGGTCATTGGGCTCCAGGTATCTCCAGAAGACACCCTTGCGGATAGCCGCCTTATACGTCGGAAAACGAGGCATTGTCAGATTCACCGCCCGCTGCAGCATCTCGGGATCGATCTCCTCCTTTAAAAGAACGGACAAACGATAAACGGAAGAAAAATCTCTTCTCTGTAAGGTCGGGTATACGATGGCCGACAGATCCAGTTTGTACCAGTCCTTGTGTACTTTCGATGCCCTGTCTGTCTTCGTTTTGTCTCTTCTATTAATTGCCACGGTTTTCACCCCTTTCCCGGTTTTGTATTATATTTTTCAGAAACGACAAAGGCGGCAACCTTTCGGTCACCGCCATGTGATGCAGAAAGAGGGACTTGAACCCTCATGGTATCACTACCACACGGACCTGAA
>OGMP01002589.1_pt1 | contig 10866 bp, 5 predicted proteins | sample 1573261 | NCBI WGS metagenome assembly OGMP01 (sample SAMEA2581878, study PRJEB24529) | metagenome | biome: Human gut stool | place: China | collected 2011 | reverse complement strand
TGACAGGACTATTAAAGATCCGCACTACCAAGGAATTCGGAGAATCTACGGTATCAAAAATTCTGGATCTGGTGGAGAACTCCTCCAGCAAGAAGGCCAAGGCAGAAAACTTCATCACCAAGTTCGCCCGGTACTATACCCCTGCCGTGTGTTACAGCGCATTGGCGCTGGCAGTGCTGCCGCCGTTGATCCGCCTGTTGGCAGGTCATCCGGCTATGTGGGCCGAGTGGATCACAAGAGCACTGACCTTCCTGGTCATCAGTTGCCCCTGCGCGCTGGTGATCTCTATTCCGCTGAGTTTCTTCGGCGGTATCGGCTGTGCTTCTAAAAACGGCATTTTGGTGAAAGGCTCCAACTACTTGGAAGCTTTGGCAGACACCAAATATATTGTATGTGACAAAACCGGTACCCTGACCAAAGGGGTGTTTCAGGTGACCGGTGTGTACCCGGCGCCGGGGGTGGATAAAAAGGTGCTGCTGGGTCTGGCGGCCTATGCGGAGAGTGGATCGCATCACCCCATCAGTCAAAGCTTGAAAGATGCTTACGGTCAGCCTCTGCAGGGGGAGCGGGTCAGCGCCATTCAGGAGATCGCCGGTCACGGCGTGCAGGCGTTGGTGGACGGCCATCCGGTAGCTGTCGGTAACGCCAAGCTGATGAAAAAGATCGGCGCTGCCCTGCCCGGTGAACGTACAGACGGTACAACCGTGTATGTGGCGGCGGACGGCAAGTATATCGGTTGTATTGTGATTTCTGATGTGGTGAAGCCCACCGCCAAGGCAGCGATGGCTGCGCTCAAGGAGAACGGCGTAAAAATGACCGTCATGCTCACCGGCGACGCCAAGGCGGCGGCAGATCGGGTGGCTGCGGAGATCGGTATGGATCGGGTGGAAAGCCAGCTGTTGCCCGGTGATAAGGTGGCGCAGGTGGAAAAGCTGCTGGCAGAGAAAGGCCCCAAGGAGAACTTGGCCTTTGTAGGCGACGGCATCAACGACGCGCCGGTGCTGTCCCGCGCTGATGTGGGGATCGCTATGGGCGCCCTCGGCTCGGACGCTGCCATTGAAGCGGCAGATGTGGTGCTGATGGATGATGATCCGTCTAAGATTGCGCTGGCCATGAAGATCTCGCGCCCCACCTTGCAGATTGTATGGCAAAATATTGTGTTCGCCCTGGCGGTGAAGGCTGTTTGCCTGGTGCTGGGCGCTCTGGGTATTGCCGGTATGTGGCTGGCGATTTTTGCCGATGTGGGCGTGATGGTGCTGGCAGTGCTCAACGCCACCCGCGCACTGAAAATCAAATGATAACTGAACAAAGGCGGTTGCAGGCATAAACTTGCAACCGCTGTTTTGTTTTTATGTTATGCTTCTTTTGCTCTCTTCTTCGTTGCCGTAGTGTAGCCAGTGACCTTTCCAGGTGTACAGTGCCATCAGCACTAAGCCGATTATCCAGGAGATGGGGTAGAGGATAAACACACCGTCGATGTTGTCATAATGGGGCACTGCCAGCTGAATCCAAATGATGCGGAAGATGCACATGGAAAACAACAGAATGAGCATGGGCGGTATACTCTTGCCGGTGCCGCGCACAGTGCCTGCCAGCACATTCAGCGCACCCAGCAGCACATAGTAGGGGCAAAAGTATTTCATTGCCAGCACACCGTAATGAATGGCGGCGCTGTCCGAGGTGAACAGCCGCATCACCGGGTGGGAGAATGCCAGCAGCAGCGCGCCGGTCAGTATGGTATAAACGGTGCTCATCAGCAGTGCGGTCCACATTCCGCTTTTGACCCGCTTTAGATTTCCTGCACCGTAGTTTTGACCCACAAAGGTGGTCACTGCCATGCTGATACTCAGCACCGGCAATATGTTAAAGCCGTCCACCTTTAAGTAGGCGGTGAACCCGGCCATGGCCATAGCGCCGTAGTGGTTAACACTGGTTTGCACCAGCACATTGGAGAAGCTGATGACCATATTTTGTATGCCGGTGGGCAGCCCTACGCGGACAATGCGCCTGGCCATATCGCCGTCCAGGCACAGGCTTTTCACGCGGATTCTATAATCGGACTTTACCCGCAGCAGGTAGTTTACTGCCAGCAGGCAGGAGATCAGTTGGCTCACATCGGTAGCCACAGCGGCACCGGCTACGCCCATTTTGCACCCCTCAATAAGTACCAAGTCCAGTACGATGTTGGTCACGGAGGCGGCGCCCAGGTACAGCAGCGGGCGGCGGGAATTGCCGGCAGCGTTGAGAATACCGGTGGCCATATTGTACACCACGTTAAAGAGAAAACCGCCGGCGTAAATGCGCAGGTACAGCACCGAGTCGTTCAGTACAGCGGTTGGGGTGTCCATGGCCACCAGCAGCACCCGGCTTAGGGCGATGCCGGCCCCGGTGAGTATTAGGCCCAGCAATAAGGCAATGGTGGCAGCCGTGTGGACTGCCCGGTGCACCCGCTTGGTGTCGCCTGCACCTAAGAACTGGGAGATCACCACGCCGGCGCCCACGGACGCCCCTTGGGCAAAGGCGATCAGCAGGTTAATGAGTGCATTGCTGGAGCCGACGGCGGCCAGCGCATTGCTGCCTACGTAGTTGCCTACAATAATGGAGTCCACTGCGTTGTACATCTGTTGCAGCAGATTGCCCAGAATCAACGGTACGGCAAACACCAATAGCTGTTTCCAGATTTTGCCCTCGGTCATCAACATGGTGGCGCTGTTTTGTTTTTGATCCGATTTTACTCTTGTATCTTTCATAGTTGCCTCACTTCATCCGGCACTATTATACACCCGCATTTCTTATAGGTAAACCCTAGGGCAGGGGATAAAAACAGAGAGAGTGAAAAATTCGCTCTCTCTTTTCTTTATTATTTGTGCAGTTTTTCAGCTTGCTTGCTGCCTTTGTTGGCGCTTTTTACCAACGCCTTTGCCAGGGAATAGGGCACCAGCCCGCCGCTTTGGCACACTACGCTGTCCAGGGTGCCGTCCTGTATACCCTCCAGCAGCATCATTACCTCCGGGTCGCTGTGGGACTTGCCGGGGAACAGCAGGTATGCCAGTTGTCGCACCAGTGCCAGCACCCGGCGGGCAGCGCCGGAATATGCCGCCAACTGGGCAAGGGAGTTGGCAGTGGTATACTCGCCCGGCGGGGTGGCTGCGTCTTCCGGGAACTCTGCGCCGTACAGGGCACAAAAGGTCTTGTGGTCCACAGTGCGCAGTTTGGCAGATAAATCAAAGTATGGTGCCAGCGATAGGCGTTGATCGGGCAGGGCGTAGTCGCTCTCCACCGTGACCGTAAGGTCAGGCGAATGGCGTCACTGGCAGCCGCCAGGCACAGGGTGTAATCCCCGCCGGGCATACAAAATGCCTTTTGCACCGGGTCATAGACCGAAAAACTTCGCTCATTTAGGTGCAGAGTAACGGTTCGGCTTTCGCCGGGTTGCAGCCGCACCTTGCAAAAGGCACGCAGCTCCTTCTCCGGGCGCAGGGCGTTGCAGGTCGGGTTCTGTACATACAGCTGCACCACCTCCGCACCGGCGCAGGTGCCGGTGTTGGTGACGGTGCAGGTCACCGCCAGATCGCCGCCCCGGTACACGCTGCTGCTGATTTTAGGATCGTTATATGCAAAGGTGGTGTAAGACAGCCCATGGCCAAAGGCAAAGCGCACCGGCACGTGGAATTTGTCATAGTACCGATAGCCTACATACAGGCTCTCTCGGTAGGACACCCGGTCGCTGCCGGTGGCGAATTGGCCGTGGCAGGGCGTGTCTTCCACGGTGTAGGGAAAGCTCTCGGCCAGCTTCCCGCAGGGGCAGCACTGCCCAGTGAGCAGATGGGCGCAGGCCTCTGCGGCGCCCTCACCTGCCAAATACAAGTGGAGAATGGCACGCACCCGGGGTGCAAAGGCCATATCATAGGGTGCGCCGCTAAAGGACACAAAGACGATGTTTGGATTGATCGCGGCGATCTTTTTTACTAATGCCAGCTGGTTCTTGGGCATTTGCAGGGTCTTGCGATCGTAGCCCTCGCCCTCAAAGTGTTCGGTTAGCCCGCCAAAGAACAGCACCGTTTGGTGCTGCTGCGCCAGATCCAGTGCTGCCTGTTCCAGTGCCTGGTTCGGCTGTGCGGCGTTTGCTGTATAGCCGGGGGCAAAGTGTACCTCCAGCCCGGCGGCTTCCAGAGCCTCCACCGCTGTTTGCAGCGGCCGAGTGTGAATATGGCTGCTGCCGCCGCCTTGTATGCGCATTTCTTTTGCCAGGGTGCCGATCACCGCCACGGACTGCCCGATTTTCAGGGGCAGAATGCCGTCATTTTGCAGCAGTACAGCGCTTTCCTCTGCGCAATGTACCGACAGGCTGTGATGGTGGGCGGTGTCATAGGGCTTTTGCCGTTTGCGGTGCTCCACCGCATAGGTGTCTGCCAGCTTTGCCACCCGATGGGCGGCGGTTTCAATGGCTGCCGGGTCGATCTTGCCCGCTGCCAGGTCCCGGCGCAGCAGTTTTTTGTGTATGCCCCGACTGTCCGGCATTTCCAGATCCATACCCGCTTGCAGAGCGCGGGTCAGGTTTGTGCAGGCGCCCCAGTCGGAGATGACGGCGCCGTCAAAGCCCCATTCCCGGCGGAGAATATCCGTCAACAGCGACCGATTTTCGCAGGCGTAAGTACCGTTTAGTTTGTTGTAGGCCGCCATGACGGAGGCGGGCTTGGCAGTCTTGATTACCGTTTCAAAGGCGGAAAGATAAATCTCCCGCAGGGCGCGGGCGTCTATGCGGCTGTCTGCCGTTTGGCGATGGGTCTCCTGGCTGTTGGCGGCAAAGTGCTTTAGACAGGCAGCCACGCCGGTACCTTGTAATGACTGTACATAGCTGCTGCCCAGTTGCCCTGCTAGGTACGGATCCTCGCTAAAATACTCAAAATTGCGGCCGCACAGGGGTGAACGCTTGATATTGATCCCCGGCCCCAGCAGTACGGACACCTGTGCGTTAAAGGCCTCCTTACCGATGGCTTCTCCAATGTAGGCTGTGATTTTCGGATCCCAGCTGCACGCAGCAGCCGCTGCGGTGGGAAAGCAGGTGCTCACTTCGCTTTTGTTATTTTGCAGCACCCCCTCCGCCTGTTTGCGCAGCCCGTGAGGGCCGTCGGACAGGTGAATGGACGGCACCTTGCCGCCGCAGTTCCGCGTGTGCCAGGTGCCCTTGCCGGTCACCAGTTCAATGCAGTTTTCTAAAGAAAGTTTCATTGCTTTCCCTCCTTTATTCATGGGCACTATACCATATTTATGCCGCATAAAATATAAAAATAGCGTTGTAAATAGAACAAAAACGCGATATAATCAAAATAGGAGGGAATGTATATGTCTTATCAAGTGGAAGTGCTGCCGGTAACGGCGCACCCGTTATATGACCCCCGAGAGAGCGGCAAGACCCACACGCCCTTTTCCCTGGAGCGGGCACTGTGTACCGCTATTGAGTTGGGGGACGAGGCGGCTATGGACCGGGCCATTGCGGATTATATGGCCCACGGCTTTGTAGTGGGCACTATGTCCGGCGATCGGCTGCGCCAGGTGAAATACTGGGCGGTGGCTACTGTGGCCATTGCTATTCATTATGCCATTTTAGGCGGGCTGGATGAAACGGACGCTTACCATCTCAGCGACGCGTATCTCCGCGAGGTGGATCGGCTGGACACTATGGACGCCTGTATTGACTGCTTGCGCCGCCGGGCAACGGAACTGGTGCGGGCTGTGGCGTCTGCCAAATCCGGTACCCTACTGTCGTCCGGTGCGCCGCTGTGTGCATTATATTCATATTCATTTGCACGAAAAAATGCCCCTGTCTATGCTGGCGTCTGAGGCGGGATTGTCTAAGGATTATTTGGGCGTGCGATTTAAGCGGGAGATGGGTGTGTCCGTGCACGCTTACATTTTGCAGCAGCGGCTGCAAGCGTCGCTGCCCATGCTCCTGGACGGTACCGGCTGTCGCCGCATTGCCTATGACCTGGGCTTCGCGGACGAGAGCCATTATATTGCCGCTTTTCGCAAGCAGTACGGCTGCACCCCGGCGCAGTACCGGCGGGGTCACACGGACTGATTTTATTGGCCAAACAGTAGGGACCGGGCTTTATTTCCAAACTGTAAAGTACCTTTGTTGCCTGATGGGCGACAGTGTCGTATAATAAAAGAGCAGATTGTCGGTGGCTCGACGGTCTGCTGTTTTTTTGCCCATTATCCCGGCGATTTGCGGATTTTGCATTGAAAAGTGCCGCCGTTTCCGTTATACTGTTATTGACCGCAGTTTGCCCTTTGGCCTGCGGCGGGGATTCTAAACATAAGGAGTAACAGTATGAACAAAGATATACCCATCTGGCAAGATATAGACACATTCAGTGTCAACACCGAGCGGCGCAGTGCCGCCGGCTTTCCAAGGGATGTCCGCACCGGGGAAGAAAAGCGCCGGCTGCTGAATGGCATTTGGAAGTTTAAATTCCTGCCTGGCAGCGATCAGACGATAGAGGGCTATCAAAACCCGGAATTCGACCCCTTTAGCTTTGACGATTTAGAGGTGCCCTCCGAGTGGCAGATCAAGGGCTATGGCACCCCCATTTATACCAATATCAATTACCCCACGCCTATCTCAAAGATTAACATTCCCCATATTGACGACAAGAAGAACCCGCAGGGTCTGTATATTCGGGATTTTGATTTGACTGAAGAAGAGCTGGCGGATAATGTGTTTGTGCACTTCGGTGGGATTAACTCCTGTGGCGAGGTGTATATGAACGGCACCTTTGTGGGCTATTCCCAAGATACGTTTGACGAGACGGAGTACGATGTAACCCGCTTTGTGCACCCGGGCAAGAACCGCTTGGCGGTGACAGTGCATCAGTTTTGCGATGGCAGCTACCTGGAGGATCAGGATATGTGGCGGCTGTCCGGCATCTTCCGGGATGTGAACCTGGTGTTTAAGCCCAAGACCTATATTCAGGATACTTATTTTTACAGCGAATTTGCAGAGGACTACAAGACGGCTCACTTCCGTATGCAGGTAGCTGTGGAGTGCCGGGGGACGGACTGCACAGACGCCGCTTACCGGGTGCGTATTTTAGACGCAGACGGCAAAGCCGTAGGCCAAATGGAGGCTCGCTGCCCGGTGCTGGAGGATGGCTGCCGGGTCACGGTAGATACGGACTGCACCGTGGAGGCGCCTCATCTGTGGAGCCACGAGGATCCGTACCTATACACGGTAGAGACCACATTGCTGGTGGCCGGGGAGCCGGTGGACCTGCGCACCCATAAGTACGGCTTTAGAGAGGTGAAGATCGTCGGTTATAATCCGGACACCAAGCGTGGACCGTTCATTCTCCTGAACGGTGTGCCGCTGAAGATCTGCGGCGTGAACCGCCATGATTTCCACCCGGATTACGGCCACGCCGTGCCGGAGCGTATTATTCGCTCCGACCTGGAGCTGCTTAAGCGCAGCAATATCACCAATGTGCGCACCTGCCATTATCCCAATTCCCGCCGGTTCTATGAGCTGTGCGACGAGATCGGAATTTTGGTTATGAGCGAGAACAACCTGGAGACCCACGGTCTGGCCCAGCAAATTCCTGCCAGCAATCCCCAGTGGAGTGCGCAGTGCTGCTATCGAATGACCAATATGGTCAATTCCTTTAAGAACCACAGCTGTATTCTCTTTTGGTCCTTGGGCAATGAAAGCGGTAACGGCAAGGCGTTCCCGGATATGAAGCGAGCTGCCCAGCAGATTGACCGCACCCGGCCCTTCCACTATGAGCCGGATGCCCATTTGGAAACCAGCGATCTGTTCAGCGAGATGTATACCGTGCAGACGGAGATGAAAGAAATCGGCGAGAACAGACCCCATATCCACAGTCGCGCGCTTTGGAACGGCGGTATGGGCTATCGCCTGACTTCGGAGATGTACCGGGATAAGCCCTTTATTGAGTGCGAGTATGCTCACGCCATGGGCAACTCCATGGGTAACTTCTCCGATTATTGGAATGATTTTAAGAAGTACGACCGGCTGGCCGGCGGCTATATTTGGGACTTTGCGGACCAGGCCATTCGTACCAAGACCAAGGATGGCAAGGACAAGTGGAACTACGGCGGCGACTTTGGCGACAAGCCCAATGACGGCAACTTTGCCTTTAACGGTGTGTTCCGCGGCGACCGTTCACCCAACCCTCATTATTATGAGGTGGTTAAGTGCTACCAGCAGGCGGACTTTGCCCGGGTGGGTAACACCTTGCAGATTGTCAATCGGTTTATGTTCACACCCTTGAGCGCCTTTGCCCTGCGGCTGACCTTGTCCGATGAGAGCGGTGTGTTGCAAGAGGAGACCATGGACCTGCCGGCAGCGGGCCATTTGGAGAAGGTGAAGATTGATATTCCCTTTGACCTGAATACCAAGAGCGAGCAGCTGCTGGATGCTTATTTAATTCTGAAGGCGGACGCCATGCGCCTGCCTGCCGGTCACCTGATGGCCAGAGAGCAGTTTGTGCTGGGGCAGTACGATTTCTCTGTGAAGAAGGAGACGCCCGCAGCAATCAGCCTGTGCAAGCGGGCAGACGCCTATGTGGTCAGCGGTGATCATTTCAGTCTGGCTGTATCCAAGAAAACCGGCGAGCTGAGCTCCTATGAACTGGACGGTCGAGAGTGCCTGCGCAGCGGCGTGCGCCCCTGCTTTGGCCGTGCCAATATTGACAATGAGCGCATTGCCCAAATTCCCTTTGACTTTGTGCGCACCATGATCGGACTGAATGCCTTTAAGAACGCCAGCAAGGCTATGACCCCGCTGGAGGTAACAGCCACGCAAGGCAAAGATGCGGTGAAGATCACCGTGCGCTGGCTGTGCCGCTACCTGGATCGGGTAGAGACCACTTATGTGGTGCTACCCTCCGGCCGGGTGCTGGTGACCCAGACCTGTCGTAATATTGTGCCCATGGATCTGCCCCGTTACGGCATTACCTTCCAGCTGATGTCCGGGGAGGACGGCGTGACCTATTACGGCAAAGGACCTCACGAGAATTATTGCGACCGCAAGACCGGCGCGTACCTGGGCGTGTATCGCTTTAAGAGCGCCGAGGACTTTATCCATGACTACCTGTATCCGCAGGAGAACGGCAACCGCTGCGATGTGCGCTGGCTGGAAGTGGGCAGCGATGTGAAGCTGCGCGTAGACGCTGTGGGTCGTGCTTTTGAGGCCGGCGTGCACCCCTACACCCTGGAGGAACTGGACGCAGCCAAGCATTCCTGCGATCTGCCCCGCCACGATTACCTGACGGTGAATATTGACGGCGGCCAGCAGGGCGTTGGCGGCGATGTGCCTGCTGTGGCTACCTTAAAGCCCCAGTATAAGCTGCCGAAAATGCAGACCGTGACCCTGCGCTGCACACTGCAATTCAAAAAATAATGATTGGAGAGAACCGCCCCATGACCTTTTCCTACCACATTGATTACAAGCTGGGTAGCACCGTAAAGACGGCCACCGGCAGTAACGAGGACCTGCTCTTGCAGGTGCGGGAGAGCGATCACCGCTTGCAAGTGACTTTGCACCCCACCGCGCCCATACAGGTACGCAGTTTTATTCTGGAGCTGCCGTTTCTGTTTACACCGGCCAGTCGCTTTATGGCCAACGGCTTTCAGTCCTGGACGGACAGCCGGGAATTCGGCCCCACGGAGCGCATGCCCGGGCTGGGCACCGTTGGCAAATCGCCGATCGGCCGCCGTTTGGGTATGCAGTATACCGGCGATTATACCTTTGTACCGGAGGAAAAGCAGGCGGGCGTGTTCCATTCTCACGGCTTTGCCTATGTGCGTACCGGCGACATGCTGGACTTTATCGGTTCCCTGACGGACCGCACCGGTTTTACCGTTATTACGGCGGATATGAACCGCAATGTGCTGGCTGTGTCTAAGGATCTGGAGGGGCTGATGCTCACGGAAGATTATCCGGTGCTGGATCTCTATATGCAGCAGGGGCATTATGATGCGGTATTTGACGGCTACTTTGCCGCCTTGGGCGTACACCCCCGCCAAACGGAAAAGCTGCGAGGCTATACCTCCTGGTACAACTATTACAGCAATATCAATCACAATATCATCATGCACGACCTGCGAGCCATTGCCCCCTGCGCCGGGGTCAATACCTTCCAGGTGGACGACGGCTACCAGACCGCCGTGGGGGACTGGCTGTCTGTGGACAGCAAGAAGTTTCCCTTCGGTATGCGCCGGGTGGCCGATGCGGTTCACCAGCGCGGGCTGAAAGCCGGGCTGTGGCTGGCGCCTTTTGCGGTGCAAAAGAATGCCTATTTGGCAAAGAAGCACCCGGGCTGGCTGGTGGCAGACAAAAAGGGCAGCCCCTTGATGGTGGGCGCCAACTGGGGCGGCTTTTATGCCCTGGATATTTATCATAAGGAAGCCCGGGCGTACATTAAGCAGGTGTTTCAAACGGTGCTGCATACTTGGGGCTTTGATATGGTGAAGCTGGACTTTTTGTACGCCGCTTCCGTTAAGCCCTTGTACGGCAAGACCCGCGGCCAGGTGGCGTATGACGCCATGGAGCTGCTGCGGGAGTGTGTGGGCGAGGATAAGCTGCTGCTGGCTTGCGGCGCACCAATGCTGCCCAGCTTTGGCGTAGCAGACTATATGCGCATCGGTGCAGATATGGCCCTCAGTTGGCCCCATTCTGCCCGGCGTCGCCAAATGCACCGGGAGGATGTGTCTACACCCAATGCGGTGCTCAACAGCGTGTATCGCCGAGGGCTGAACGGTCGGGCATTTTTGAACGACCCAGATGTGTTCCTGCTACGGCGCAACAATATCAGCTTTACCCCGGAGCAGCAGGCGCTGCTGGCT
>OGMP01002579.1_pt1 | contig 10913 bp, 7 predicted proteins | sample 1573261 | NCBI WGS metagenome assembly OGMP01 (sample SAMEA2581878, study PRJEB24529) | metagenome | biome: Human gut stool | place: China | collected 2011 | reverse complement strand
GGTATTCAACCTGGCTGCAAGGTATATAAAATGTAGTAATGCATGAGCATCATGCTGTCAGCACTATTTTCCTGAACAGTTCATTTGCCACCTCTTTGTTTGTGGGATTAGCGACAGGAGCATTTGCTTTATTAATGGAATATTATCATTCCTTCTTCTCTACGGCACGCCGGTTGAAATACAGCTTCTGGAATCCTTTTATGCTTATCGTCTCCGTAATCATTCTTTATTATACATTTATGATGGAATTCAATTTGTATTTTGAAGGGGCGACGAGAAGCGGAGCTATGTTCTTGTTTACAACCATATCCATTTCGAGTGTTTGCTATGCTTTCAGAAAACGATTCCCGATAACGAAACATCTCACTTCTTATATCTTGACTATCGGGGCAAACGTACTTGTATATATTATAAATATATGGGGCGACCAGAGAATATGGACTTCCCCTCCTGTTGTACTACCATGGCTGACAGCTGTGTTCGTAATAGCGAATTTGTATTATGTAGCACGTATGTACTATACATCAATCGGCATAAAATCCCGTTTCACCGTATATCTGAATATTCTTGCCACGCTCCTTTGGCTGACAATGGTACGCTCTTTCCTTTGGCAAGTAGGAGTGGACGATTTCAGTGCCGGGCTGTCACTCTCATTAAGCATTGCCGGGTTCGTCCAAATGGGGTTGGGCATGCGCCTGCATCAGAAACTACTCCGCATGGTGAGCCTTGCGACTTTCGGATTAGTCCTGCTCAAACTCGTCTTTGATGATTTATGGGCTATGCCGACCATTGGCAAGATTATTGTATTTATCATTCTGGGGTTGATATTGCTGATACTTTCATTCCTTTATCAGAAACTAAAGGATGTGTTGTTCAAGAATGACGAGGAAGAAACAAACTGAATCTTTGAAAAATATCCGATAAGAAAGGCTGCCTGTTCTACAAAAGAAGGGCAGCCTTTACCTTATAATTATGTTTATTCCCAGACGAAATCTTTTACTCTTGCGAGAAACGTTTCACCTGCTCTTCGATTAATTCCTTATCATCAAAATAATTAATCTTCATCGCCTTCTTCACGTCAGCCAAAGTCTCGGCAGCCGCAGCCCTTGCCACTTCGCAGCCTTGCTGAAGCATCTCGTAGATAGCAGGGATATCCTTGCTGAACTCCTTGCGAAGATTGCGAATCGGTTCCAAAGTCTCCTGCATAATGCGCTTTCAGTTCTGCCAGATTCGGATAATCCGGTAAATAACGTTCGAAATGTTCGGGGAGGCAGAAAGCATCCAGGTAAGTAAATACCGTATTACCTTCAATCTTTCCCGGATCTTGTACGCGGAGATGTCCCGGGTCGGTATACATACTCATGATTTTCTTTTGGATTTCTTCCGGTTCTTCCGAAAGGTAGATGCAGTTTCCGAGCGATTTACTCATTTTAGCTTTACCGTCAGTTCCCGGAAGACGCAGACAAGCTGCATTGTCCGGCAACAGGATTTCCGGTTCTACCAATGTCTCACCATATATATAGTTGAAACGGCGAACGATTTCGCGAGCCTGTTCGAGCATCGGTTCCTGGTCTTCACCGACGGGGACGGTGGTTGCCCGGAAGGCAGTAATGTCCGCAGCCTGACTGATAGGATAAGTGAAGAATCCTACAGGGATGCTTGCCTCAAAGTTACGCATCTGTATTTCTGATTTCACAGTCGGGTTACGTTGCAGTCGGGATACGCTGACAAGGTCCATATAATAGAAACTAAGTTCGCATAGTTCCGGTATTTGCGACTGGATGAAAATCGTAGCTTTAGTCGGATCAATACCACAAGCCAGATAATCAAGAGCAACTTCGATTACATTCTGACGCACCTTTTCCGGATTGTCTATATTGTCCGTCAAGGCCTGGGCATCTGCTTCAAAGATGAATATTTTATCGAACTGACCGGAATTTTGCAACTCCACTCTTCTTCGTAAAGAGCCTACATAATGGCCGATATGCAATTTTCCCGTAGGACGGTCTCCCGTCAATACAATTTTTTCCTGCTTCATTTTCTGTCTGTATAATTAGTTCTGCAAAGATAGTGCAAATCGAGAGCAAAATATCAAGCTCGCTTGGAATATTTGCCGAGATGCCGCCTATTTTATGAAAAGACACAGAGAATGCCCTGAAGAAACAATGAGGTTCATCCAAAAAGCTGGTCTAAATCATCCTGCTCCAATATGGCCACAACGACCTTGCCGTCAGGGGACTGATTGGGATTACGACAGACAAACAAATCGTCTACCAAAGCCTCCATCTCTTCATTGGACAGCACCTGCCCCTGCACAATGGCTGCGCTTCGAGCCAGCGACAAAGCGATATAATGGCGTACATCTTCCTCTACATTACATCCCTTTTCTATGGAAGAATGCACAATGCCGCGCACCATTTCCACTGGATTCAATCCTTCTGTTCCGGAAGGGACGGCGTTAATGGAGAAACTTCCGCCGCCCAACACGGACAAATCGAAGCCCAAGGCATGCAAGTCGTCTGTCAGATGCTCCAACACAATACCTTCTGACGGCGGCAACTGTAGCATTTCGGGAAAAAGCAGTCCTTGAGACTGTCCGTTGCTTCCCTCCATTTGTTTACGATAACGGTCGTAAAGCACACGGATATGTGCACGATGCTGGTCGATAATCATCAGTCCGGATTTCACCGCCGTCATGATATATTTGCCTTTATACTGATAATGCTGGGTCGATTTTTCAAAGGTATCCTTTGTATCCGCATACAAAGTCAGATCGTCGGGGACGGAGGATGAAAAATCTCCTCCCCCGAAATCGTTCGTCACTGCAGGAGACGCGCTTTTCTCGATTCCGTCATACAAAGGTTCCCAATCCATCCGCTGCGATTTATAACCGGAAGAAGAGCCGGACTTAAAAGGATTGAAATCGGGATTCACTTCCAATACCGGAGCTTCAACGGTTGCCGGAGAGAAAGCATTGCCAAATACAGGAATGTCCAGAGCACCTTCCGTGTTGAAATCAATCGTAGGCACGGCATTGAAGCGCCCTAACGACTCTTTCACCGCTGCCACTATAATCTGCCAGATGGCCAGTTCGTTTTCAAACTTGATTTCCGTCTTCGTAGGATGAATGTTCACGTCGATATTGGCAGGGTCTACTTCGAAATAGAGAAAATAGGACACCTGCTCACCTACGGGTATCAACTGTTCGAAAGCCTCCATCACTGCTTTGTGGAAATAAGGATGACGCATATAACGTCCGTTCACGAAAAAGTATTGATGGGCTCCTTTCTTACGGGCAGAATCCGGTTTACCCACGAAACCGGACAAACGAACCAAAGAAGTCTCTACATCGACAGCCAAAAGTTGCTCGTTGAGTTTCTTACCGAAAATATTGATGATACGTTGGCGCAATGTGGATTTTGGCAAACTGAGCACGACACTGCCGTTTTGTGTCAAAGAGAAAGCTATGTCTTCATGCACTAAAGCCACGCGCTCAAACTCTTGCAATATATTACTCAGCTCGGTCTGATTGGATTTCAAGAACTTGCGACGTGCAGGTACGTTAAAGAAAAGACTCCGTATCAGGAAATTACTTCCCGGCGCACAGGAAACCGGCTCCTGTCCTACCAGTTGGGAACCTTCGATATTCACACACGTCCCCAATTCGCTCCCGGCTTGACGGGTTCTCAATTCTACTTGGGCCACAGCCGCAATAGAAGCCAATGCCTCTCCCCGGAAGCCCATCGTACGCAAAGCGAACAAATCACCGGCTTCACGTATCTTGGACGTAGCGTGACGTTCGAACGAAAGACGCGCATCAGTCTCTGACATCCCCTTCCCGTCATCCACTACTTGAATAGAAGTCTTGCCCGCATCTTCCACCACTACATCAATCCGTGTGGCCGAGGCGTCCACGGCATTTTCAACCAATTCTTTTATCACAGAGGCCGGTCGTTGTATCACTTCACCGGCAGCAATCTGGTTTGCTACCGAGTCCGGCAGCAAATGTATAATATCACTCATCTTTCAGAATATGCTTAAAACCGAAAACTTCCAGTCAATAAATAATGCCAAATGAAAAGCAACGCACCGATAATAATCAATGCTACTCCCCATTTCATAGGCTTACGCCCGCTTTCTTTCCTGCGCCGCAAATGCTTTGTCCCTTTCACGAAAGTTCCGCGAATATCTTCCGGATTGAACTCCTTCGGCGGCAGCATGCCCAACTCTCGTTTGGCACGCTCTTCTATGGCCTTCAGTTTTTCTTTTCGTTCATTTATATATATATAAGGATGATGGAACTTTCGAGGTTCTCGTGTCTTAAAGAGTGCCATAAACTATTTCTTTTTGATTTGATCCAAAGATTGTAAAGGTGCCTTGTGCTTGTAAGACGCCTTAAGCTCCGTCCCGGACTTTTTGGGGCGCCATACGAATATATCGTCTTTGTTCAACGGACGGATATAATCGAACCAGGCAAAATTGGACAGATAAAGCCGATTGGGCGGTATCATGACTATCGGATAGATTACCCCCGTAGAGGCCGGCATCCATATCTTCTCCATTTTCCGGTCCTTCATAAACAATTTAAGTTCAGTGGTTTCCGTATAGTTCAACCCTATCATCAAACTGTCGTCGTCGAACATATAATAATCCACATAAACGTTGCCGTTCACCCACGTCTCATACATCTCCCCGTCACGAAAGTAGGAAGTCATCTCTTTTCCGGCCACTTGATTATAATGCACCGAGTCGATCCGGTCCACGGAAAGCGTCTGGTCTATGACATGAATCCGGTCTATGGTAGAATCGTTCAAATAAACTTTAATCACCTCTCCCAATACTTGCTGCCCGCCGTTCCATACGATAGGGTCACGGTACATCGTGATGCAAGTATCACGCGAATCGAACACCAAAGAGTCACAAACCGACTGGACATCCATACGATAAGAGCGCACCTTGTGGTACCCCCGGACTTCGCGATACATGCTATCGGTATCCATATAGAAAGTGTACACCTTGAACGTGTCGGCATGCATGTACATCGTGTCACGTTGCGAATAATCTATAGCTACGGCACTATCCGTCGCCATGGAATAACCGGTACTGTCATTATAGTAACAATAGTTTCCCGTCAGCATGTTTTTATTCACCTCGTCGGTGTAGACCACATTACGAAAACCTTCTCCCACACCGGACTTGCTGTCATAATACAAACTGTCGCCAACCATCTTACGCCCCTTGTTGGTCACAATGGAACGGTCGAGCAAGATGGCTTCCTCTGTCTGGGTATTGTAAAAGCCCGACTCGGAATAAATATGATTGTCGCCGCTGTCGATATTGGAAGGACCGACAATCTCTGCCATACTCGTCAGGGTATTATAGTTCAACGTATCGGAAATCAACGTAAACTTCGGATTCTCCAACTTCACATTATAATTAAACACGGCCTGACGCGTAGGCGGACTATATTGCCCCCAATCGGAAGTCAACACATTGTCTTTGTCTACCAACTTTCCCCCTTCGAAAAAATATCCCAATTCATACAGACGGTCGTAATCGAGACTGTCCGTATAGAGTTTGGATTCACGATGTGTCAGTACCACATTGTGGCGGACACGGGCCAACTGGTCCAAACCGTTATACAGCAACATATCGCCAACCAAATCCAACGTATCCCCCTGTACCATCTTCACATGCCCGAAAGCATCGAATGAGTTCGTGGCCTCATAAAAACAAGCACTGTCGCAATACATCAGCACCCCATCATGTTGGAACTGTACATTTCCGGTCAATATTTGTGCACCGGGATGCCGGTACTGGTCGTACGTAAGGTTATCCGTATGCAACAAAATAACCTTTGTCTTCGACTGCTCCCGCTGCGGCTGCTCTTCAGCATAAGACACCGCAACATAAAGCCCAAACAGGCATAGAATACAAAAGAAAAGTAATCTATGCCCGCCGTTTATTCTTTTATTCTGTTTTTTATCCTTCATTTTATCCATCCGGGATATTCAAAATCACAATCCCCCCAACCTTCGTTAATACGTATGTAAGTAGATTTCTGCTTATCTTTTATCCATTGATTGATTTTCTGTTCCTGCAACTTGGCCATGACCACATCCTTCAGCACTTGAAAATCCTCCGACATCGAAGCCCGGTGTGCTTTAATATGCGTTTTCAATTTTACCACGGCACACACTTCCTTGCCTTTAGAGTTAACCATCAAGAAAGGATTGGAAATCTCTCCGGTCTTCATCGTGGAAACCACTTTAGCCACTTCGGCCGGCAATTCCTGTAATTGGAAACGAGACGTACGGATTTGGTCGCCCACCGATTGGTCGAACTTCACATTCGTCATCAGCCCCCGGTTGTTACGGCTGTCCTTATCATCGGACAAGAAAGTAGCGGCCTCCTCAAAGGAATATTTCTCCTTACGGATATCCTCGGCTATGGAATCCATACGCACCATCGTCGTATCAATATCAGCTTGAGCTAACTTAGGCTTACGCAATATATGACGTACCTTTACCTTATCTCCACGCTTGTCCACCAACTGAATGATATGGAAACCATACTCTGACTCCACTACTTTCGATATTTTCTTAGGGTCGGTCAAACTGAAAGCTACGTTGGCAAAAGCCGGATCCAACTCTCCACGCCCCACGTAATCCATTTCTCCTCCATAACGAGCCGAACCCGGATCCTCCGAATAAAGGATGGCTAAAGTGGAAAATGAGGACTCTCCATTATTGACACGGTCGGTATAATCACGCAACTCCGCCTTTACCCTCTCTATTTCTTCCTGTGGGATACGAGGTTGCTGGGTTATAATCTGCACTTCCACCTGATCGGAAATCCACGGCAAACTATCTTCCGGCATATCTTTAAAATAACGCCGCACCTCGGCTGGTGTCACCTTGATATCCGAAGTCAAGTTCTCCCGTACTCTTTGTACTGTGTATTGTTCTTTAAGAGATTCGAACATCATCTCACGAATCTGCGTCATCGTCTTATGATAATATTCTTCCAACTTCTCTTTCGAACCGGCACGCATGATCAATTCATTCAAACGTGCCTCCATGTTGGCGGAAATCTGGGAGTTCTCGACTTCCACACTGTCCAACTGTGCCTGATGCAAAAATAATTTCTGTATAGCCAACTGTTCGGGAATGACACAATAAGGATTACCGGAAATGTTCGCTCCGAAATCCATACGGGCTGCCTCCACATCGGAACGCAAAATTGCTTCATCGCCCACCACCCAAATCACTTCATCCACCACGTTATTCGGGCTTTGTGCAAACAAATGCATTTGTATCCCTCCGAAAAGGAATACAAATGCATATAATAACTTCTTAAAAAGATTCATATACTACTTGTTCTAAACTGCCTACGAAGATAGTGTTATTCAAGGCTGCTTCAATGCTTGTTAACCGTATTTAAAACCTCTTTGTATATTTCAACCTTATAGGTCTCCTGCAATCTGCGCACGAACTCCGCTTCGCAAGCTGCCTGATAATCCGATACGACCTCTCCACGCACGTCTGTCCAGTCTTTTGGCTTTCTCAACTTCTTTCCGTACACAGCCGTATACGGATAATACTCTGACGGCTTAGGTTCTTTCTTTTCTTTAAAAACCAGATGGTCTACAAAAGCATTATCTCCTTTCTTAAACAAATTCTTTTCAACTCTGATTTGCTTTACGGAATCCTGATTGAAAGATGCACGCAAGGTATCTATCCATTGAGCCTCATCCACCGATTTCAGCAATTTTCGTACGTCTTTCACCAACCCTTTGTCTTTGCAATGGTACACCACACCTCTATAGCGCGGCTCATCCCATTTATACTTCGACTTATGGGCCTTGAAATAAGCTTCCAGTCCGACCGTATCTTTGGCAGCCTTGTCCCAAACCTCGTGCGTACTTATTTCATATAACAAAAGTCCGTCGTGATACTCTTGAATCAGATACTTCAGGCTCTCGTCTTTGGCACAAAGTTCCCGTACTTTCTGCTCTATCACATCTTCTTCCGTCAATTTTCCGGCCGAACCTTTCACTAAAGAGTCTATGGCCATCGAAGCCACACGCTCTTTCAGGCCCCGGCTTTCCAAAAAACGCTGTAATTGAGGTTTCAACTCTTCGTATGACTCGAGTTGCTTCCGGTCTTTCATCAGCACGATATGATATCCCATCGGTGACTGAAAAGGTTTCGACATTTCTCCCTTATTCAAAGAAAAAGCAACATCCTCAAACTCTTTCATAGTCTGCCCTTTGGCAAACCATCCGCCTAAGTCACCTCCTCGTGCCGCAGAACCTTTGTCGGCAGAGCATTGCTTGGCCAAAGTAGCGAAATCAGCTCCCTGCTGTAAAGCGGTATAAATAGAATCTATGCGTTCTTTTGCTTTCGCCTGTTCCTCAGGTGTCGCTTTCTGTGCCACCAATATCATGATATGGGCAGGATGAATCAGCCCGTCCGGACCGATGGAAGCTTTCATTCCGTCATAATAACGCTTCAACTCTTTTTCTTCTGCCGACACCGACACGAAGTAAGGACGTATCTGTTGGTCACGATAAGTCCGGAACTCTTTCTTGAAAGAAGAAAGCGTATCATAACGGGCATCCAATGCAGCTTCCACTTTCAACTTATAGTTCACAAACAAGTCCACATATTCGTCAACGGTCTTCTTATCTACAACATTCTCGCCATTATTCTTGTTAAAATTATACTCGAATTCCGAGCGAGGAACGTCCTTCCCGTTGATTTTCATGACAACAGGGTCATTTCCCTGTGCATACAAGACACCCGTTAGGCACAACGAGCAACACCAAAGCGCAAACTTTCTCATCGTTTCCATCATTCCGGACGACTATAATTCGGTGCCTCGCTCGTAATGGTCACATCGTGCGGATGGCTTTCAAGCACACCGGCATTCGTAATTCTCACAAACTTGGCCTGATGCAAATCCTCTATCGTGTTGGCGCCGCAATATCCCATTCCGGAACGCAAACCTCCTATCAGTTGGAAGATAACCTCCTGAACCGTTCCCTTATAGGGCACACGACCGGCAATTCCTTCCGGAACCAATTTCTTCACGTCTTTCACTGCCGCCTGAAAATAACGGTCTTTTGAACCGCATTCCATGGCTTCAAGAGAACCCATGCCTCGATAAGATTTGAACTTACGACCATTAAATATAATAGTGTCGCCCGGAGATTCTTCCGTCCCAGCCACCAACGAACCGATCATCACACAATATCCTCCGGCTGCCAATGCCTTGACCACATCACCCGAATAACGCAAGCCGCCATCCGCAATCAAAGGAACTCCCGTACCCTCCAACGCACTGGCTACATCATAAATAGCAGACAACTGCGGCACTCCGACACCGGCAACCACACGAGTTGTACAAATAGAACCGGGACCGATTCCGACTTTCACACCGTCGGCACCTGCTTCCACCAACATCTTAGCTGCTTCTCCCGTAGCCACATTACCCACTACGATATCCACATTCGGAAATTCAGCCTTAGCAGCTTTCAATTTCTCAACCACATATTTGGAATGACCGTGTGCCGTATCAATCACAATAGCATCAGCTCCGGCTTCTACCAAGGCACGCATACGGTCCAACGTATCGGCAGTTACTCCGACTCCTGCTGCCACACGCAAACGCCCCTTCTCATCCTTGCAAGCCATCGGTTTGTCTTTTGCTTTTGTAATGTCCTTATAAGTAATCAAACCAACCAACCGGCCATCCTTATCCACCACAGGCAATTTCTCAATTTTATTTTCCTGCAAGATTTTAGCCGCAGCCGAAAGGTCTGTCTGCTGATGTGTCGTGACCAGATTCTCTGAAGTCATCACTTCATCTATCTTACGGTCGGGATTCTGTTCAAAACGCAAATCACGGTTCGTAACGATACCCACCAATTTGTTTTCATCGTCTACAACGGGAATACCTCCGATATGATACTCGCTCATCATATTCAGCGCATCTCCCACCGTACGTCCGCGTTTAATCGTCACCGGATCATAAATCATACCGTTTTCAGCACGTTTCACGATAGCCACCTGACGAGCCTGTTCCTCTATGGACATATTCTTGTGAATCACACCGATACCTCCTTCTCGTGCAATGGCAATAGCCATTGGAGCCTCGGTTACAGTATCCATTGCAGCCGTGACGAAAGGCACTTTCAATTCAATGTGACGAGAAAACTTTGTGGTCAACTCCACCGTACGTGGTAAAACTTCTGAATAAGCAGGAATTAACAATACATCATCGTAAGTTAATCCATCCATTACAATTTTATCTGCAATAAATGATGACATAGGCTTTAAATTTATTGCATGCAAATATACGCATTTTATATGAAACAGCGACCTTTTTTTGTTTTTTTTGTGATAAAAGGCGGCCTCATCGCCTCAAAAACGATATGGCCGCCTTACCTTTTTCCCTTCACATCTCACAGGCTACAAAAGAAGGAAACGAATACGGGAACACTCAAATCTATCAAAATGCCGTGTAGAATCGCGATCGGCATCATATCCTTACCGGAATAACGCAGAATAGAAGGCAACAGCACATCCATCGAATTGACTCCTGCTGCCGAAATCGGAGCAAACCTCCCGAAACATTTACGGATAAGAGGAGTTCCCAACAAAGCCATCATTTCACGAAATATATTGGTCAATAATGCGATTGTCCCCAATTCCGTCGCCAACTGAAGTCCTAACGACGGTTCCTTAAACTGGGTAATCAAAATGGAAGACAAAGAATAGTAAGCAAAACCACTCCCCACTGCCATACAGTCAAACACACTCCATTGGCTTAACAACAAACTGGCTAACGCCGAAAAAAGCAATGTTCCGACAATCGTCCCCAAAGGAATGATCAACATTTTCGGAGTA
>OGMP01002574.1_pt1 | contig 10923 bp, 8 predicted proteins | sample 1573261 | NCBI WGS metagenome assembly OGMP01 (sample SAMEA2581878, study PRJEB24529) | metagenome | biome: Human gut stool | place: China | collected 2011 | reverse complement strand
TGGGATCAAATGGAGATACCACCTTCTTTCTTAAGTTTCAAGTTGAAGGTCGTTTTCTGGCCTTTCTTCAAAGCCTCGCCTTGATCTCTACCCGTTAAATGTAAATTTAGGTCTATATGACGTGCATCCTTCATTTTCGGCATATCCTCCTTCGTGATCTCGAAGATAACCTCTCCAGATTGTCCTTTTACCTCTTGTGCCGGGAATTGGATATCTACCGGTACATTGTTCTCATCCATGATCACCATCTCGATAGACATATCGAACGGCATCTCGTTCGTAACCTCTCCATAGATCCTCGCGCTTCCGTCCGAGAAAATATAGTCTACGAAATCCTCATCAAAAGCGTCCTCGATCCGCTCGACGGATACGGCGCTAAATTCCGGTGCCGGAGTCAACGGAAGCTCTACCGCATAACGTAACTCACTCAAGGCATCCGCAGGAGCGTTCGCCCATTGTTTGCTATCAGCGGACAAAGACAAATGTATTTTTTGAGGAACAATCTGTACGATTCCCGGTAACTTCTCGTTCTTGACAAACTTAAAAGCATCCGTCTTCGGATCAAGAGGGCCGATCCAAATATTAGGAGACACCGTTGACAAGGTAAAATCAGAGGAAGTAGCCTCCTTTTTACTTGTGTTCTCAGCCTCGATAGACAAGCTACAATCCAAAGAGGCATTCTTTACATTCGACTTTAATGTAATATGGGGATTCGTTAACGCCAAAACGAAATCGCCATCAAACAAACCATCGATATCCCCAGTCGTTATATCTTCCGAGGCGATCTCCACTTTACCAGAGGCGGCCCGTAAGCTTTTCCCCTTAATCTTCATCTCTCCATCATAGATCATGACGTAAGCCCCGTCGACTTCCCGAATGGAAGGGACTTTCTCTACATTCACAACGTCATCCGACGTTACATAACCCGTACCGAGGGGAGCTACCCAAGACTCACCCATTACCGCATCGTCCGTATTGACATCGCTTAAATCATACTTACTATCCACACATGCCGCTAAACAGCAAGATGATAGCAATAGCATCACTAAATGTTTGTTTTTCATATAAAGTTATTTTTATCAAAATTATGACCCTAACAGCGCGCAAAAATAAACAAAATAAATGAAAGTTTAGCCATAAAAAAAGAGTGGCATCGTATTATTAACGCCACTCTTAGCTTATACTATCTTTGACAATCAAAATATTCTTCCGCAAATACGAATCTTCATGACCGGATAAACCGTTAGCTTGTCCATGATCTTCGTAAAGGTATCATCCTCGTCTATCTCATTCAACAAGTCCTTTACATCCCCTGAATCCGTATACACCTCCGGTTTGCCATGGAATTGCACACCCAGCTCAAACATCACGCCAACCCGTTTCTTAGGAACCGCACGACCGAATCCAAGACCTAGATAAGGACGAAAACCGGACACTTTCAATCCACCGGATACATTACCGTTATTATCCACCGGAATCGTATAATCACCGATAACTATGCCCGCACTTTCTCCTTGGGCGATCAGGTCTTTCAGCTTATCACTATGCCCTTCTATCTTCACCAAGGAAGAACCACCGAAATAGGCGCCGGCCGCAACGAAGAACGAAGAAGCGTGAGGAAACGGGTAAACATTCACCAACAACTGTCCGGAAGTACGTTTCAAGCTACCTTTGACATCCATGGAGTATGTATCATTATACACACCCGCTCGCGGATCGTTAACATCTACATCCACGTCCGTATTAATGCTGAAACCCGGCATAAAGGTAAGACCACCTCTCAACGCCAGATAAGGCGTAATAGGAGTAGCGACCTCCACATCTACACCCGTCAAACCAACCCCCACTCCTGCCGAAACAGAATTGAAAATCCCTAACTCCTTTTGAGCTGAGATAAAATTACACGTCGCAAACATGCTCACGAACGCACAAAGAAGAAATAGTCTTTTCATTTTCACCATATAAGTTAAATTGTTATTCACCCTAGACTCACAAAAATAAATAAAAAACATGAAACATTCGTTGTAAAAAAGAAAAAGCGACATCGAATTTGCCTCGATGTCGCTTTTTTACGGATAAAGTATACTATTTTACGTATAAGCGTACGTTATTCCTCCTCAGAATCGTCTTCCTTCATATTATGGAATACGTTTTGAACGTCTTCGTCTTCCTCTAATTTCTCGATAATCTTCTCGATAGACTCACGCTGTTCCGGAGTAACCTCCTTCAAATCGTTCGGAATACGTACGAACTCACTACTCAAGATCTCGAAACCATTCTCCTCCAAATATTTCTGGATCGCCGAATTCTGCGCGAACTCACCATAAAGAACAACCTCGTCCTCGTCTTCCTCAACCTCATCTACACCGAAGTCGATCAACTCCAACTCTAGGTCTTCTAAAGAAAGATCCTCTTTTTTAGCGATATGGAATACGCATTTATGATCGAACAAGAACTCCAAGCTACCGGATGTTCCCAGAGAACCACCGTTCTTATTGAAATAACTACGAACGTTGGCTACCGTACGAGTCGTATTATCCGTAGCGGTCTCAACGAAGATAGCGATACCGAAAGGACCATATCCCTCATAGTTCATCTCCTTATAATCCGTGAAATCCTTGGATACGGCACGTTTAATGGCACGCTCCACGTTCTCCTTCGGCATATTCTCCTTTTTGGCGTTCTGCATCAACACACGTAAACGAGGATTATTCTCGGGCTCCGGCCCACCTTGTTTTGCCGCAATCGTGATTTCCTTACCTAACTTCGTGAATACACGGGCCATATTGCCCCAACGCTTAAACTTTCTCGCTTTACGAAACTCAAACGCTCTTCCCATATGTTTATCAGTTTATCTTTATTTTATGTAATTAAATTCTTATCTCAATTGAGCACCTAGCTTTTGTTCCAGATTCGTCTGGATCTTCTTCATGATAGCGTCGATCTGCTTATCGTTCAAAGTCTTGCTCTCATCTTGCATGAAGAAGCTTACGGCATACGACTTCTTGCCCGCCGGAAGATTCTTGCCCTCGTAAACGTCAAACAGAGATACTTCCTTCAATAGCTTGCGATCGCTATCCTTAGCGATTTTCTCGACCTCGCTAAACTGTACGCTCTTATCAAGCAACAACGCCAAGTCACGTTTAACGGCCGGGAACTTGGAAATCTCGGAGAAGGTTACTTTCGCCTTCTTGATCTCCTTCATCAATTGGGTCCACGACAACTCAGCGTAATAAACCTCCATATCAATATCCAGCATCTTACGAAGTTTCTTGCTTACGATACCCATCGTACCCAATTGACGTCCGGAACCGGTCGTGATGCTTAGGCCCGAAGAATAGATATCATTCGTCAAGTTACCGAAAATAACCCGTTTCATATCCACGCCCAAGCGGGCTAAGATATTCTCTACGTAAGCCTTCAACTCATAAACGGAAGATTTCTCGTCCGGATGCGCCCAGTTGTTCTCCACCCGGTTGCCGGCTACCCAGATGCCTAGACGGTAATCCTCGCTGAACTGCGCCAAGGTCTCATCTTCCTTCTTGTTATCGATATTATAATCATAGCAATTACCAAACTCATAGAAACGGACATTGCCATTCTTACGCTTCATGTTATGCTCGATGCTCTCCAAGCCTCCGAACAACAAGGTCTGACGCATGCAGTTCAAATCAGCGCTTAACGGGTTCATCAACATGACACAATGCGCTTCCGGATAAACAGACAGATCCGTATAATAAGCGGAGCGTGTCAAGGAATTGTTCATGATCTCGTTGAAACCACAACCGCAAAGTTGCTCCGAGATCAAGTTCTGCAATTTCCAGCTACGATCCGTAGGAGTCTGGTAACTTAAATTGGACTTCACGTTATCGCTGAACTCCACGTTATTATATCCGTAGATACGAAGAATGTCCTCGATCACGTCTACATCACGCTGCACATCGATACGATATACGGGAACATGCAAAGTCAAGCCCTCGGCAGTCTCGGATATGATCTCCATCTCAAGGCTTGCCAAGATACTTTTCACGGTTTCTACCGGAATATCCTTACCGATCAACGTATTGATCTTCTCGTAAGTCACCTCAACCGTATACGGTTCCGCCACGGCAGGATAAACATCCTGTACAGCACCCGTGATCTTACCTCCCGCCAACTCTTGTATCAACAAGGCGGCACGTTTCAATACATACATCGTATTGTTCGGATCCAAACCACGCTCGAAGCGGAAAGAAGCGTCCGTATTCAAGCCAAAACGACGGGCGGTCTTGCGAATCCACGTCGGATGGAAACAAGCGGATTCCAAGAATACGTCGGTGGTCTCCTCCGTCACGCCGGAATCCAAACCGCCGAACACGCCACCGATACACATCGGTTCCTCGACGTTACAAATCATCAAGTCACGATCGGTCAACGTACGCTCCACGCCATCCAACGTGACGAATTTCGTACCAGCCTCGGCCGCCTTGACAATCACTTTATTTCCTTTGATCTTACTCGCATCAAAAGAGTGTAAAGGCTGCCCTAACTCATGCAGGATAAAGTTCGTTATATCCACTACGTTATTGATGGGACGAAGGCCGATCACACGCAAACGGTTTTGTAACCACTCCGGGCTCTCCTTCACCGTAACGCCCTTGATCGTAACACCGGAATAACGGGGACAAGCCTCCGTATTCTCTACCACGACCTCTACGCCCGGTGTCTCGTCGTCGATCTTGAAAGCGTCTACCGAAGGACGTCTCAATTCGGCGGGCTTGCCGTTTTGCTTCAAATAAGCGGCCAAGTCACGGGCGACACCGAAATGGGAAGTAGCGTCTACACGGTTCGGGGTGATATCCACCTCCAGCACGTAGTCGCTCTTTACATTATAATAATCTTTAGCTAACGTACCTACAACAGCGTCGGCGGGAAGTACGATAATACCGTTATGGTCGGTACCGATACCTATCTCGTCCTCGGCGCAAATCATACCGTTGGACTCAACGCCACGGATCTTGGATCTCTTGATCGTAAAGCATTCATCACCGTCGTACAGGTTCGTGCCGTTCACGGCTACGACCACTTTCTGTCCGGCAGCCACGTTCGGGGCGCCACATACGATTTGTAAAGGAGCCTCGCCACCTACATTTACGGTCGTTATATGTAAATGGTCAGAATTCGGGTGTTCCTCACAAGTTAACACTTCACCGATAACCAGTCCCTCAAGTCCGCCCTTAATGGTTTGAACTTCCTCTACTCCACCGGTTTCCAAACCGATAGAGGTAAGCGCCGCAGCAACTTCTTCTGGCTCCAGATCGAAATCAAGATACTCTTTCAGCCAATTGTAAGATATATTCATCGCTATAAAATTTATTCTCTAAAGACACGGCCTCTATTGATAGCCGCCGAATTGACGGACAAAAGTACGAATAATAATTCAAACGATACAAAAATATCCTCATGAACTTCTACGAACTCTTAACTGCGCCAACGCATGCGTTTCATTCATTCTTAATTTTCTATCGCAAATCATAGATAATAGAGACTCACTTTACGATGAGTCAGAATAAAGATGTACCTTTGCGGGAGGTTTTAACGTTACAACTATTTTTTATGCGTATAGATATACTTACCGTACTTCCCGAGATGATCGAGGGGATGATTAATTGCTCTATCGTCAAGAGGGCGCAAGATAAAGGATTAGCGGAGATTCATTTACATAACCTACGGGATTACACCACTAATAAATGGAGGCGGGTGGATGATTATCCGTTCGGAGGAGAGGCCGGAATGGTGATGCAGATCGAACCGATAGACCGGGCGATCTCAGCGTTGAAAAGCGAACGGGAATATGACGAGGTAATCTATACCTCCCCGGATGGCGAGACACTCAACCAGCCCATGGCCAACAGCATGTCTTTACTAAATAATATGATTATCCTCTGCGGGCACTATAAAGGGATCGACTATCGTATCCGTGAGCATTTGATAACGAAAGAGATATCCGTAGGAGACTATGTCCTTACCGGAGGAGAGCTGGCCGCCGCTATCATAACCGACGCCGTGGTACGCTTGATACCGGGAGCGATCGGCGACGAGCAAAGCGCCCTCTCCGACTCCTTCCAAGATGACTTACTGGCCCCGCCTGTTTATACACGTCCCGCCGATTACAAAGGTTGGAAAGTACCCGAGGTACTATTATCCGGGCACCAGCGCAAGATCGAAGAATGGCGCTTGCAACAAGCACAAGAGCGTACGGCACGCCTCCGGCCGGATTTATTGAAATAGCAGCGTTAAAAAACAAGGCCGGGGATCATCCCCCCCGATGATACCCCGGCCCCTCTATCCACAAACAATCATGGCTACAACATCACTCTTATTTATTGAAACGTTCTTTCAATTTAGCTAACATGTCTTTTGTCATGGCATCCAAATCATACTCCGGCTTCCAGCCCCACTCTTGGCGGGCGCAAGTATCATCCAAGGAGTTCGGCCACGACTCGGCGATAGCCTGACGCAAAGGATCTACCTCATACTCCATCTGGAATTCAGGCATATATTTCTTGATATTATTAAAGATGATCTCCGGATCGAAACTCATCGACGCAATGTTGAAAGAGTTGCGATGAACGAACTTCGTAGAATCCGCCTCCATAATCTCGATAGCGGCACGCAAGCCGTCCGGCATGTACATCATATCCATGAAAGTACCGGCTGCGATCGGGCAAACGAATTTCTCGCCCTTAGCGGCCGAATAGTAAATATCGACAGCGTAATCCGTCGTACCACCACCCGGAGGTGTTACGTAAGAGATCAATCCGGGGAAACGAACCGAACGTGTGTCCACGCCGAAACGGATATTATAATAATCGCTTAACAACTCGCCGGATACCTTCGTCACGCCGTACATCGTACGAGGATTACGGATCGTATCTTGAGGAGTCTTGTCTTTCGGGGTATTGTTACCGAAAACGCCAATAGAGCTCGGCGTAAATACGGCGCAGTGCATCTCACGGGCCACCTCAAGCACATTGAACAAGCCCCCCATTCCGATCTTCCACGCCAACTGAGGTTTAGCCTCTGCTACAGCCGACAAAAGAGCCGCCAAGTTGTAGATCGTATCAATATTATATTTTGATACCGTCTCAGCGATCTGCTGCTCGTTCGTGATATCCACGATAGCGGAAGGTCCCGATTCTAACAACTCGCCTTTAGGTTCCGCACCCGGGATATAACCCGCTACTATGTTCCCACCGTAGATACTTCTTAATTTCATGGTTAACTCTGATCCAATCTGACCGGTAGAACCAATTACTAATACATTCTTCATCGCGTTTAATGAGATTTAAGTTTTTTTCCGTCGGCAAAGGTATAGAGAATAAAACAGTTTAGACATGAATTTCTTCTCTTTTTTAGTATTAAAATTCAAAAAAAAAACAGACCTTTGTCTGTCGCTTTGACAACGAAGCTACTACTCACATCTAAATACTAATAAAAAACGAAGTTTTTATGTACGGAAAACTTAAAGAATTCTTGACAAATGAACTTGAAGGCATCAAAGCCGCTGGTTTATACAAGAACGAGCGTATCATTACTACGCCGCAGAGAGCCGACATCAAAGTAAATGCCGGAAGTGATGTTTTAAACTTCTGCGCCAACAACTATCTTGGCCTGTCCGATAACCAACGACTGATCAAGGCCGCGAAAGAAGCCATGGATACACACGGTTATGGCATGTCGTCCGTTCGTTTCATCTGTGGAACGCAGGATTTGCACAAGCAATTGGAAGCAGCCATCTCCGACTATTTCAAGACTGAGGACACGATCCTTTACGCCGCATGTTTCGACGCTAACGGTGGTTTGTTCGAGCCATTGTTCGGCGAGGAAGACGCTATCATCTCGGATGCCTTGAACCACGCCTCTATCATCGACGGTGTTCGTTTATGCAAGGCGAAACGTTATCGCTACGCTAACGCCGATATGGCGGACTTGGAGCGTTGCCTACAAGAGGCGCAGGCCCAACGTCACCGTATCATCGCCACGGACGGCGTGTTCTCCATGGACGGCAATGTAGCTCCCATGGACAAGATATGTGACCTTGCCGAAAAGTATGATGCACTGGTAATGGTGGACGAATCCCACTCTGCCGGAGTAGTGGGCGCTACGGGACATGGCGTGAGCGAACTGTACAACACCTACGGACGTGTGGACATCTACACCGGTACATTGGGCAAAGCCTTCGGCGGCGCTTTGGGCGGTTTCACCACGGGTCGCAAAGAGATTATCGACCTGTTGCGCCAACGCAGCCGTCCTTATCTCTTCTCCAACTCCCTGGCTCCGGGCATCATCGGTGCAAGCCTTGAAGTATTCAAGATGCTGAAAGAAAGCGACGCCCTGCACGACAAGTTGGTAGAAAACGTAAATTACTTCCGCGACAAGATGACTGCTGCCGGTTTCGACATCAAGCCTACCCAGAGTGCCATTTGCGCAGTAATGCTGTATGATGCCAAACTGTCTCAGGTTTATGCTGCCCGCATGCAGGAAGAAGGCATCTATGTAACCGGTTTCTACTACCCCGTTGTACCGAAAGGCCAGGCACGTATCCGTGTACAAATCTCTGCCGGACACAATAAGGAACATCTGGATAAATGTATTGAAGCGTTTATTAAGGTAGGAAAGGAATTGGGAGTGCTGAAATAGGAAATGGGGTGCACTTAATGATTTTTTAGGCACGGATTACGCGGAATTACGCGGATTTTACGGATTTACTTTATCCTTTCTCCCGTGTAATTCCGCGTAATCCGTGCCTGAAAATAATAAATATTTCCGTGTTGCAACACATCCCTACTCTTGCAACATTACCCTATTTTTCATGCAGGCACGGTCATTAGCTCGCGCCCTATTTCACGTATTGTTTCTATTATCTCATCAAAACGTTGTTTAGACGGTTTCTTTGTTCCACTCACATATTGCGCAAACAGACTTTGTGACAAGCCTAACCGACGAGCTACTGCAGAGGCATTCAGTTCGGGATGAGCTATGAATAAGTCATATAAAGGATTTGATTTCTTTTCCCGGAAAAAGCCCTCAAAGCTTAAATCCTCATCCAATTCTCTCCAATGAATACCATATTCACTCACTTCAAAGTCCGCACGCTGTTCAGAAGTAGCAAATTTTAATCTTTAATAATTTGCAAATTCTTCACAAGCTTCCCTACCGTCAATTATACGTATCCATACAGCTGTATCGGTCAACCATACTTTTTCTATTACGTCTTTCATAACTGCTCATCTGGCTTTGTTAAAGAATTTATTCCAATGCTCTGCTATCACTTCTTGATTTTCTTTTTCTTCTCATTACAAATATAGATAATTATTTTATTACCTACCAGAAGAAACACGAAACAATACAATTTCCGGTTTCTAAAACGATAGCTGACAGATAAAAAACGGGTGATAAAGCCCACGCCTTACCACCCGTTACCTTACCGGTTATATTTCTTACTTATTTTCTTTCGCCCAGCTTCGCATCAATAAAGAAGATTCCGGCTGCACCGGCTTTCTTCACCATATCTACGATACCGGCAGCAGTAGCTTCTTCCTCTACCTGCTCGCGAACGAATCCCCACAAGAAGTCTTGGGAAGCCTTATCTTTTTCAGCGGCAGCCACGTCTACAAGAGCGTCGATCATCTTTGATACGCGGCATTCGTGTTCGTAAACCTGCTCGAATACTTCCAGCGGAGTACCGAAGTCGTTGGGAACAACGTCAACCTTATCCAGTTTGGCTTTGCCACCACGCTTGATAATATACGATGCCAGCTCACAAGCATGTGCATGTTCTTCAAACGATTGCTTCTTCAACCAGGAAGCCATACCACAATACCCCTCTTTCTCCATATAGAAAGACATTGCCAAATAAAGGTTGGATGACCACATCTCAGCCGTAATCTGCTCGTTAATTGCATTCTGTAATTTTTCTGTTATCATAATTGTATTTATTAAGTAAATTGAAATGATTACAAATATAACAAGAACACATGAATATTGTTTATCCCAATAACATTATTTAGTAAAAAAAGCATAACATAACCTTTCACATATAACAATCGCATTACAATGAAACTGGATTAGGGGGCAACGGATCTTGCAGAATGATACAGCATCAAAACAAGGACACACTTTTATTCATTCTTCGGGTTCTATCTCGCCGTTACGATTGAAGTCGGGACTAAGGTCGCGATGCCCGCAGAGACGGCTGCCGGGATAACCACGCAGTAATAGCATAACAAGCATACGCAAAGAGTGTTTCTGAAAATCGGTACGGGTATCGGCAGGGTGTCCCCCGTTCATCCAGCCCGCTCTCGCAGCAAATACCTATGCTGTGAGCGTTATAGCCGCGGCACGCTCCTCGGAATGTTCCAAAGGACGGAGCATCTTTATATCACCGTTCTTGCAGATATAATAGTGATAACCTGCACCGAAGAAGCCCTGGCTCAGGTGGTCTGTTATCAAATCATGTTCGGTATAGCTACGGTCACAGCGGGTAGCGGAACAGTGGATAATGATGAGGTTGGTAAATCTCACGTAACTTAAATATAAGGTATAAAATATGAAACATAATTAAGCAGACATTGTTTGTACGCCTAAAGCACAGAGAACGGCAGATGCCACTACGATTACGATTTTAAGGAGCTTGTTCCACCAGTTTGATTTTGTTATCATAAGATTTAAATTAAGGTTTTTTTATAAGTTATATTAAAAAACGGACACAAAGGTATACAAAAAAGCGATGTATAATACGTGTCGAATACTCTTCGGGAACAGGCCGCTATCTGCAAGTAAACAAATTTCAGAAAAATGCAGTATATTTATCGCGTGCGGTAATAGCGCACGCAAAGACTGTAAATATTATAAAGCCAACAGATTATGAAAGATTTAACA
>OGMP01002564.1_pt1 | contig 10947 bp, 9 predicted proteins | sample 1573261 | NCBI WGS metagenome assembly OGMP01 (sample SAMEA2581878, study PRJEB24529) | metagenome | biome: Human gut stool | place: China | collected 2011 | reverse complement strand
CCAGAACAACTTCTTACTGGAAAAGGTATCGAGGATGAAGAAAACATTAATGTTACAAGTCGTGAGAGTTGTTTTACGCCTTATGATATTCAATTGGTTCAAGATTATCATGGACTTAAGGAAGAACAGCAGAAGCGTCTGATGGCTTATATGGAGGCTTTAAAGAAGATACAAAGTCTTGAAGAAATATAAAATGAATTTGTATATTGTGATTCGGATTTGAGGTTTTGTTTTGGAACTTCAAAATAACCAGATGAACGAAATTACCAATATAGTTGAGAAACCAACATTACTGAAGCAGGATATTGAACTATCAAAATTAATATATACGATTCGCGGTCGAAATTTCCGACCGCAAATATAAATCCCAAAAGCAGATATTTACCCCATGTTTTTACCGAACAGGGAATTTATATGTTGGCGACAGTGTTAAGTGGTGAAATTGCAGAAAAACAAAGTATTTTTATAATGCGTGCATTTCGCGAAATGCGGCATTTTATTTCAAGCAATGCTCTTTTGTTTGAAAGGATTAATGCTGTTGAACTGAAACAACTGGAATTACAAAAAGATGCGGAGGAAAATTTTACAAAAATATTTGAATATATATCCAATCATGAAGAGGAATGTCAGAAGATTTTTTTTGACGGACAGATATTTGATGCTTTCAGTTTACTCACAAATATTATTACTCATGCCCAAAAGGAGATAATTCTTATTGACGGATATATTGATATTATTACGTTGAACATTTTGGCTAAGAAGAATATAGGGGTGAATGTTTATACATACACGTTGCCTAATACAAAGTTATCGGCTCAGGATATAGCAAATTTTAATGCACAGTATCCAACACTTACCGTAAAAAAAACAGCATCTTTTCATGATAGGTTTCTGATTATAGATGGTAAAGAAGGATATCATATTGGAGCTTCTCTAAAGGATGCCGGTAAGAAATGTTTTGGCATAAACAGAATAGAAGGAGTCGAGGACATTAAAGATATAATAACTAAAGCACAGCAGACAGGGAAATAAAAGGGGAGTATAATCCCCTTTATTTCAAAAACATCCGCATCATCTTTTCTTTCAATCCGGTATATTTCTGATACCGGATCGGCAGATCCATCCACGTTTTCTTATCGACAATACTGCGGTAATGGCTGAAGGTTTCAAATCCAACCCTGCCGTGGTAGCTGCCCATGCCGCTCTCACCGACACCGCCGAATGGCATATCGCTCGTTGCAAGATGAATGATCGTGTCATTGATACAGCCGCCGCCAAAACGGCAGGTATCTAAGACCTTCTTCTGTGCAGCCTTGTCCTCACTGAAAAAATAAAGCGCAAGCGGATGAGGGTGGGATTCCACGGTATCAAGCGCTTCGTCTAATGTGTCGAAGGTGAGGATCGGAAGCAGTGGACCGAAAATCTCTTCGCCCATCACAGCGTCGTCCCATGTGATATTATTGAGAACGGTAGGCGCAATGCGGAGCGATTCAGGCTCTGACTGTCCTCCGTACACAAGCTTTTCCCCATTGATCAGCCCGAGAATGCGTTCAAAATGCTTTTCGTTGATGATCTTTCCGTAATTCGGATTTTTCAGAGGTTCTTTCCCAAACTGCTTTTCAATCTCAGCTAAGATCGCAGTGATAAGCTCATCGCGGATGCGTTTGTCACAGAGAATATAATCCGGCGCAACACAGGTCTGTCCACAGTTCAAATACTTGCCGAAGACAATACGCTTTGCGGCAAGCCGGATCTTAGCGGTGGAGTCAACGATACATGGGCTCTTTCCGCCAAGCTCTAACGTGACAGGGGTTAAATATTCAGCCGCATGGCGCAGCACCTCCCGTCCGACGGTCTTTCCGCCGGTGAAAAAGATCATGTCAAAACGTTGCTGTAAGAGTGCCTGATTTTCTGCGCGGCCGCCATCCACTACCGCCACATAGTGCTTCGGAAAACATTCTTCGATCATGGTTTTCATGACATCAAACGTGCAAGGGGCGTAGGCGCTTGGTTTTACGACCGCAGTATTTCCGGCTGCTATGGCATCGATCAGCGGATCGAGTGTCAGTAACACCGGGTAATTCCATGGGCTCATGATCAGCACGGTTCCGTAAGGGGAAGGGGAGCGGAAGCTCTTTGCTGCAAACTGGGCGGCCGGGGTGGAAACACGTTTGCTGCGCATAAGGCTGCGGAGATGCTTCTGCATCCAGGTAAGCTCCGACAGCGTCAGCCCGATCTCACACATATAGCTCTCCATACGGCTCTTTCCAAGATCCTCCTTCAATGCCGCAGCGAGGTCGGCTTCATGGCGGATCATAGCCTCCTTCAGACTTTCTAACTGTTTCAGGCGGAATTCCGCCGGGATCGTTTTGCCACTGGAAAAAAAGTGGTTCTGTTGTTGTAAAATATCCTTGATCTCCTGCTCGGTCATGAGGATTCCTCCTTTTATCTTCCGGATCGATCAGACAATCACCTGTTCTGACTCAACCTGTATCCGTACATCTGATACTTATATACTATCGAAAATAACATACTTCTGCAAGTGTTTTACTTCCGGGCAGACAGGAAAAACAATTCTTGAAAAACGGCGCTTATAATGCTACAGTAATAATACTGATGATCTGCAGCAGAGATCATGGCGCAGATCAGTTTGACAATAATGTGACTGCCGGATACGAAGGGCAGATTACGGAAAGGCATGGAAAATGAAATGAACGATTATAAAATAGGCACAAAATGTGTACAGGCAGGATATACCCCGGAGAATGGACAGCCGCGGCAGATTCCGATCATCCAGTCTACCACTTTCAAATACAGCACCAGTGAGGACATGGGAAAACTGTTTGATCTTGAGGCATCCGGATATTTCTATACACGGCTGCAGAATCCGACCAATGATCATGTCGCGGCCAAGATCGCAGCAATGGAAGGCGGCACAGCCGCAATGCTGACCTCAAGCGGACAGGCAGCGAATTTTTTTGCCATATTCAACATATGTGAGAGTGGAGACCATATCGTGGCATCATCCTCGATCTACGGCGGAACCTTCAACCTCATTGCAGTTACGCTTGCCAAAATGGGGATCACGGCAACCTTCGTGTCTCCTGACGCATCGGAGGAGGAGTTAAACGCTGCATTCCGTCCGAACACAAAACTGATGTTTGGCGAGACGATCGCCAATCCGGCATTGACAGTATTAGATATTGAGCTCTTTGCAAAAACAGCACATGCGCACGGCGTACCGCTTATCATAGACAACACATTTCCAACTCCGGTCAACTGCAGACCATTTGAGTGGGGTGCGGATATTGTGACACACTCCACCACCAAATACATGGATGGACATGGTGCGGCAGTAGGCGGTGCAATCGTCGACAGCGGAAAATTCGACTGGATGGCACACGCGGACAAATATCCGGGACTTTGTACACCGGATGAGAGCTACCATGGTGTGACCTATGCAGAAAAATTCGGCAATGAGGGCGCATTCATCACAAAATGTACAACACAGCTTATGCGTGATCTCGGATGCATCCAGTCGCCACAGAACGCATTCCTGTTAAATCTTGGACTGGAGTCGCTGCACGTGCGTATGCCTAAGCATGTGGAAAACGGACAGGCAGTTGCAGAATTTCTGGAAAAACATCCAAAGGTAGCCTATGTGAACTATCCGGGTCTGCCTTCCAGCAAATACTATGAACGTGCCAGAAAATACCTGCCACACGGCGGATGCGGTGTCGTTTCATTCGGATTAAAGGGCGGCAGGGAGGCTGCGTCTGCTTTTATGCAGAACTTAAAGCTTGGAGCGATCGAGACACATGTGGCAGATGCAAGGACCTGCTGTCTGAATCCGGCAACCTCCACGCACAGACAGATGACAGATGAACAGCTGAAAGAGGCAGGTGTTCCGGCAGAGCTGATCCGGATAAGTCTCGGTTTAGAGGATAAGGAAGATCTGATCGCAGATATTTCGAATGCGTTGGATGCGATCAGGGACTAATATGCAGAAAAAAGAAAGTGCAGAGAGAAAAATGAGTAAGATAAAAACAAAAAAAGCGCTGACACCGGAGCAGAAGAAAAAGCGCATCCGCAACATCATCATTGTCGCAGTGATCCTTGTGGCAGCTTCCGTTGCAACTTACTGGATGCAGCCGCAGAACAAAGCGCTGGCAGAGAGTGAAGTGTTCAGCGAAGAGGAAGTGAAGGCACAGGCGGAAAAAATTATAGGGCTTTTAAATGCAGAGGATTTTGACAGCCTGCAAAGCCTTGTTGTCCCGGACATGCAGGAGATCATGAACAAAGAGCGCATGGACGAGGGGAAGGCACGGATCTCGGAAGACTGGGGAGATTTTGTTTCCATTGAAACAATGCAGGATGCGGAGATCATACAGAGAGGTGCGCATATCGCAGCCGTTTACGTGACTGCAGAATATGAAAACATCGAGGTACATTACACACTGGCGTTCAACGAGGACATGAAGCTTGCGTCCTTTGGGATCCAATAGCCGGATCATTCCTGCGGAAACATATAGGAAAAATAAACATCCTTAAAATTAGCGTAATTATCTCTTGAAATCGGAATCTGTGCGCCGGATTTTGTGAAGAGAGAGGTTTTACCGAACTTTTCCACGCAGCTTAACGCTGCAATATAGCTGCGGTGGCATTTATAAAACCCTTTTTCCACTGTGAAAATTGTTTCACACTGGTGAAAGGGTTCTTTTATGGAGATCACCGAGCCGTCTTTCAATGTGACTAACACATTCTTATTTTGCGCTTCCAGATATTCGACATCCTGAAAATAAATCGCCTGGTAGCCGGAATCTGTTCTTGCCGCAAAATGAGCCATGGAAGCCTTGTGGACTTCGTACCAGCTGTCGAGAACCGCATGGAAACGCACTTCGTCAAGAGGTTTCAACAGATACCAGAAAGTGCGGACTTCATAAGATTCCAGCGCAAATTCCGGTGAGGAAGTCAGAAAAATGATCGGAACGTGCGGGTCATGCTGGCGCAGTTCGCGTGCGGTATCCATGCCGCTCAAAAGGGGCATGATCATATCAAGCAGGATCAGATCCATGCCATAAGCCCTGTGTGCGGAGATCAGTTCGTCACCGTTTGTGAACCGGTAGAGCTGCAGTGTCAGCTGATGCGCCCGGCACCAGGAATCAAGACTGTCTGAAAGCAGATCCAAAAATTCAGTTTCATCATCACAAATCGCAATCTTTACCATAATAAATTTCCTCGCTTAAAGAATAATGCGGACTACAAAGTCCTCACCTTCCATGTAAAACTGGTACTGTCCGTGTTCCTTCTCTACATAATAAATGACGCTTTGAACACCGATACCGTGATTCTTTGCCGTTGTAACCGGGATACCGTTTGAAAAAACAGGTGTCTCTGAAGCCGGATTCTTCTGCAGGATCAGAAGGTGGTTTCCCTTTTCAAAAATGCTCAGATGCACGATACGTTTTTCCACAGGGAGCTTCGTGACTGCATGCATGGCATTTTCCAGAAGATTGGAAAGGATCGCACAGAAAGTCATCTCAGAGCAGCAGAGTGTCTGTGAAGTCTGGATCTGTACGTCAAAAACGATCTGATTTTCCGCAAACAGTGTCTGGTAAATGGAAAGAACCGAATTCAGCAGCTCATTTCTGCAGAAAGAATGAATGACCGTGTCGTCATATTGCTTATTGATCTCCTGAATATAATCAAGCGCGCGCTCCGGTTCCTGTTGGGAGATAAAAGTCTGGATGGCAGCAAGATGATGGCGCATGTCGTGCCGCAGGATCTTCATGCGGTGTTCGCTGCTGCGGACCTGTTCGATCTCCGAATGCAGGGAGTTCAATTGCATATTGGTAAGCTGACCGTACTGTTCAGCGCGGTTTTTCAGCTCATATTCCTGAAAATAGACGAACAGGAAAATGACATAGGAAATACACATGGCAAATGCGAGAAATTCCACGACCACCTTATTTCCGGAGTAAAGAAGCATGGAGAACTTTGTGGTAGAGTAATCAAACACATAATAGACAAATGGCATTGCCCCGAGGATATACAGCTCCCGGTCAGATTTTGCAAAAAGCAGTGCGGTAGTCTGACATAGATACCGGCTTAAGAAAGCGAAAACGGCAACAGTCACGATAATCCTTACCAGATAATAAACCCAGTCCAATCCGCTCAGGGATAAGGCAAAAATACCTGCCCAGTTGCTGAACTGGCAGCACAGATAGGCGGTCATGATAGAGATTATGGAAGGCAGCCAGCGGAAACGGTAATAAAACACCAGCAGCAGAAAAAGCGGCAGATGCACGAAAATCGGATAGACGGCTTCCGTGAACAACGAACCGAATACCGTATTGCAGATCAGAAAGAAAAGTCCGGATACTGCTCCACCGCCAAGAAGAATACAGACATTTTTCTTATTCTGTTTTACCCCGAGAAAAAAGGCGGACAGAAAAATGCCAAACAGCATTGTCGTTAAGTGGTGTGTATAAGTTAAAATCTGAAGCAGCATGTGGCAGTCCTCCTTGTTTCACAGTTATGATACATCCATTATAAAAAATTCGGAAAACCAAAGCAAGCCTGCATCTTACAATTCACGCCATATAATTACAACTCACGCCGAAATCCGGGTTTTGGATGAACGCTGTGATAAAATGAAAAAAATGGTAAAGTGCCATATTATGAAAAAACAAACAAATGCAGGAGGAGAGTACACATGATAAGAAAAAAGAGAATGAGCAAAGGAATTGCAAAAATTCTTTCCGGTTTACTGGTGTTCGGAATGGTTGCCAGACTTGTTCCGGCAGTACCGGGGCAAACAGTGCATGCGAAGGCTTCGGAGATAAGTGGGCAGGATGTGACAACGGCGGAGAATCCTGAGCATAAGCATTGCGTATGCGGAACTGGGAAGCTTTCGGTTGAAGGGCATACGCATGATGAGGAACAGATATGGAAAGGCATAAATTCGTTAGATAAAATTTCAAGTGCAGGCTACTACTATTTGACGGATAATGTGACAATCAATAGTGCATGGACGTGCAGAGCTAACGTAGTATTATGCTTGAATGGACACAGCATTACCCGCGAAATTAAAAGTGATGGCAGTTTTCCTTACCAGAATGCCGTTATTCACATAGATAGATCGTCTACCCTTACCCTTACGGACTGTAAGGAGAATGGAATTATTCAGCACCTAGGTGAAAAAACCGGTGCAGGTATTTACAATATTGGAAACTTTTTCATGTATAATGGTATGATTTCCAATAACAATTGCGGTGTCAAAAATGCAGGCGATTTCAACATGTACGGTGGAACAATCTCTGAAAATATCAATAAAAAAACCAGTGATTACGGCGGAGGAGTATACGTTGATGCACAACATACCTTTAATATGTATGGTGGAACAATCTCTGGAAATACTGCTGGATATGGCGGAGGTGTCAATAATAAAGGTACATTCAATATGTACGATGGCAGCACAATCTCTGATAATACAGAATGCACTTTACCTGGAGCCTTCTCTCATGGTGGCGGAGCTGTGTATAATGCAGGTACATTCAACATGAAGGGAGGAGTTATTTCTGGAAACACTTCTGAAGGTTATGGTGGTGGAGTCTTCCATTATAATGGTATCTTTAATATGTCCAGTGGAGAAATAAAAGGAAACAAGTCTACTGATTCGAATTACGGCGGAGGCGGAGTATATATTGAGGCTGGTAGATTTGAGATGTCCGGAGGTAAAATAACCGACAATAGTTCCAAACAAGACGGTGGAGGTGTGGATCAGAATGGTGGTACTTTAACGTTATCAGGTACTGCAATCATTATGGAAAACAAAGTCAACAATAATGAGAATAATCTGTATCTTGAGAAAGGCAAAACAGTGTCCGCAAGTGGACTGGCAAGCGGAGCTGTGATAGGTGTGACTACATTTGATGATCCAAAAGAGGGTTCTCCGGTTACGATTACCAGTAATGCTGCAAGTGCAGAAAATTTTAAATCTGATAATAGTGCTTACGAAATAGGTACGGATGCAATTGGAAGAGTTATATTGAAAAAAACGACAACATGTAATGTGATAGTCTCTATTCCTGACAATGGCAGTATAAAACACATAATGAATTATGGTGGATTATCCCAAAAGGTTACGAAGGGAAATAGTATTGAGCCTATCATTTTAGAAGCAGGTGAAGGTTATTATTTCAGTGATGCGGATATTTCAAACTTAACAAGAGATGGGATTAGCACAACGAAACAAGCTGATGGCAGCATAAAAATAGAGGGTACACCTAACAGCGATATTTCATTTACTGCCACCGTATCTAAGAAACCTGATACTACAACTCACACAATTACAGTTACAGTAGAAGGAGGAAAAGGAACAATTTCACCAAACGGTTCAGTAAGTGTCAAAGAAGGTGAAAGTCAGGTCTTCACAATTACACCAAATAAAGGATACGAGATAGCTTCTTTAAAAGTGGATGGCAAAGAAGTAGTAAATCCTTCCAATACCTATACTTTTACCAATGTAACAAGTGGTCACACAATAGATGTTTCCTTTAAAGAACAGGCTGTTGTGCCACCAGCTGTTGAAGCACCGACAATCACAAAACAGCCACAGCCTGTATCTGTGAAAGTCGGAGAAACGGCAACGTTTACTGTAGAGGCAGCAGGTGAGGGTTTGAGTTATCAGTGGATGGTTGACAAAAATGATAATCGAGGATTTGTTGATATTGCTGGAACAACTAGTGAAAGTTACACGTTAAATGCAATTAGTAAAGAATATAATGGATATCGATATCAGTGTATGGTAAGCATTCCAAGCGGTCATACCGGTCATACCATTTCAGATTGCGTTACATTGACTGTGACAGAAGATGCAGCACCGACACCGAATCCGGAGCCAGAACCAACGCCGACACCAACCCCTGAGCCAACACCAGAGCCAAACCCAGAGCCAAACCCAACACCGGCTCCAAATCCGACACCGGAAGCAACACCCCCGACACCGGATCCAGCACCGGCGACATCAACTCCGGCTGCATCAACTACAACGGCACCGGCAGCTTCGGCAGCTGCAGCACCGGCTCAGGTAACGTATGATATTTTGGATGGAGCGGGCAGTTCATGGACACAGAATACAGATGGAAGCCTTGCAATCAGAGGAAGCGGTGAGATTTCAAAATTCCGTGAGGTCAAGGTGGACGGAGTAACGGTTGATCCGGTGAACTATACGGTCACAGAAGGATCTACCATCATTACCTTCAAACCGGAATACCTTAAGAGTCTGTCAGCAGGAAATCATTCTTTTGGACTTGTCTGGACAGATGGAACAGCGGCAACCAACTTTACGGTAGCCGAAAACACTGACCAGAGTGCAAAATCTCCAAAGACAGGCGAAGATTTCAGCATGGCACTTTGTACAGCACTTCTGATGGTTTCATGCGCGGGACTTGCAGGAATCTTTGCGAAAAGAAAAAGAAACCATGCCAGATAAGGCATTGTACAAATAATTTTTTAAAATGAAAAATAAGCTGATTACAGAGATAAAAGTGGGCAGGAAATTTACAAAAAAATTCTATTTTTATCAAAAATATGAATAGTAGAAAGAGGAGATTCAAATGAAGAAAAAGTTATTAACAGCATTACTTGTTGGAGCAATGACTCTTAATATTACAGCATGTGGTGGTTCATCAGATGCAGCAGCACCAGCTGACAATGATCAGCAGACAACTACAACAGACACAGCAGCTGATGATGCAGCAGATACAGAAGAGGATGCAGTGGATGTGGAAGATGCAGCAGAAGCAGCAGACACAACAGAGGAAGAAGGATTTTCCCTTCTTGATGTAACAGCAGATCTTGTTGATGCAGCATTATATGCAGTGGATGATGATAATACAGAGTATGTGATCACACTCTTTAGAGATCCGGATGGATATAGCTATGTTTCATTAATGATCGTTCCACAGGATGGACAGGGAGATGTCCTTTGTGGAGCATATGATGATTCTAATGTAACAAATGTTACAGATGAAGATAACATTGACTGGACTGAGATCAGCACAACAGATGTTTATACAGGTGATGATTTCTCAGCAGTATTCGTAGAAGCAGATGACGGTTCCGTTGCAATTGCAAATTCAGATTTTTCCCTTGTTATGGAAGGTCAGTATCTGACAGCTGATGAAGCAATCGCTTATATGGGAGCAGCAGCTAACTACATCAACTAGTTTTTTGAGATATGCGGAGTAATGGAAGAACGGTTGCTTCGCATATCCTTACATAATGTAATTCAAAAATCCTGCACACTTTTATCTCTGTAATCAGCACACATTTATTTATAAGCTGTAAAATTCGCATTGAGTTTTACAGCTTTTTGCGTATAGCAAAAAATCACCTTTTCGTTACGACAGTTGGCGGAAAAGGTTACGGTCTGCCTTTATTGTAGAAAAATTTCTCACTATCTCATATAAAAGTGTGATCATAAAGCATGAAACTCCAATAAAAATGTGAGAAGTGATACTATGGAACGATTTATTTAAAAAAAGTTGCTAGATTGGAAGAATTCTCCCTACCGCAAGCCTTTAATCTTGAAGGGCGTACGTCAGGTGGGTAAGACTTGGATTCTGAAAGAGTTCGGCAGACGCTGTTATGAAAATACAGCCTACTTTAACTTCGACGAAAATGAAGAATATAAGCAATTTTTTGAAACAACCAAGGATGTGGACCGGATTCTACAAAACCTTATGCTGGCAAGCGGTCAAAAAATCGTGCCTGAAAAAACCCTTATCATCTTTGATGAGGTGCAGGACTGCCCTAAGGTCATTAATTCTATGAAGTATTTTTGCGAGAACGCACCGCAGTATCACGTTGCCTGCGCCGGTTCTCTGTTGGGTATTGCTCTGGCGAAACCTTCCTCTTTTCCGGTGGGTAAGGTCAACTTTA
>OGMP01002556.1_pt1 | contig 10972 bp, 8 predicted proteins | sample 1573261 | NCBI WGS metagenome assembly OGMP01 (sample SAMEA2581878, study PRJEB24529) | metagenome | biome: Human gut stool | place: China | collected 2011 | reverse complement strand
TTAGTGCGGACACATGCTATTGAATGTCTCTTCGTGTTTGGCTTCCTGCCAGTACTCCTCCATCTTTTCGAGCGGAAGATCGTGGAGCGTATGTCCTTCGGCGGCAGCCTTTTCCTCCATGTAATTGAAGCGGCGGATGAACTTCTTGTTCGTACGTTCCAGCGCCGATTCGGGGTCGATGCCGTAGAGCCGCGACGCATTGACCAGCGCGAAGAACAGGTCGCCGAATTCGCCTTCGAGCTTCTCCCGGCTGCCGGGGGCTTCCGAACGCATCTCGGCTTCGACCTCCGCGATCTCCTCCTTCACCTTGTCCCACACATCCTCGCGCCGCTGCCAGTCGAAACCCGTCGCGGCGGCTTTCTCGCCCACGCGGAAAGCCTTGACCATGGCCGGAAGCGAGCGGGGTACGCCGCCCAGCGTGCCGCTCTTGCGGTTTTTCTTGCGGAGTTTCAGGGCTTCCCAGTTCTCCTTGACCGCGTCGGGCGTATTGGCGTGAATATCGCCGTAGACATGCGGATGACGATATATCAGCTTGTCGCACAGGGCATCGGCGACCTCGCCGAAATCGAAGGCTCCCGCTTCCTCGCCCAGCTTGGAGTAGAACACCACATGCAGCAGCAGGTCGCCCAGCTCCTCCTTGATGCCCTCCATATTGTGGTCGGTGATGGCGTCGGCCAGCTCGTACGTCTCCTCGATGGTATTGCTCCGCAGCGAATCGAAAGTCTGCTCGCGGTCCCACGGACACTCGCGGCGCAGCGTGTTCATCACTTCGAGCAAACGGGCCGTAGCCTCCAGTCGTTTATCTTCCATGCTCAGTTACAGTTTACGGCAATGGCTGTTCGGGAAGCGGAGTCGGCCGATCTGCCTGAGCGCGCCCGTCCATGCCGGAATTTATTTTCAGCAAAGGTAGCAATTCGGCGGAAAAAAAGTAACTTTGTCCGAAACAAAATTCCGTACCGCCATGAAACTGCGATACCTGCTGCCCCTTGCAGGGGTGTTCTGCACCTGCCTCTCGACATACGCCCAGCCGTCGCCGGCCCGTCAGGCCTTCTACGAGGGCGCCTGCCGCATCAGCTCCCGGACGATGCTCTGTTACGAAACGCCGCTGGCGCCGCTGGCCGCCTACCTGCGCGAATATATCAACGTCGAGACGGCCAGCGACAGTATGTCGGCCGACGACGCGATCGTGCTTTCGACCGATCCGACGCTGGGCGGCGAAGCCTTCCGCCTGACGGTGCTCCCGCAGCGGATCGAAATCGCGGGCGGTTCGTACGGCGGCGTATTCAACGGCGTGCAGGCCCTGTTCCGGCTGCTGCCCGCCGAAATATACGCCAAGAACTGTCCGCTTCCGGTCGAGATCGCCTGCACGAAGGTCGAGGACGCGCCGCGCTTCCCGTACCGCGGCATGATGCTGGACGTGGCCCGCACGTGGATCGACGCAGCTGGAGTGAAACGTTATATAGACCTGCTTTCCTATCACGGGATCAACAAATTGCACCTTCATCTTTCAGACGACGAAGGGTGGCGTATCGAAATCAGATCGCACCCCGAACTGACCGAAATCGGCGGCTTCCGCGGCGGCGATTCGCCCGTGCGTCCGGTCTACGGCAAATGGGACGAGAAGTACGGCGGGTATTACACGCAGGACGAGATGCGCGGCCTGATCCGCTATGCGGCGGCGCGCAACATCGAGATCATTCCCGAAATCGACCTGCCGGGGCACAGCCGCAACATCGCGTCGGTGCATCCCGAAATACGCTGCAACTATCCGCCCGACACGGTTTCGACCAACGGTTACGACTACCGTTCGGCGTGGTGCGTGGCCCGCGAAGAGAATTACGCGCTGCTGGCCGACATTCTCGGCGAGTTATGCGCGCTGTTCCCCTCGGAGTACATCCACGTGGGCGGCGACGAGGTCGACATGTCGCAGTGGGAGCGGTGTCCCGACTGCCGGGCGCTGATGAAACGGGAGGGGATGACCGACCCGCACCGGCTGGAGGACCTCTTCATGGAGCGCATGGCGGCGATTCTCGCGGCCAACGGCAAGCGTCCCGGCGTGTGGAACGAAGCCGTGACCACGGGCGGCCTCTCGCGCGAATGTCTCGTATACGGCTGGCAGAGCGTCAAGGCGTGTCTCGACGCCACGGCGAAAGGCTACAAGACCGTGGTGATGCCGGGCGAATACTTCTATTTCGACATGCGGCAGACGCCGCAGGAGGAGGGGCACGACTGGGCGGCGGTCTTCGACGCCAAAAAGGTCTTCGGATTCGACTTTACGGAAAAGGGCTTCAGCGATGAACAGATGCGCAACGTCGTCGGCCTGCAGGGGACGTTCTTCAGCGAAGCCTACGTTTCGCACGAGCCTGAAAAGCCCGACTATCTGGACTACATGTGTTTTCCGCGCATCTGCGCGCTCGCCCGCATAGCTTGGCGCGGCAACTGCGAGGGGTGGGACGCCTATTACAGGGAGCTGACCGACCATTACGACCGCATGGCGGCCATGGGCATCCGCTTCCGGCTTTTCCCGCCCAAGGTAAGCTACAAGGAGGGCGCCTTCACCGTCGTGGCGGACGACGGCTCGGAAATCTTCTACCTCGAAGGCGATTCGCCCGAAGAGCATCGGTACACCGGCCCCATCAAAACCGAAAAACCGCATCTCTACCGCTTCCTGACGCGCTACAAGACGGGACGCAGTCCCTATGCGGCCGACAAATCCTACTACAGGACCCTTGCGCCCGCCGTGACGATCACCACCTCGATGGGCGAAAGCACGCAGTTCCCCTACACGAACGCCTCGGCCTACAAGGGACTTGCACGCACGCGCCGCGCCTGCCGTCAGCAGGACTGGATACTCTACACCTATGAACAGCCGGTGAAGTGCCGCGAAATGTTTTTGCAGACGGGAAACCGCCAGCTGCCCAAAACCATTATAACCACCGGTTATGCCGAGGTGTCGTACGACGGCACGACATACGAGCGTGCGGGCGATCTGGAAAAGGGCAGTATAACTTTAAAGCCCGGCCGACCGGTGAAATCCGTCCGCATCGTCTCGACCTGCGACGACAACGGCACGCCCTACGTCACGATCCAGCCGCCGCAGATAAAGCCGGTACTGTAAAACGGACCGGAAAAGCGACTATGACACGGGAGGAGCCGCCTTAGCGGAGACAACTAACGCGATACAGTGCGCCTCCTGCCTAAATAAACGATGACAATATCGCACTGCAATACCGCTCGGCATTTCAACGGCCGTATCAATGCGGAGAGTCGGAAAGAGTCGCCGCTCTGACGGCAAAGAGGTAGAAGAGGTATTGCGCGGCATAATAGGTAATCATCACGACACAGGTCCGGCAGGGAACGGGCGCGACGAAGCGTCCCCATGCGATCACGGAGTCGGAAAAGACGAACAACAGGGCCGCAAGGCGGAACCATGCGGCATACGCTCCGCGGTACTGAAGCGCACTGTATAACATTCCCGCGATAACGAGTCCATAAACGGCGACGCCCGCGCGTTCGGCCGGATCGGCGGCGCGGGGAACGATGCAGACGAACAGAAACAGCAGCAGAGCCGTCAGAACCGGCCAGACAAAAGGCCGGGGCGCAAGTTGCGCCTGCGGCAAGAAGTAGCACATGTAGGCTCCGGGCGCCAAAGCGAAAAACAGCATCTGCGGAATGAACATCCCCCCGGCGCCCGCCGCATCGCCAACGGCCGACAACAAGAGCGCCGCGCCGACCGGAATCAGCGGTTTCAGCCGGAGATAAAAGAGCGACAGCGACAGCAGCAGGACCGGATAAGCGACCTTATACGGAATCACCGCCGCCTTGGTAAAGAACAGCGCGGCGCCGGCTGCGAAAAACAGCGTGGTCAGGCAGAGCGTTCGGGAGATTCGTTGCATGGTTTCGGTAAAAAAGCCGCCTGTACTTACGAACAGGCGGCTTCGATTATGGTCAATAAGCTCGCCGGCATGACCGTGGCGGGCGTGTGCCCGCACCGAGATGCGACGAACGGCATTCGGATTGGGATCAACCGCGGACCTGAGCGCCGCACCGCTGTTCGAACTGCGCGGTGAGGTTCCTCATCGCCTTTTCGATCGTCTTCTCGTCGAGCGTGCGGGTCTTGTCTTCGAGGATGAAGCTCAGGGCGTAGGATTTCTTGCCTTCGGGAAGTTTGTCGCCCTCGTAAACGTCGAACAGCGAAACGCTCTTGAGCAATTTGCGCTCAGTGGCGAACGCCACGTCGCGCAGCGCCGAGAAGGTCACCTGCTTGTCGATCAGAAGAGCCAAGTCGCGTTTCACTTCGGGGAACTTCGAAAGCTCCTCGGCCGCGATCTTATGCTTGCGGGTCGATTTCACGAGCGCGTCGAAATTCATCTCCAGATAGTAAACATCCTGCTTGACGTCGAGCCGGCGGCGGATTTTAGCACTTACCGTGCCGATCTGCAGCAGCTCCTTGCCGCCAAGCGACATCGAGAGCGCCTCGCCGAAGAGGTCGTTTTGCAGCGTCTCGGTCCGGAGCGCATAGATATCGATGCCGAAGCGGCGCAGGAGTTTCTCGGCCACGGCGCGCAGCGTGAAGAACGACGCGGCCTGCGGCCGGGCGTTCCACGACGCAGGCTCGGCCACGCCCGTCACGGCGATCGCCAGACGGTACTCCTCGGAGTAGGCCGCGAGGCGGTTCTCCTCCGAGCGTTTCGACTCGTCGTAGAAATAGCAGTTGCCGAACTCGTAGAGTTTCAGGTCGCCGTTCTTGCGGTTGGCGTTGAGCTGCACGGCTTCGAGCATGTTAAACAGCAGCGTCTGGCGCATCACGTTCAGGTCGGCGCTCAGCGGATTGAGGATGCGCACGCAGTTTTCGGGCTTGTAGGATTCCAGCCCCTCGTAGTAGGCCGCCTTGGTCAGCGAGTTGGACATGATCTCGGTGAAGCCGTTGGAGGTCAGGAAATCGGCCGCGAGATTCATCAGCTTGCTGCGGTCGGGCTTCGGCGCATAGGAGAGCGTCGAACGGACGCGCGAGGGAATCTCGACATTGTTGTAGCCATAGATGCGGAGGATATCCTCGACGAGATCGGCTTCGCGCTGCACGTCCACGCGGTAGGGCGGCACGGCGACGCTCAGCACACCCTCTTTCTCGGCGAGAATCTTCACTTCCAGCGCGGCGAGGATCGTGCGGACCGTATCTTCGGGAATCTTCTTGCCGATCAGCGAGTCGATGCGGGCGAAGGAGATGTCGAATTTGAAGTCTTCGACAGGAGTGGGATAGATGTCGGTAATGTCGCTCGAAATCTCGCCCCCGGCCAGCTCCTTCATCAGCAGGGCGGCGCGCTTGGCGGCATAGACCTGCATGTTGGGATCGACGCCGCGCTCGAAACGGAACGACGAATCGGTGTTCAGGCCGAAACGCTTGGCAGTCTTGCGCACCCACACGGGGTTGAAATAGGCGCTCTCGATAAATACGTCGGTCGTCGTGTCGCCGATGCCCGAATCCAGTCCGCCGAAGACTCCGGCGATGCACATCGGACGCTCGGCCGAGCAGATCATCAGATCGTCGGCCGTCAGTTTTCGCTCCACGCCGTCCAATGTCACGAAAGGCGTGCCTTCGGTGCAGGTGCGGACCACGACTTCGCGGCCTTCGATCTTCGCCGCGTCGAACGCGTGCAGGGGCTGCCCCAGCTCGAAGAGCACGAAGTTGGTGATATCGACCAGATTGTTCTTGGGGTTGATGCCCGCGGCGCGCAGGCAGTTCTGCATCCACTCAGGCGAAGGGCCTATTTTGCAGTTCTTCACCGTCACGCCCGCGTAGCGGGGGGCCGCTTCGTGGTTCTCGACGCGGACGGTCACCGGCAGGTCATGGTTGTCGGGAGCGAAGGCCGAGACGTCGGGCATCTTCACTTCGGCGTTCAGGCCCTGACTCCTGAGGTAAGCCGCCAAATCGCGCGCCACGCCGATATGCGACGCGGCATCGACGCGGTTGGGGGTGAGTCCCACCTCGATCAGGTAGTCGTCCTCGACATGCAGGTATTCCCTGGCCTCCATGCCCACGGGGGCGTCGGCCGGAAGTTCCATAATGCCGTCGTGCGAGGCCCCGATGCCCAGTTCGTCCTCGGCGCAAAGCATGCCGAGCGACTCCACGCCGCGGATTTTGCTGCGTTTGATCTTGAATTCCTCGTCACCGCCGCCGGGGTAGAGCACCGTGCCGACCGTGGCGCAGAGCACCTTCAGCCCGGCCCGGCAGTTGGGCGCGCCGCAGACGATCTGCAGGGGATCACCGGCGCCGACATCGACCGTCGTGAGGTGCAGGTGGTCCGAATCTGGATGGTCCGTGCAGGTCAGCACCTCGCCGACCACGACGCCGTGAAGCCCGCCCTTTACGGTCTCGATCTTCTCGAAACCCTCGACTTCGAGTCCGATGTCGGTCAGTATCCGTGCGATTTCTTCGGCCGGAAGATCGGTGTCGAGATAGCGTTTAAGCCAGTTATACGAAATATTCATAATTAAAAGCTTTAATGTTCCTCTTGCAGTTCAACATGCCGGACCACCTTCCCCGCGGCGGAAGGCCGCGTTTGCAGGTCCGGCCGCCCCGGAATCCCCGCCTTGGCGGGAAGTGCCGCCGTCACAGCGTCCGGAACGGCATGCTAAAATCGAACAAAGATACATAAAAATTGTTAATCTCGTCGAGATTGGCGCACTAAATCGCGCCGACGCTTCGGACCGGCATTTCGGCAGGCGGACACGGAAAAGGGAGCGACGCCATATATGTAGGTATCGAAAATATCCGCCGAAAAATTTGGATTTAAGGATCGGACCCGTTATATTTGCCGAAAAGAATATGATTCGCAATTTCAACATACAGGCTTGGTGGTGGCGCTCGTTGACTCTCGTGGACAATGAGTGCGGCTCCGTGCGTGTATAGTTGAAACCTGATACCAGCCACAAGCCCGTTGTTTACGAGAGAGTAAACAGCGGGCTTTTTCTTTTGCACTTTCACGAAACAAACGGAAAAATAAAAAAGACTATGAAAACGAAAAAATTCTGCCTCACCGAAAAACAGATGCCCACGCAATGGTACAACATCGTGGCCGACATGCCCAACAAACCGCTGCCCCCGCTGCATCCCGCGACCAAGCAGCCCGTAACCAAAGAGCAGATGAGCGCCATTTTCGCCGAAGAGCTGATCGATCAGGAGATGTCCGCGGAGCGGTTCATCGACATTCCCGAAGAGGTGCAGGAGATTTACAAAATATGGAGACCCACGCCGCTCGTGCGGGCTACGGGGCTGGAGAAGGCGCTCGGCACGCCCGCGAAAATCTATTTCAAGAACGAGAGCGTCTCGCCGGCCGGATCGCACAAGCCCAACACCGCCGTGCCGCAGGCCTACTACAACTACAAGCAGGGCATCCGCCGCCTGACCACCGAGACGGGCGCGGGGCAGTGGGGCGCAGCGATCGCATTCGCAGCCAAGCATTTCGGCATAGACCTGCAGGTTTACATGGTCAAGGTCAGCTACGAGCAGAAACCCTACCGGCGGCTGATGATGAACACTTGGGGCGCCGAGTGCATCGCATCGCCCAGCACGCTCACGGCATCGGGCCGCGCGGCGCTGGAACGCGACCCGAACTGTTCGGGAAGCCTCGGACTGGCCATTTCGGAGGCGATCGAAGTGGCGCTGCAACACCCCGAAGATACGCGGTACTGTCTGGGAAGCGTGCTGAACCACGTCATCCTGCATCAGACCGTGATCGGACAGGAAGCCGTGGCGCAGATGGAGATGGCCGACGCCGAACCGGACGTGGTGATCGGATGCTTCGGCGGCGGCAGCAACTTCGCGGGACTGGGATTCCCGTTCCTGCGCAAGAACCTCACGGAAGGCAAAAAAATCCGGATCGTGGCGGTCGAGCCGTCGAGCTGCCCGAAACTCACGCGCGGCAGTTTCCAGTACGACTTCGGCGACGTGGCGGGATTCACGCCCCTGCTGCCGATGTATACGCTGGGGCACGATTTCCAGCCGTCGGACATCCACGCGGGCGGACTGCGTTACCACGGCGCGGGGTCGATCGTCAGCCAGCTGCTCAAAGACGGACTCGTCGAAGCGCAGTCGCTGCCGCAGACCGAGACCCTCGCCGCAGGCATTCTCTTCGCCAAGACCGAGGGCATCATCCCGGCGCCGGAATCGACGCACGCCATCGCCGCGGCCATCCGCGAAGCCATGCAGGCCAAAGAGGAGGGGACGCCCAAGACGATTCTGTTCAACCTCTCAGGCAACGGCGTGATCGACCTCTACGCCTACGAACAGTATCTGGCGGGAGCGCTGAAAGACTATGCGCCGGGGGATGCGGAAATCGCAAAGACGGTCAGCCGGCTGGAGCAGCTGATATGACCGGAGCCGACGATACCGCAAATAAAAAAGACAGCCCGCAATGGGCTGTCTTTTTATTTTGACACCGGCGGTTTCGGAACCGGCTTCCGGTCTGCGCCCAAACGGAAGGGTGTGCATGCAAATCCCGCGCTTCGACACGGCCGTCATTACCTCGACCCCAGCCAGAGGAAGAACATGCCGACGAGGATAAAGGCCAGATCGAAGGCTTTGGAGCGGAGGTTGTGCTCGCGGAACAGCACTGCCCCGCACAGGAAAGAGACGACGACCGAACTGCGGCGGACCATCGACACGACGGAGACCATGGCGTCGGGCTGGTGCAAGGCGTAGAAATAGGCGAAATCGGCCAGCACGAGGAAGAACGAGATCAGCGGAATGGCCCAAGTCCAGTGGAACGGGGTGGTCGTCCGGCGGCGCGGCCACCAGAGGATGCCGACGACGACCGACATCAGGCCGAACAGATAGAGGTTGCACCAGCCCTGCACGAAGACCGGGTCGAGGCGCGCCATGATATATTTGTCGTACAGTCCGCTTACGACGGCGGCCAGAGCCGCCACCGCGATACAGAGTATCCAGACGTTGTGACGGAAATCGACCCCTTCGCGGCGGCTCGAACGGCTCAGCAGGAAGAGCGACACGAGGGCCAGCGCAACGCCGGTCCACTGGTAGGCGTTGAGACGCTCGCCGAAGATCACGAACGCCCCGACGAGCACCATAACGGGGCGCGTGGCGTTGATCGGCCCGACGATGGTGATCGGAAGGTGCTTCATGCCGAAGTAACCGAAAATCCACGAAGTGAGCACGATGGCCGATTTCAGAACGACCAGGGCGTGGGCCTCCCATGTGCCGGGAGCCGTCGCCAGCAGGGTATGGTCGAACCATCCGAGGCCGAACTCTGCCGAGAGGATCGCGGGCAGGAAGAACAGCGTCGAAAAGAGCGTGTTGAGCAACAGCACGGGCAGCACGGCGTTGCCGGTGAGGGCCTTTTTCTTGGCCGCATCGTAGAAGCCGAGCAGCGCCGCCGAGGTGAATGCCAAAGTGAGCCACATAGCGATGAGGAAAGGCGGCCGGAGCCGCCTTTATCTATTTGATTTCGTCGCTGTAAACGGCGCCGGGAAGATCGTGGAGGTTGTAGCGCGAAGCCATCGACATGCCGTAGGCCCCGGCCGACTTGATGGTCAGCAGGTCGCCCCGGTGCGTGCGGCGCAGGGTGACGTTCTCGTCGAAAACGTCCGTCGATTCGCAGGCTGTGCCGACAACCGTGTATTTCTCGCGCACCTCGTCGTCCTTGGCCGTGATGTTCTCGATGTTGTGGTACGAACCGTAGAGCGCAGGGCGGATCAGCTCGGTCATGCTGGCATCGACGATCACCAGCTTGCGGCCCGTGGCGGTGGTCTTGTTGAAAAGCACCGTCGTAATCAGCTCGCCGCACTCGGCGACGATCGAACGGCCGAACTCGAAATGCACTTCGCGGTCGCCGACGGCGAGGTGGTTGTGCACGATCGAGAAGAGCGACGCGAAGTTGGGAATAGGCTCGTTCTCAGGCACGTCGTAATTAACGCCCAAGCCGCCGCCGACATCGACGAAGCGGAACGAGAAGCCCAGCTTTTCGAGGTTCTCGACGATGACGTTGACCTTGTTGCACATGTTCTCGAAGACATGCAGCTCGCGGATCTGCGAACCGATATGCAGGTGGATGCCTACGATATTGATATGCTTGAGCGACTTGATCTCCTTGGCATGTTCAAGCACTTCTTCATATGAAATCCCGAACTTACTGTCGGCCTGACCGGTATCGATGCAGTGATTGGTCTTGGGGTCGATGTCGGGGTTGATGCGCAGCGCGATGTCGGTCACCTTGCCCGCCTCGGCCGAAAGGGCGTCGACCAGCTCCAGCTCCTGAATCGACTCGCAGTTGATGGCCAGAATGTTCTGCTCGATGGCGTATTTCAGCTCCTTGTCGCGTTTGCCCACGCCCGCATAGACGATGCCCTTGGGGTCGAATCCGGCCTCGACGGCCTTGCGCAGCTCGTTGCCGCTCGCGCAGTCGATGCCCAGCCCGTATTCGCGGATGACCGCCAGCAGATGGTCGTCGTAGTTGGCCTTGATGGCGTAGTGGACCTTGTAGCCGTATTTCTTCGACTCGTAGACGACGCTTTCGAGGGTCTGGCGCAACAGCGCCATGTCATAGAGGTAGAACGGGGTCTCGTAGCCCCGGAGCTTGGATGCGATTTGTCTGCTTAACATCTTTAACCTAACTTGTTGAAGTCGCAAATATAAGCAATTTGTGCCATTCCGGCAAACGGAAGCCCTCCGATATATTCAAAAATTTATGTATATTTGCCGAAGATTTTACCCTTATATATGAAAAACATCCGAAATTTCTGCATCATAGCCCACATCGACCACGGCAAATCGACACTCGCAGACCGTCTGCTGGAGAAGACCAACACGCTCAACCAGCGCGAAATGCAGTCGCAGGTGCTCGACGACATGGACCTCGAACGCGAAAAGGGAATCACCATCAAGAGCCACGCCATCCAGATGGAGTACACGGCCCGCGACGGACAGCGGTACACGCTCAACCTGATCGACACCCCG
>OGMP01002553.1_pt1 | contig 10987 bp, 14 predicted proteins | sample 1573261 | NCBI WGS metagenome assembly OGMP01 (sample SAMEA2581878, study PRJEB24529) | metagenome | biome: Human gut stool | place: China | collected 2011 | reverse complement strand
TCGCTTTTTTCACTGATTCTGCTGAAAAAACCTCATATCCGGATTTTTTCAGTGAGAATGTAATTCCACGATTTAAATTTTCATCATCTTCAACCACAAGTATACCTGGCATAGCATATGCACCTCTCTTTATTAACTATTCATCCGATTTTTGTTTGGACAAAAGAACAACAGTCTACACATGCGTCAATACCATTGTTGGAACACATATCGTCCGCCTCGTAACCCGAAAAAGAATACATATCATTATCATTCAACAAGTCATGATTATCGCTCATTTCAAAGCTCCTCCTTGTTGTTTTTATTGTCCTCAGTATCATCTATTTCATTGTCAACAACTTCTCCTATCAATATTTTGTCAAAATCACTTTGATACAGCTTATCCTGTTTTACTCTATATTTTTCAAACTCGGTAAGTGCATGTTCTTCTGCTATCTTTGCAGATATACTACCTGCATTTGTTAATATTTCTTTCTTACTCAGTCTTAAAATCCCTTCAAACTGTTCAGCCCAGTCTTCCATAGTCATCGGAACTTCTTCCTCTGCCCTCAGCTCTGCTAAATCTAGGTATGCATTGACTATTCTTGCCATTGAAGATAACTCTTCTTTTGTCAGATAATTCTTAGCAATAACCACATCAAACCTTTGAATTTTACCATCTGGAGCATCCTTCCATGTTGTCAGCCCCATATTTTCCTTATCACTATCTGCTCTATGATAAATTGTTTCTGCAGCAGTTTCTCCATGAATTGCCCAATGAAGCTGATTCTGTACTCTTGCGAAGAATTTTTTTGTTGTTAAAGAATGTGCATCATAATCTATACTTGTTGCATATATATCTGTTATTTTTTGATAAAATCGTCTTTCTGAGAGGCGGATTTCCCGTACTCTTTCTAACTGCTCCTTAAAATAATCTTTTGTTAAAACAGTTCCAAAATTTTTTAATCTCTCATCATCCATAGCAAATCCTTTAACCGCAAATTCCTCAATTATATGATTTGCCCACTTTCTGAACTGGATAGCTCTCGGAGAATCCACTTTATTTCCTACCGCAATGATTGCACTCAGATTATAATGATTGGTATTATATGTTTTTCCATCAGCGGCAGTTATTCGAAATTTTCGAATAACTGAATTCTCATCTACTTCTTTATCCATAAATATTTTTTTCAGATGATAATTAATCGTATTTGTCTCTACATTATATAATACCCCCATCATTTTCTGGGTAAGCCATACATTTTCATCAGAATATATGGCATTAACATCTCCTTCTCCAGTTGCAGTTATAAATGTAAGATACTCTGCTGCTGAAGAACGAACAATGCTAATTTCACGCTTGTTGTCTTTCATCTTGTCACCTCAATTTTTAATCGACTAAACTGCTTTATGAAGATTCATATATCTGTCTCTCGCATCCGGTATGCTTCTTTCATCCATGCCCTTTTATACGAAGGTCAGCTTATATGGATCAACTGTACCATCATCTGCCTGCTCTCCAACTATAACCTTCTCGACCAGGCTTTCAAATACCACTCTGTCAAATTGGTCAAGAACATCAGCGTTCTTTAGCTTGGCTCTGATAGCTTTTATCTTATCTGCAATGTTTTTCTGTGATAATGCACAGTCAGAGAATATTGCTCTCTCTTCCTCGCATTTGTCCAGTTTATTTCCTAGCTCACTGTATTTATCGTCATAAGCTTCTTTAGAAATTTTATCATCCAGATACATATCAGTCAATTTCTTTCTTTTCTTTTCAAGAGAGCCATTTCTTGGATTTACGATACAACAAATAACATTATACACATCTACTAGGTAATATAATTACCAATCCATAAAAATGTAATGATGCGTTCAAAGAGGATAATTACTTAATCATTTTCATTGCAAATCACAATCAGATGACATTAGCAAATTTTCTAATTTATTCTGAGCAAATCTCTGAAGATAAAAATACTTATCAATAATTTTATAATTCATATTTCTATCAATTTGTTCAAAGCAAAAGTCTATTAACTCTTTTATAAAACTTTCACCAGACAGATAGTAATCCTGCAAGATTATATTATTCTCTGGAAAGTGCAGATAATTATAGATATATTTTTCATCAATATCCTGTTCAATGATTCCCTCACCTGTTTCTGGCATTTTAGGAACCAGTCCTGCCCCCAAAATAGATATATATTCAGGTTTTTTTGCAACTATTTTATATTTTACTGATGATATATTTTCTAAAACTGCTTCAGCAATATAATCATCTATAACAATACGAGGATGATGAGATAAGTCCAAACACCCAAGGTTCAGCATCATAAATAGCAAATGCCAAATTAGTTACTACTGTGTTCTTATTAACATACCCAATCTGCATATAAGCCCTATTTTCAGAAGATACGGATGGAATTACTAGAGTATAATTCTCCGGCATATTTATCTCTCTAAACTGGTGAGCCCTTAATGCTAGCTTTTGTGCACTTTTATCACCTTGCAGCCTTGCTTCTCTAACGCTTTCTATTCTTTCCATAATAGGTGGTATTTTTTCTGCATCCGGTAATTGTTCATCTGAAATCCACAAACACCAGCGTTCTTCACCATGAATAAACTCCTGCGACCCAACAACTCGTTTTAAAAAATTTTTAGCATTTGGATAATTTTTAAGCAATTCATCCTTTTCTCTCGGACTTAATAATAATCCTTTTCCATATGGCATATTGCCTTTAAGCATTTTAGGTAGAATTTTAGAAATCGGTCCCTTATTTTCTTTCTGAACAATTATTCCACCTTTAGTTAAATATGGACTAATATCATTTGCATCATATGACAGATTACCATCATATATTGTCTTATGATGTTTGCATAAAACACTCCTGCATCCAATAATTACTACCGTAACTGCAGTTGTATTTTTCCCTTCATTTTTCCACTTAAAGCTTGTATATCCGAAAGAAATCTCAATTCCCTTAGAAAAGAGCAACGGCCACAAAGTAGGCACATGAATTCCTTGGGTCAATGAATTTGTTGTAACAAAAGCAAATCCGTTATCAGTTCCCTTTACAAACTGAGTAGCCTTATAAAAATATCCTGTAGCATAATCTAATTCACCAATTTTATAACCATTGGATATTTCCTCAGCATAAACTGTTCTTAATTCTCGTTGCTGTTCTGCATCCAAGGAATGAGCACCCTTGTACAATGGATTTCCAACTATAAAAGTCATTGATGTCTTCGGACAAAATGCTTCCCAATCCATAAGCAACGCCTTACCATTACATATTGTTTTTATCGGTAATACAATTTCACTTTTTAATGGCTCTCCTAATTTTAATGATGTAAAAGCCATACCAATGCGGCATACTTCTGTGGCAATATAGTTATATTCAATGCCATAGAAATTTTCTGTCGTGACATACTCTTTATTCTCAAATTCTATACTATTATCATTGCAATAGCTTTTTATGGAATTTTCTAACTTCTTCAGTTCCTTAAAACAAACCATTAAGAAATTTCCCGATCCACACGCCGGATCAAAGACTTTTATTGAAGAAATCTTTTTCAGTAATTTATCAGAAAGTTTATTATCCCTCTTTAAGCTTTCGTATTCTTCGAACAAATCATCCACAAAAAGCGGTCCAATAACTTTATAAATATTAGCTGTACTCGTATAATTATAGGAAATACTGGCGTCTTCCGGATTTAGTATTGCTTGAATTAATGCTCCAATTATCTCTGGTTCTACTGAGTCCCAATTTAATGAACTTAGTGCTATCAATGTCTTTCTAGAATTCTTATCAAACTTTAATCCACCTTCATATTCAGGAATTCCAATGATTCTTGAATTCCTATTGTCTTTTAAATACTCCGGTACATCTTCATGTCCTGATACAGATTTAAATATATTTTCAAGTGCTTCTCCTACATCTGAACCATCTGTATTACTGTATAAATCTAAATAATGATAAACACTTCCAGAATTAAAAACGCCACAACTATCAGAAAATAATGCTGCAACAAAATTGACAAGAAGAACTGAAATAATGCTTTCTTTTTCTGGATTAAGCATTAGAACTTCGTTGTAAAATTGTGCGAATTTCTCCGCAATCTTTATATTTGCGTTTTTCTTATCACCTATAGTTGATTTTTCAATTCCTGCAAGTGGAAGAAAAAACTCAAATTCCGAGTGAATTTCATTTCTTGAAACTGAAAGCCATTTTTTACAATAAAGGTCATATCAACCTCTGCATTCTCCGTCTCTCGTCCTTTCATTTTCTCCCAGATATAATTGCTAACCATATTGATGGCAAAAGGAAGTAATACACTTTGAGCAATAAATATGATTGGCATCCAAATATCAAAAGAGTGAAGTGATCTAACTGTAATATCACCATCAGAAAGAATGTCATATTTATGATTGCTGTCATTTTCTCTGCAAAATTTCAAAAAATCTATTGTTTCTTGTGCAAAAAAATGACCTTGTTCATAAGAAGCCGGCACAGCAACAAATTCATTTTCTTCTATTTTTGCTAAACTAATTCCATTCTTTTCGCAATAATCATAAACATCCATACTACTATTTTTAATTGTAATATCGTTTTTCATGGCTTGTCTCCTTAAATGCTCATTTTTTCTTCAACATCATTATACTCTATTTAATCTCAAAAGAACAGGAGGCTTCCTCCAAAATAACATTTACCTAAAATGAAATTTTAAATTCAACTGCCCTACAGGGCGGTAGAATTTAGTCCTGCACAGTAGATATTTACTCTTTCATACATCAGTGTTATTGTAAAAGTTCCTTCTGACAGCAGTAGAAGGAGAATTATCATGAGTAAATATATCCCTGGAAACCAGAAACATCTAACACTTAATGACCGTATCTACATCGAAAACGAATTATCCAAAGGTGCGACTTTTAAAGACATTGCGGCATTCCTTTGTAAAGATCCTACAACCATCTCAAAATAGGTTAAATCACGACGCCTTTCTGACTGGTACCACAAAGGAACTTTCTACAATGCCAAAAACTTTTGTGTACACCGCTATCACTGTAAAAAAACAAATGCCTGTGGAAAAATCATGCTCTGCGGTATTAAATGTACATCCCGTCCAACCTGCAACCAAACCTGTAAGGATTTCGAAAAGGAACGGTTCTGCAGACTTGATAAGGCGCCTTATGTATGTAATGGCTGTCCAATGAAAATCAATCATTGTACCATTGCCCATAAATACCGCTATGATGCCCGTTTTGCCGACCGTAAGTACCGCGAATTATTAAGTAGTTCCCGTACCTGAATAAATATGACCCGGCATCAGCTGCACCAAAAAGACCAGATTGTTACTCCGTTGATCGCCCAGGGACAGTCACCCTATCAGATCCTGATCAATCATCCGGAACTGGATATGTCTGTCCGCTCCATGTACACATACATCGATAAGGGACTGTTCACAGCCAGAAATGTGGATCTGAAAAGGCAGGCAAAATTCAAACCAAGAAAGTGCCACAAAACACAGATCAAAGACCGCGAAGTATTTACCAACAGAACCTATGCAGACTTCTGTTCTTTGGAATTAAATTCTTATGTACAAATGGACACAGTAAAGTCATCAAGGGACTCCCAGAAAACGCTGTTAACCATGATCTTTATAGAGGAAAAACTGTTTCTTGCATTTCTTATTAACCGGTGCACAAAAGGTGCCGTCCGTGCTGTATTTAACCGTTTGGAAAAACGTATGGGAACGTATGAATTTACATCTGTTTTTGAAAATATATTAACCGACCGTGGCTCTGAATTTGGGAACCCAGAAGAATTAGAAACTGGAATTACCGGCATACAAAGAAGTAGCATTTATTACTGTGATCCAATGCGTAGCGGACAAAAAGGAACCATCGAACAGGCGCATACCATGCTCCGCATGATATTGCCTAAAGGAACATCCTTTGAATTTCTAACTCAATGGGATGTCAATCTTATTGTGAATCACATAAACTCTACTCCAAGAGAAATCCTTGATGACAAAACGCCGTATGATGCTGCCCTGGAAACCCTTGGAGAAGATGTTCTTAAAGCCTTTCAGCTCAAGCCGATTTCACCAGATGAAGTCAATTTAACGCCTAAGCTGATACGCTTTAAGAAGTAACTAATTAACTGATCGAAATCTGCTGTCAGACTGGAAGTAAACATTTCACATTTTTTAAATGTGGCTGGTGGAATTTAGTCTGACACACCGAATTCCAGTAGCCTGTTTTTGATGCCATAAAAACAACAAAATTTTGATAAGCTAGCTTAATTATAACAGAAAGCAGGAGATTTTGTTAAAAAATCTCCTGCAAAATCAGCAAAATTTCAAAAGCCGATGGAATTTACTTTTGCACTGGAATTTACTTTTTCAAGTCAGCATTTTTTTCAACGCATGTATTTGCTATCATACTACCATTATTATATAAACCACTTGATAACAGCGAGGGCACTATATATGCCATTATATAATTGATAAAATCATTTACTGATGCATTTTCAATCCCACCAGCTTGATATAAATATGTACAAGCTGTCAACAAAATAAAACATATCATTCTGCATACAGCTTTTTGAAATTCACTATTTCTTATGGTAGATTTTTTAGCATCCTTATTATCAATTTCTTCTATGATATTATTTTTTAATTCTTCCTTTCCAATATCTGGCTCTTCAATTTCTTTTGCTGTTTCATATGCATAATCAATAACCTCTGAAAATTTAGAATTAATTATATTATCTGTATTCAATAATTCGCCTAAATGAGATTGTAAGCCTGCAAATGAGCTCATGTCTATTTTAGGCATCTGATCAGCTAATTGTTGTAATCCTGCCTGTAATCCAGTCAATTTTCCATAATCAATATTTATTGAAAATTCAGACCACATACGCATGGATTTATTAATAGAACTTTCTGGATCGTTTAATACAGTTTGCCATGCTTGCATCTGCTTATGTAAATCACTTCCTAAAAGTGATTTTTGTAGTGCTTCTATTCCTGCTGTTATACCTTTTAGATTTTTATAAAATTCACTATCCAACATTTTTGTATATGAATCTAATAATTCACTTGTTGTTGCTGACATATAATTTACCTCCTGTCATTGTTTATATCTCCATAGTAATACTTTCTTTTGTGACATATAGGACAACTTTTTATTTATGATGTTTTACTAACAAAAAATATTTCTATCGCTTCCAGCTTAAAACTATACACCATATTGTGGTTGCTCTATTTTATAAAATACTATATATTGTGGTATATTTCAAGTATAAAAAAAGCAGGTATATTTCAACCTGCATTTTTCTATTCTGCTTCTTTCAAGCTGTTATATATTTCATCCGAGAAAATACCAAGTACTTTTCTCTTCATTTCATCATTGCTTAGTAATAAGCTGAATCAATAATTTTAATACAAAACTGCACCCACACATCACGGAGTGCAGTTTTGTATCAATCAATATTCTAATGTTTCTCCATTAAGTGGAATATCAAGAACAAGTATCCTATACAAATGCACTTTCCTCTTTTGCTTTCTGCAAATCTTTTAACACTGTTCCTATATCTCCCAAAATAGCAATCCCCTTATCTTCAATGAATTCCGGCAAAAACTGATATTCTGAATTTACGGAGATATAATATGCGTCTTTCAAGCTGTTTGTCAGTTCCCAAAACGGTTCCTGTATAAACATCGGTGTCATGCGCCCTACTCCAAGTTCTATAAAGAGAATTTTTCTATCTTTGTTCTTTTGAATGTATTTTGAGATTTTCTCATATTCTTCTTCGTATTTTTTCCCTTGCAGAAAATTCCCATATCCTCTTACCCACGGAAACATTTCCGCACCACAATGAGGGCAGCGAGGAATCAGTTCATCCGGCACCATTGTCCCCTCTCCCATAGCCGCAATCATATCTGCCACAGGTTGTACGGCATCCCATGTTTCATCCTGACAACACTGGGAACACTGGAAGAAACGATGATCTCCCTGAATCTCACTGACCTTTTCTTCCGAATAAATCTTTACAAACTGTGTATCCTGATTAGTCGTTAAGATATGAAAATCCTTTCCCTGCAAAATTTTATCCAAATCCAGATATGGCTCTCTGATAGGAGCATTTTGTGTAGTATTTAAAAAGGTTGCCACATATCCCCAGTGTTCATTTCTTGTAGAAAACCGATGCATCATTCCGCTAAAAGCACCTTTGAATCCATACTTATCTGCAAATTTTCCAAAATGCTCACGAAAAGAAGGGGTATCACTATAATAAAAGTCACCACCTCCAGCCGCTGATAAACCGGATGCTCCGCCTACTATGATACACTCTGCCTCCTGCACTCTGCGAACAAATTCCTGAATCTGTTCCTCATAAGGAAGTGGTTTTTGTTTGCTCAACACTACAGCAGTACCGCCGGATGCATAGATACTATAGTGTCTTGAATAGTTCATTTGTGTTTTCATTACCAAATTTTCGTAACAGCTCATTTTTTTCATTCTCCTATCTCACAACTGTAATATCTTTAACTACCTTACTTAGTCTATCCTTCACTTTCTGATTTCCTTTAACGCTTCCGTAAGATTACCATCCACACCGATGGATTTTTCTTTGATTTCCTCTGGAATGTAAATTTCGCCCTTGTTAAATGTGATATATCTTGCCTGTGGTTCTACTGCTGCAAGATGCATCAAAGGAGCTTTAATCATCTGATTTCTCCAACCAATGCCAAATTCCAGAATTACCAGCTTCTTTCCATGTAAATTCTCAATAAATTCTTGATAGCGGGCAGCCTTTTCCTTCCAATTTTTCGTTTCTGTAAACGAGGACATCGCACCCCAATTTACTTCCATATCTCCACCGCATTTTGGACATTTCGGCAGTAACTCTTTGGGTACTCTTCCGTTTACTTCCTCTTCTGTCATGGCAAGAACTGCTTTATGATTAGGATAGACCTCGTCATGACATCTGTTCTTGCACCGCATCTGGGTTAATTTCCCTTCCATTTCAAAAACACGGTCTGCCTCAAAACCTGCCGGCACAAAATGATCCTCCGCATTGGAAGTTACTACGAAATATTCTTTATCCTTTACCAGTGCATAGATGTTTTTCATAATCTCACTCGGCTCATCCTGCATAGCTTTTGCCTTAACAAGTCTGCTTACAAACGCCCACTTTTCTTCCACCTTCATTGGCACTGAAAATCCGTGTAAAACACAGCGCAGTCCGTATTTTTCTCTGAAATCTCCCATATTTTCCTGAAACCATGCGTCATCTGCAAAAATATTATATCCCTCTGCGATAGACAAACCATTACTGGCTCCAATCAAAATACCATCTGCTTCTTTGATTATTTGACTTATCTCTTGATATACATTCATCTTCATCACATTTCCTTTCCTACTATGTTTTCTTTTAAATCCCGCAGGGTTTCTGCCAAATCTCCTGCTATATAAATGCCTTTGTCTTTTATATGTTCTGGAGTTGAGGATTTCTTCTGATTCAGACAGGCATAAAACACCTTTTCATTTTTGTATGTCATTTCCCAAAAAGGAAGTTTAATAATACTGGGTGTCATCTCACCAACCCCCAGCTCCAGCAGTACAACATTCTTATCTGTTCCATTCATGAGATATTTTTTTAGGAAATTCTCATATCGCCTTACACCTTCCCTCCAGTCTTTTCCCTCCAAAAATGTATCATCCCTTACCCAGGGAACCATGATTCTCCCGCACTCATTACATCTTGGCAGAAGCTCGGAAGTAACACGCAGCTCCCGGATATTTTCGTTCATCCTGCGAATCATTTCTACATTGGAATAAATGTGGTCATGGCAAGGCTGACTGCATTGAACATAGCCGATGTTACCTTGATAATCGCAAATCCTTTCTTTCTGAAAAATCCGTTCAAACTGCATATCTATATTGGTTGTTAAAACAAAGACTTCTTTTTCCGCCACAATATCACGCAGGTCATAGTATGGCTGTCCTGTAGGTGCATCCCACATACTTTGTATGTAACGTGCATAATATGCCCACTGTTGTTCCGGCGATGAATAACAGTAGTAAAAACCGTCAAAGGGAGATTTCAGTCCATACCACTCCTTGAAATCTTGTAAACATTCCTCCATATAGGGTAGCCAATGATAATGGTTATATCCCGCCGCACTGGAAAGACCAGAACCACCGCCTATTAAAACGGCATCTGCCTGACGGATTTTTTCTGCCAGAAAACTGACTTGTTCCTCCTTTTGCATACACCACTTTATCTCCTTTTTTATATCAGATTCCACACTTTTTATTTTGCTTGACTTTTATTTTTTTACTTGTTAAAATTAAAATTACATCAAGCATTAAAATCATATTATCATGTAAGTTTAAAAATTGCAAGAAGAAAATTCGAGGTGACAAATGAAATATTCCACAAAACTTAGTGACACCATTCATATTCTTATATTTATTGCTCTTGGAGATGACGAACAACTCTCCAGCACAAAAATTGCAGAAAGTATCAAGACAAACCCGGCTTATGTCAGACAGCTTATGGCAACCCTGAAAAATGCAGGCATTGTTGTCAACACACAAGGTCATGCGAATGCCGCTCTTGCAAAATCGGCAGATAAAATCAATATGTATGACATCTACCGAGCTGTAGAGGGCGATAAGCCGCTGCTTCACCTGGACACAGATACCAATCCGGATTGTGGAATCGGTATCAACATTCAATTCGCTATTGGGGACTTCTATCATGAAATTCAAAATATGATAGATGAAAAAATGAAATCCATTACATTGCAGGATATTATTGATCGGTATTATTTGAAAATCAGGAAAGCTAAAAACCTTTAACTAATCAAGAATAGCAAGCACTGCCTGTGTCATGACACAGGCGAAATCCCCCACACTTTCCTATCGTCTGTGTGGTCGAATTTCCATAGGGAAGTATCCCTAACCCTCTCTCGATTTTTCTTCGGTTATTCT
>OGMP01002543.1_pt1 | contig 11027 bp, 9 predicted proteins | sample 1573261 | NCBI WGS metagenome assembly OGMP01 (sample SAMEA2581878, study PRJEB24529) | metagenome | biome: Human gut stool | place: China | collected 2011 | reverse complement strand
GAAAAATCAATGATCACATCCGCTGCCACATCACAGACAGAGATATTGGGGAATACCGGGTAATCGTTTTTGATGCCATCGTAGAGATCGATTCCTGCCACGATCTCAATCTCTGCATCCTCCTTGCAGATCCCTGTGATCACCTGTCCCATTTTTCCGTTACATCCACTCATAATTGCTCTTATCATGTTGTTTTTCCTCTCTTTTCTTTATTTAAAGCAACACCGGAAACGCTGCAAACCAACATTTCCGGTGTTTTTTCAAATCTGGCTTTCCGTGTTCCACTGCCCCTTACGCCAGCTTGATCCCATAATTCTTCATTGCTTCCGCAAGTTTTGCAGCATTGGCATCTGTCATCTCTGTGAGCGGGGAACGAAGCGGTCCTGCCTCCATGCCCATCAGATTCAGCGCTTTCTTAACAGGGATCGGGTTCACTTCGGAGAACAGCGCCTCAATGAGCGGCTGTGCCTTTAGCTGGATCTCCATTGCTTTTTTCGTATCTCCGTCAAAGAATGCCATACACATATCATGTACATCCTTCGGTGCCACGTTTGACCATACGGAGATCACACCGATTGCTCCGATCGACATTAACGGTACTACGATTCCATCCTCGCCGGAATACAGATCAAGCTTTCCATCCGTTAAATACATGGTCTTTGCTGCCTGTGCAACATTTCCGGTTGCCTCTTTGATCGCAACGATGTTTTCAACATCATGGTACAGTTTTGCAGCTGTCTCCGGAAGGATATTGCATCCGGTACGGCTTGGAACATTGTACATGATAATAGGAAGTTTTACAGAATTTGCAATCTCTGTGTAGTAGCGGATCAGACCTCCCTGTGTTGCTTTGTTATAATATGGAGTTACGCAGAGCAGTCCATCCACGCCGGCTTTTTCCGCTTCTTCCGAAAGGTGGATTGCCTCTCTGGTACAGTTTGAACCGGTTCCTGCAACGACCGGAATACGGTGTTTTGCAAATTTAACAGCAGCTTTGATCACCTCTGCATGCTCTTCTGTCGTCAGCGTAGAGCTCTCACCTGTTGTACCTGCGATAATGATACAGTCCGTTCCCTGATTGATCTGATACTCGATCATCTGCTCTAATCTGTCATAATTTACTTCCTCATTGTTTTTCATTGGTGTTACGATTGCCACACCGGCTCCTTTAAAAATAGACATATTAATAATCCTCCTGCTTCCTGTATTATGATACGTTAGGATACACTGCTTTGTGCACACGGTATTTTATTTATTCATAGGACGTAATTTCCCTATGAATTAAAAAAACCGACTCTGATGAGCCGGTTCGTAAATTCTAATCATATGTATTACCCAGTATATGTCGAATCCGATAGCGCCCCATCTTTCTGCCATTTCAGCTTAAGATGACAGTCATAAGGTTCTTTACCTTATGCCCAGGAACATATCCGCAGCAAATATACTCCTTCGGCGTTCTTTCCTTTTATCCTCCATCCTCTGCTTCTGCCACATCCGGAAAACTACTCTTAAAGCACGCAACCTCTATCAAGCAATATGTATCTTTTAGCAATCATAGCACCATCTATTTCTACTGTCAATCCAATTCCTCTAAAAAATCAATTTTGCTGACGGATACTTCGTATGCAACCCTTTTTTCCGTCTGCGTCTCCGATAATTTTTTGACATATTCGCGGCTCTGGATCCTACCCCAGATCTGCACATGTCCGCCCACATCAAAACCGGAGGCAAATCTTGCATTTCGTCCCCAGCAGATGCACGGAATGTAATCTGATTTTCCATAAGAGCGGTTCACAGCGATCAGAAGATCTGCGATCTCTCTTCCAAGCGGTGTTTTCCGGTAAATTGGCTCCTTACATACATAGCCGTCTAAAAAGATCTGGTTGCTCTTTACCTCATCGTCAATCTCGTCTAAAAATTCCAGTTCTCTCACAAAAACGGAAAGTACAAGCCGGTTTTTCTTTTCCTCGTGCCGGTTGAATGAGCGGAACTGTCCTGTCACATAAATATTCTGTCCGACCATGTCCTCATTGACATCGATCAATCGTTCCGAAATCATCAATGGTATGTAATCCATATAATTGCTGAGACGGTTGACTGCCACGTCGACCATATAAAATCCCTCTCCGTACACTTCGTGGCTGAACCGGAAATCCGATACAATCTCCCCCACGATCGACACCTGGTTGTTTTCAAACATTTTATCTGCCATGAATATTCTCCCTTCCTTGCGGTCATACACCTATATATTTTTTTGTGCGTTTTTTCTTTTCGAACCGTTTCTGCCCGGTATGACCTGCCTGACATAATATTTTTACCATGTATCACATTCAAATTTTCATGGAACATGTCGATAAGAAAACGAATGTAATGACAACTTTTGTCAGGTTTTTGAATAAAAAAATATTGCAGAATCCCACAAATATGATAAAATATATAGGTTGGTTTTTTAACCTTATGTTACAGTTAATACATTTCACACAGGAAAGAGAGATTTTGTATATGAAAATGAAACGTGAAGATGTCCGTAATATTGCCATTATTGCACACGTTGACCACGGTAAAACCACTCTGGTCGATGAGCTGCTAAAGCAGAGCGGCGTATTCCGCGCGAATCAGGAAGTTCAGGAACGTGTCATGGACTCCAATGATATCGAGAGAGAACGTGGTATCACGATCCTTTCAAAAAACACAGCCATTACCTATAAAGGTACAAAGATCAATGTCATCGATACTCCTGGTCATGCGGACTTTGGTGGTGAGGTTGAGCGTGTCCTTAAAATGGTAAACGGTGTTATCCTTGTCGTTGACGCATTCGAGGGTGTTATGCCTCAGACCAAATTCGTACTGATGAAAGCATTAGAACTTTCTCTTCCGGTTATCGTATGTTTAAATAAAGTAGACCGTCCGGAAGCCCGCCCGAACGAGGTTGTCGATGAAGTACTTGAGTTATTCATGGACTTAGACGCATCCGATGAGCAGTTAGACTGTCCGTTCCTGTTTGCATCTGCAAGAGACGGTTATGCCGTTCGCGAGATCGGAGATCTTGTAAATAACAAAAAAGATATGACACCTCTGTTTGAGACCATCATTGATTACATTCCGGCTCCAGAAGGTGATCCGGATGCAAACACACAGGTACTCATCAGTACCATCGATTACAACGAGTATGTCGGACGTATCGGTATCGGTAAAGTCGACAACGGATGCTTAAAAGTAAATCAGGAAGCTGTTGTGGTAAACCATCATGAACCGGACAAACAGAAAAAAGTCCGCATCAGCAAATTATATGAATTTGACGGCTTAAATAAAGTAGATGTCGCAGAAGCAAAGATCGGATCGATCGTAGCAATCTCCGGTATCGCAGATATCCACATCGGAGATACGATCTGTGCACCGGAAAATCCGGTTGCAATACCGTTCCAGAAGATTTCTGAGCCTACGCTTTCCATGAACTTCATGGTAAACGACAGCCCGCTCGCCGGACAGGAAGGTAAATTCATCACTTCCCGCCATTTAAGAGACCGTCTGTTCAAAGAATTAAATACCGATGTTTCTCTGCGTGTAGAAGAGACAGAGAGTCCGGACTGCTACAAAGTATCCGGCCGTGGTGAGCTTCACTTATCCGTTTTAGTTGAGAACATGCGCCGTGAAGGTTATGAGTTTGCAGTCAGCAAAGCAGAAGTTTTATACCACACAGACGAGAACGGCAAAAAGACAGAGCCTATGGAGATCGCTTACGTCGATGTCCCGGATGAGTTTACCGGTACTGTTATCGATAAATTAAGCCAGCGTAAAGGTGAGCTTGTCAATATGAAACCGATCACCGGCGGTTACACCCGTCTGGAGTTTAATATTCCATCCCGTGGTCTCATCGGTTACCGTGGAGATTTCATGACAGACACCAAAGGAAACGGTATCATCAATACCATTTTCAACGGCTATGCCCCTTACCGTGGTGAGATCGCATACCGTAAACTTGGTTCCCTGATCGCATTTGAATCCGGCGAATCCGTAACTTATGGTCTGTTCTCTGCCCAGGACCGCGGTACTTTATTTATCGGACCTGGCGAAAAAGTTTATGCCGGAATGGTCATCGGTTCCTGTGCAAGAGCTGAGGATATCGAGTTAAACGTATGTAAGAAAAAACATCTTACCAATACACGTTCTTCTTCTGCTGATGAAGCACTGACACTGGTTCCGCCAAAAGTTTTAAGCTTAGAGCAGGCGCTTGACTTCATCGATGTCGATGAGCTTCTTGAGGTAACACCGGAGAGTCTCCGTATCCGTAAACGTATCTTAGACCCGACACTTCGTAAACGTGCTAATATGAAAAAATAATTTTTCACTAACAAAAAAGATGATTTGTACTCCCGCAGGCACGAATCATCTTTTTGTTTATGGCAGCATTTTTTCTCGCAATCTGTAATATCTATTATTTTCTCACGACTGTTCTTCCATATCGGCATCGTAAAATGCACGGCTGTTCTTTCCGTTTTTCTTTACCTCATACATTGCATGATCCGCCGCCGCGATCACTTCTGTACTATTCTTTCCATCTTTCGGATACATCGCGATTCCAATACTCGATGCCAGATACTGCTCCCCACCGGCAATCTGATATGGTATTTTAAATGTATCTAAAATCTTCATTGCATAGGAATCTATCACTTCTGCCTGACCGCTTTGCACGATTGCAACAAATTCATCCCCCGCCAGCCGGTAAACCTCGAATATGTCATCCACCAGTGCTCCGGCACGCGCAGCCATTTCCTTAAGCACCGCATCCCCTTCGTTGTGTCCATAGACATCATTGATCCGTTTAAAATTATCCATATCAAACATGATCAGACCAAACGGTTCTTTTTCCCTGATCCGGTACTGCAGGTCTTCCATAAACACACGCCGGTTCAAAAGTGAAGTCAGCGCATCATAGCGCGCTATAAAATTTAATTTTTTATTGAGCGAGCTGATCGTATCGTTTACTTTTCTTTTATGCATATTATCCCGGACAAGCCAGATGATAAACAAAACCATGATCCCACCGATCACAGATGTGATACGGATCACTTTTCCATACTGCTCCATAAAAGTTTCTTCGTGATTGATGATCTCTGCATCATCCGGTAACATGCTGCGCGAAATTCCAAAACGCTTCATAACCGTCTCATCAAAGCAATATGTCATCGGTGAATCTGTTATGACATCCATATTCTCACATGGTTCACCATTTAAAATTTTAAGAGCCATCTCCCCGGCGATCTCGCCCATCTCTTCATGGGAAACGATCTCACCTCCAAGCAGTCCTTTCCCCATACCTATCGATATACCGGAAAACATGGGAATATGTGCCCGGCTGCTCAGCATCTGGACAGACTCTGCCGATGCATAAACATTTCCATCCTTATCATTACTGCATAAAATATATAAAAGAATCGTACTCTCATCGAAAGATTCTACGCTCTTAATCAGATCTTTCTGTGAAAATTCTGATGCATTGATATCACTAAACTCCAGATCCGGAAATTCATCTTTGTAAGAATAAAATTCCTTTCTTGCACTAAGCCCGGTTACCGTATTATCAACAATTGCAACAATATGTGCTGCTTCCGGATATATCTTTTTGGCAAGTGCTATGGTATTTCCATAAGTCTGATTTTCTATGATTCCTGTTACATTGGGATTGTAATCCATCGCCAGCGCTTTTGAAACATTATTGACCCCTTCAAAAACAATCGGCGTATTCCCAAAAATTTTCCGATATACAAGCACAAAATTATACGCCGCATCATCTCCCACTATGACCACGTCATAAGCTGGTACCTGGCTTAAATAATAACTCAGGCTCTTGTAAAATAAATGTACATTTTCCGCTGTATCGACATTTTTGGTATCCATAAACTTATAGTCTATGGTCACATCATCCCCCAGTGATTTTCTGATTCCCTCAATCTGCTGTGGAATCGTCTCCCATGCATAGGAATAGGAACTGATGAACAGCACACGTCCTCTTCCTGTTTCTTTTGCATTGACCGGAAAACTTCCCCCTATCCATAGCAGTACAAAAAGAAGTGCTGCCAAAATACAGCCTTTCTCTACTTTATGATTTTTCATATGTGTCCCCCGATTTTTATGCAGCATAACTTTCATTCTGTATGTTTAGATTTTAATTTCTTCAAACTATAATCTAAATTTTCCACCCAATTGTATAAAAAGTCAACATAATTCATCATTTTTTGTCACTTTTTTCCAATTTTTCTTTCTGTTTTTTCGCCCGCTGTAAATAATTTTCCTTCATATCAAAAGTCCTCTTCCACTCTTTCGTTCCTTTCACTTTGTGCACTTCGGAACGGTTTTTATATAAAAACCGTGTCATTATAACAGTCCACCCAAATCTCATGCCCACTCTCCCTCCACTCCTCATCAAAGATCAGTTCGAGTCCGTAATGAAGATGTACAGTATCTATATTGTTGACATTTTCTTTTGTACTGTAACCGGTGTGCCCCATATAGCCGATCACATCCCCTGCCGTCACAAGATCTCCCTCTTTTAATTTTGCCTGATATGGGTAATCCTGACGCAGATGCGCATAATAATAATATCTCTTTTTATCCGGACTGCGGATTCCAACACGCCAGCCTCCGTACTGATTCCAGCCCAGAGCCTCCACATATCCTGTTTCAATGCAGATCACAGGCGTACCGATCTGTCCCATCATATCATGTCCTAAATGCTGTCTTTTATATCCATAGCTTCTCGACACGCCAAAATCATCATAATCACTGTACGGAAATCCCTTTGCGATCGGGGAAAATGCTTTCAGTCCATATTTTTTCACATAGGGACCACCCTCACTCTCCTGTATCTCATACTCGCCGACCAGACCGCCAAGCACCGCCGAATATGCCTCCTTATAATAGGAAAAATACTTGAGCTTCTCTGCCGCCTCATCAAATGTCAGCTCCTTATTTTTCACTTTCTCTGCCGCCTCATTCAGTTCTGACACTGCTGTCGCGCCAAACTCCCCGCCATTTTTCGCTGCCACATAAGAAAGTAAGTCGATCCAGTCGATATGCATTTCACTTCCATATGTGTCCACGTCACACTCATATGCCTTGCACAACGCCTCATAAGACACATTAAAATCCACCCACCGGATCGTCCCGTCCGATGTGGCAGTAACTGTTTTCCCCCCTGTTCCTGCCGTATTTTCCCATAAAAGAAAAGCAGCCATAAGAAGGATGACTCCCTCTAAAATAATGGCTGCTTTAATACGCTGACACCAGGTTTTCCTGCCTGCTGATATCATGTTCATGACACTCCTCCTACCCTGCCATTCTTTTCCATTCATTATATGAGGCGGGATGAAAAATAATCATGCATTTTTATTATTTACTTTCCTGGCACGCACTGCACATTCCATACAAAATTGAATTTTTGCACTGCAGTTCAAACCCGTGATCTTTTAAAATGTGCTCTGAGATTTCATCCATAAACTCACATTCCAGATGGATGATCTTCCCACATTTCACACACTGCAGATGCAGATGTTCCTCACAGTGGTGTCCTAATTCCACATACTGATATACCGCCTGATTGCCCTTTTCGGCAACGTATTTGATTACCGTGCCATCCTTTGCCAGCTTATCTAAATAACGGTAGATCGTCGTGATATTGACCTCACAGTCCTGCGCTTTCAGATAATGGTCGATATCCGCCACAGCGACTGTCCGGTCACTGTTCTTCTTTAAAAATTCCAAAATCTTTTTACGGCTGATCGTCGCATAACCACTTCCCGGCATATTCCTCGTACCTTCCTGTTTCCTTTATTTAAAACACAATCCCACACACTCTTATGATAACACCCCAGAACACGCCAAGTCCATACAAAGCCGCAACAATTCCGGCATTCTGCTTCCAGTCACGGTTCAGACGGAACAAAACTAACAGTCCGACGCCGGCATTCACAAGCAGTCCAGACATCATGGCGCCCGCTCCGATGATACCGCCTAAATAAAGTTCTGTGATCACAACTGAGGATGCACAATTTGGGATCAGTCCGACAAGTGCTGCTACTGCCTCACCCACAAGCGGCATTGCAGTAAAAAAGCCTGCAAGTGTATCTTCCCCGATGAACCCGATCACTACATTTAAAAGGAAAGAAATGATCAGAATATACGCAAAAATCTTTAAGGTATGTTTGAATGCAGACCGGAAAATGCCGTCCTCGCAGCTGCAGTGTTCTTCCTCACATACCACATGGATGTCCATTTCTTTTTCGTGTTTTTTCATCACGCCCACATATAAAAACTCCACAACAAGTCCGGAAATCATACCAATGATGACCTTAGCTGCAAGGATCTTAACGATCACGGCAGGTGCAACTGCCTCTGAGATCATGATCGGAAGCATCTCATCGGAGGTCGATAAGAAAATCGCAAGCAGTGTTCCGACTGTGATCACATGTCCCGCATAGAGGCTTGACGCCGCTGCAGAAAAGCCACACTGTGGGATCACTCCAAGCAATGCACCCCAAACAGGGCCGCTTTTTCCAGCGCTCCTGATACGGTTCTTTGCCTTTCCTCCAGTCTTATGCTCTAACTCTTCCATCAAAAGGTATGTGATAAACAAAAACGGAAGTAATTTTACACTGTCCAATAAAGTATCTAAAATAATATCTAACATATTGCGCCCCATTTCCTACATGACATGTATGTCGATTTCTTACATTTGCGACCAATTCGTATTTGCAATCAGTTTGTATTTGCAACTTATTTGCATTTTTATTATACGCAGAAATATTAGAATGTCAAGCTTTTCCCGAAAGAGATTTTGATTCATAGGATGTAATTTCCTATGAATCAAAAAAATAGAGGCAAGCTCCATGCTCTGCCCCTGTTTTTCATCCATATTAATAAATTTTAGATATCATCTAAAGATTCTTTTATCTTATCCATGAATCCTTTTTTCTTTTTCGGCTTTTCTGCTGTACCAGTGCCCTCTGCTGACTTCTTTAATGTATTACCGGTAACTTCATCAAACTTACGCAATGCCTCTTTTGCTTCTGCATTTAAGGAAGCCGGAACCTGAACCACCAATGTAACATAATGGTCACCACGCACTGCTTTGTTTCGCAGAGACGGTACGCCTTTTCCCTTCAGGCGGATTCTTGTGTCTGTCTGTGTTCCTGCTTTTACCTCGTATAAGACGTCTCCATCCACGGTGTTGATACGCACCTCACCGCCTAATGCCGCCTGAGCAAAGGAAATCGGCACGGTAGAATAAATGTTCATATCCTGACGCTGGAAGATCGGATGACGTGATACAACTACCTCTACTAGCAGATCCCCACGCGGTCCGCCGTTGATACCCGGTTCCCCTTTTTCACGGATCCTTACACTCTGTCCATTGTCAATTCCCGCAGGGATCGATACCTGGATTTTCTTTTTATTTGAGATATATCCGGTTCCACGGCAATCCGGACATTTATCCTTGATCATCTTTCCGGAACCACCGCAGTCCGGACAGGTCTGTACATTCTGTACGGTTCCAAAGAAGGACTGCTGGGTAAATACGACTTTACCTTTACCACCACATTTCGGACAGGTCTCTGGTGTGGTTCCCGGTTTTGCACCGGTACCATGACACTTCCGGCACTCATCCTTTAAGACCATCTCGATCTCTTTCTCACAGCCAAATACAGCTTCCTCAAATGTAATACGGACACTGGTGCGCAGATTCTGTCCTTTCATCGGACCATCGTTGCCACGTCTTCTGGATCCGCCGCCAAAGAAATCTCCAAAAATATCTCCAAAGATATCTCCCATATCCATACCGGAGAAATCAAATCCTCCTGCTCCGCCGGCACCACCATCAAATGCTGCATGACCAAACTGATCGTACTGTTTTCTCTTTTCTGCATCACTGAGCACAGCATATGCTTCCTGCGCTTCCTTGAACTTTGCCTCCGCTTCCTTATCTCCAGGGTTCATATCCGGGTGATACTTTTTGGCAAGCACACGGAACGCTTTTTTGATCTCAGCATCTGTTGCCGTTTTACTCACGCCTAAGACTTCATAATAATCTCTCTTATCTGCCATAACGTTTTCCTCTCTCAAACTGCATACAGGGTTTCCGGGAAAACCCCCGGAAACCCCGTTGTATTTTTACTGTTTTGCGATGATTAAACTTCCTTGAAGTCTGCGTCTACGACATCATCATCTGCGGAAGATGCACCTGCCTGTGCGTTGCCGCCCATACCGCTCATATCAGGACCTGCACCAGCTGCTCCCTGCGCTGCCTGAGTCTGCTCATACATCTTGGAAAACAGTTTCTGAGCGCTCTCCATCATCTTCTCCTGTGCAGCCTTGATGTCTGCAACCTGAGAATCGGTAAGCTCCTGAGCATTTGCTGTCTGTGCAAGAAGATCCTTCAGTGCATTGAGGTCTGCCTCAACACTTGCTTTATCGTTTGCATCAAGCTTGTCGCCGACTTCCTCGATTGCTTTCTCGGTCTGGAATACCATTGCATCTGCATCGTTTCTTGCGTCAATGGCCTCTTTCCGTTTCTTATCCTGTGCCTCGAACTCAGCAGCTTCTTTGACTGCCTTGTCGATATCGGAATCAGACATGTTGGAACCAGCGGTAATGGTGATGTGCTGCTCTTTTCCGGTACCCAGATCCTTAGCGGATACATTTACGATACCGTTTGCATCAATATCAAAGGTAACCTCGATCTGCGGAACTCCACGTCTTGCAGGCGGGATTCCATCCAGACGGAACTGGCCGAGGGATTTGTTGTCTTTCGCGAACTGTCTCTCACCCTGTACAACGTTGATGTCTACAGCGGTCTGGTTATCAGCTGCGGTGGAGAAGATCTGGCTCTTCTTGGTCGGGATGGTTGTATTTCTCTCGATCAGTCTGGTTGCGATACCACCCATTGTCTCGATAGACAGTGACAGTGGAGTTACATCCAGAAGCAGGATATCGCCGGCACCGGCATCGCCTGCCAGTTTACCACCCTGTAC
>OGMP01002539.1_pt1 | contig 11056 bp, 13 predicted proteins | sample 1573261 | NCBI WGS metagenome assembly OGMP01 (sample SAMEA2581878, study PRJEB24529) | metagenome | biome: Human gut stool | place: China | collected 2011 | reverse complement strand
GCCGCCAAAGCAGGCCATGGAGTTGGCCAAGGCGATTGAGCACGCCAAAAGTGACCTGCACCGCTGCCGCATCTGTCAGGACTACACCACCGGCGATGTCTGCAAGATCTGCGCCTCCCAGAAGCGTGACCGCAGCATCATCTGCGTGGTCGAGGGCCCGCGCGACATCAAATCGATTGAGCGCACCCACGAGTACAACGGCCTGTACCATGTGCTGCACGGCCTGATTTCGCCGATGGATGGCATCGGTGCAGATCAGCTCTGCATCAAGGAGCTGCTGGCCCGTCTGAATGACACCGTCAAGGAGGTCATCATGGCCACCAGCCCGACGGTGGAGGGCGAGGCCACGGCGATGTATATTGCCAAGCTCATCAAACCTCTGGGCATCAAAACGACCCGCCTGGCCTATGGCCTGCCCGTCGGCTCGAGTCTGGAATACGCCGATGAGACGACGCTGTACCGTGCCATGGCCGGACGCGGCGAGATGTAAAAAAATTCCTGTACTGCTTTTGCCGGTACAGGTTTTTTATTGCAGCTTTATTTCAGCAGACCGTAATCCCGCAGACAGCGCTGTACACCCGTCAGGGTATCGTCAAAGCCGATACCCGCTGCCGCACGGAACCTGCCGCCGTCCATCAGCAGGCTGCGCGGCCAGTCTGCCGTCTCTATGACAGGGTGGATGTCCAGCAGCGCACAGGCGCGCCGGGCCGTCGTGACCATGTCGCAGTCGTTCTCGCTGCCAAAGTTGTACACACCGCCCGGCAGTTCCATGGCTTGGGTCAGCCGCTCCACGGCCTCCCGCACATAGGTGATGCCGCGGTAGTCCCGCATCGAAAACTGCAGCGTCTCCTGCCGCATAGCAGCGGTCAGCAGGTTCAGCAGGAAGTTACCGCGGATCGGCAGGCCGTACCCGGGCAGGTCGTACATCCAGGCCGCCCGCAGCAGCACGGCATCGGGCAAAATATCCAGCACGCGCTGCTCCATCTCCTGCTTGTGGCGGCCATAGACGTTGGCGGGGGAGAGCGATGTATCCTCGTCAAACGGCCCGTGCTCAGTAAGGCCCGTGTAGACCTGGTCAGAGCTGAACGCAACCAGCTTTGCGCCGCTTTTTTGCGCTGCAGCCGCCATCCAGCACGGCAGCAGAACGTTGGCGCGGTAGGACTCGTCCGGGTGCTTTTCGCTGTAGCCCGTGTCGGAGAGCGCCGCCGTGTGTACGATCACGTCCGGCTGCTCGCGCCGCACCCAGTCGGCCACAGTCTGCTCATCCGCTGCGGCCAGCATTCCTTTGGGGAAGGCGCACAGCTCGTACCGTCCCGCCAGCTGGGTCATGATGCGTGCCCCCACAAAGCCGCCCGCGCCGGAGACCAATAGCTTTTTCATGTGTTTTCCCTCGCAATACGATTTTTGCCTTTATTGTACCGTTTTTGCGCAGCTGTTGCAAGCGGCTTGACAAATTCCGCGCCGGTTTGTATAATAGGAACACCTAAAACAAGGTGTGGATTTTTACAGTTCTGATACTACTTTTCGCCACACAGCGCTTTCTTTCCGGGAAAGCGTTGTGTGGTTTTTGTTGTGTCAAAAGGAGGAGCCCATGAACGATACCTTCATGAAAGAAAAGCCGATTTTTCCGCTGCTGACCTCAATGGCCCTGCCTATGGTCGTCTCGATGCTGGTCAATGCACTGTACAACATCGTGGACAGCCTCTTTGTCGCCCGCATCAGTGAGGAAGCCATGACTGCGCTGTCCCTCGTCTACCCGGTGCAGAACCTCATCAACGCGATTGCCATCGGCTTCAGCATCGGCATTGCCGCGCTGATCTCGCTGCATCTCGGGGCAGGCAACAAAGAAAAGGCTGACATGGCCGCCACCCACGGCATGGTGCTTTCGCTGATCCACGGCGTCGTGATTTCTATCGTCTGCACCGCCATCATGCCGCAGTTCCTGCGCTCCTTCACCAGCGACGAGACCGTCATTGCCATGGGCGTGACCTACTCCCGCGTTGCCTTTATGTTTGCCGTCGTCATCATGGCCGCCATGGCGTTTGAGAAGATCTTTCAGGCGGTGGGCCGGATGAACATTACGATGATCGGCCTGATGGGCGGCTCGGTCTGCAACATCATTCTGGACCCGCTGTTGATTTTCGGCATCGGCCCGTTCCCCAAAATGGGCATTGCCGGTGCGGCGCTGGCTACCGGCATCGGCCAGATGGTCCCCGTCATCTTCTATCTGATCGTCTACTTCGTCAGCCCTATCCCGGTCAGGCTGCGCTCCGGCTGCCTGAAGCCGGACGCCAAAATGGCCCTGCAGCTCTATTCCATCGGCGTACCGGCCATCCTGAATCTGGCGCTGCCCTCGGTGCTCATCACCTTCCTGAACTCGCTGCTGGCTGTCTACTCTCAAAGCTATGTCGTCGTGCTGGGTATCTACTATAAATTGCAGACCTTCCTGTACCTGCCCGCCAACGGCATTGTGCAGGGTCTGCGCCCCATCATCGGCTACAACTACGGCGCGGGGGAGTATGACCGCGTCAAAAAGCTCTACCGCACGTCCATGGGCATGTGCGCCGCCATCATGGCCGCGGGCACGGTGCTCTGTCTGGCGCTGTCCGGTCAGCTGATCGGGCTTTTCAGCTCGAACGCCGAGACCATCGCCATCGGCACGTCGGCCCTGCGCATCATCTGCGTCGGCTTCATCGTCTCGACGATTTCAGTCGTCGCCTCCGGCTCGCTGGAGGGTCTCGGCATGGGCGTGCAGTCACTGGTCATCTCGCTGTGCCGTTACATCGTTGTCATCATGCCGCTGGCCTGGCTGTTCTGCCGCCTGCTGAGTGCCGACGGCATCTGGAACGCCTTCTGGGTGACCGAGGTCATCACGGCGGGCATTTCAATGGTCGTATACCACAAGAGCGTGAAGCTGAAATAAACCAACAGGAGCCTGACCACAGCCGGTCAGGCTCCTGTTTTATATAAGTAAAAGGCTTCCCCCGAGGGGGAAGCTGTCGCCAAAGGCGACTGATGAGGGGGGGAGCCCTGCCACGGCCTCTCGTTCACGGGCAGCCACGGACGCTTCGCCCCTCATCCGGCCCTTCGGGCCACCTTCCCCCGAGGGGGAAGGCTTTTCGTTACGCCTGCTCCTGCACGTACCGGATAAACGCATCGCGCTCCGCGGTGGAGCGCACAACGGCCGTGTACATCCAGTCGCCCATGTCCAGGCGCAGCGCCTGGGGAATGCGCTCACACATCCGCATACGGGAGCCGTACTTGGCCATGATCTGCGCATGGGTGTGCTTGTACTCATGGCAGTCGCGGCGGCCTGCGTAGACGCAGAAATACTTCGGGCCGTCCAGTTCGGCGTTGCGTACCTCGTCGTAGCAGACCATGTCCGCCCAGATCTGGTAGCAGTCCACCGAGTTCGCATAGTTGATCATATCGGGCGTGTAGCCGCCTGCGGGTCGCATGTTGACCTCCAGCGCGACGTAGTCGCCCTTTTTGCCAAGACCCGGCTTGTCCTCATTCAACCGGAAGAACTCGCAGTGGAAGAAGCGGCTCTTTGCGCCGAACGCCTTGATGGTGCGGAAGCCCACATCCTTCAGCGCAGCGGGCACGGACTTCTGCGTCCAGTAGGAGAGGTCGCCGTTCTGACTGACGATGTCCAGCAGCGGGGTGGGGAACACGTTGGAGGTGTAGAACAGCGGCACGCAATGGCTGTCGGCCACACCGTCAAAGCTGACGATGGTGCCGTTGATGTACTCCTCCATAATGTACCGGACGTTATGCGGCTCGGCGTAGAATTCTTTCAGCTCGGTGAAATTGCGCAGCTTGTAGGTTGCCTCGGCGCCGCAGCCGTTGTCCGGCTTAACGATGACCGGATAGCCGACCTCCTTGATAAAGGCGCGGGCCTCGGCCAGTGTGCTGACAATATGGTGGCGCGCCACCGGTACCCCCGCGGCGATGTAGCTTTCCTTCATTTTGCTCTTGTACTTGATGCGCTCGATGAAGTCATTCTTCGCACCGGTATTGATGTTGAAATCCGTGCGCAGCTGGGCGTCCATCTCCAGCCAATACTCGTTGTTGGACTCGATCCAGTCGATCTTGCCATAGTGGAAGGTAAAGTACGCGACAGCGCGGAGCATCTCGTCGTAATTGCCAAGATCATTCACGCGGTAATACTCAGTCAGGCACTGCTTTAATTCCCAGGGAATCTCGTCAAACGGAGCATCACCGATGCCCAGCACATTGACGCCGTTGCGGTGCAGACGGTCACAGAAATTCCAGTAGGTCTTGGGAAAATGCGGGCTGACAAAGATAAAATTCATCGGGTACTTCAACTTCCTCTCTCAAACTTCACTCGAACCGGCGTCACACAAAGCGATTCTGTGCAGCGTCATACTCATAGCCGATCTCGCGCAGGGCCGCACACAGCGCGTCACGGTCAGTCTCCTCACGGTCACACAGCGCGTCCAGACTGGCGTCGCGGTCCCGCAGTTGGGTGTTTACATAGCTCAACAGCATTACAGGGTCACGGGGGAGCATAGACCCACCTCCTAAAAAGCAAGCGTAAAAGAGAAAAAGCCGGTCACACGATGTGACCGGCATTTTTTCCTTCCAATCAGACCGCGCGGGTAACTTTACCAGAGCGCAGGCAGCGGGTGCAGGCGTAGATATACTTCGGGGAACCGTCCACGATCGCCTTCACGCGCTTGACATTGGGGTTCCAGGTACGGTTGCTCCGACGATGAGAGTGAGAAACCTTGATACCGAACGTGACACCCTTGCCACAGCAAGAACATTTGGCCATAATTGCTTGCACCTCCTTTTCAATAGCTTTAATAGTATAGCGTATACTGCGCGAAAATGCAAGTGTTTTGACAGAAAAAATTTTGATTTTTTTCATAATTTTGCGTTTTTGTTTGATTCAGGCGCTAAATATTGTGTTTTCGGTGCCTACAGGGCTTGTCTTGCCGCCGTTTCTACGATATAATAGACTAAGCTTTTAATGGGGTGGTGTTACCTTTTGAACGGATTGTTGTCTCCCGCGGTAATCGTGCAGTATCTGCTGCGCGCTGTTGTCGTGCTCATCACCATCCCGTTTCATGAGTCGGCCCACGCGCTGGCCAGCCACCTGCTGGGTGATGACACCGCCGTGCGCGCCGGGCGTCTCTCGATGAATCCGCTGCGCCACTTTGACCCGCTGGGTGCCCTGTGCATGCTGGTGGGAGGCGTCGGCTGGGCCAAGCCCGTCTCGATCAACCCGTACAACTATAAAAACCCCAAGGTCGGCATGGCGCTGTCCGCCGCCGCGGGGCCTGCCAGCAATCTGCTGCTGGCGTGGGTGTCGATGATCCTGTACAAACTGTGCTGGTACAGCGGGCTGGGGGACGCCGTGCCCGTGCTGACGATGTTCCTATATTATATGGTAGCCATGAATCTGAGCCTGGCGGTTTTCAATCTGCTGCCGGTGCCGCCGTTTGACGGCAGCCGCATTGCGCTTTTGTTTTTGCCGCAGCGGCTCTATTTCAGGGCGATGAAATATGAGCGATATATTATGCTGGCCGTGCTGGCACTGGTGTTTTTGGGTCTGCTGGACGCGCCGCTGTCCTGGCTTGTCAACGGTATGTGGCGGCTGATGCTGCACCTGACAGGCTTTGTGGAGCTGCTTTGGGGGTATTGAGTTTTTGCCGGAAGTTCTGACATTTAAAATAGAAGATTTTGAGGGCCCGCTGGATTTGCTGCTGTACCTGGTGGGCAAAAATAAAATGAACCTCTATGATGTCAACATCATGGAGCTGATCGAGCAGTACACCGCTGCCATCCGGGAGATGCAGCAGGACCGGATGGAGATTTCCAGCGAGTTCATCGACATGGCGGCGCATTTGGTGCAGATGAAAAGCGCCCTGCTGCTGCCGCGCAGCCCCGAGGCCGAGCGCATGAAGGCCGAGCTGACCGGGCGTTTGATCGAGTACAGCGCCTGCAAGGAGGTGGCCGCCCAGCTGGGCAGCCGTGCCCGTGACCTGTACACCGTAGCCCGTGAGCCGATGCCGCTGGTCGGCGCTGCCGAATACACCCGCCGCCATGACCCGAACTGGCTCGTGCAGGCGTGGTTCAATCTGATGGGCCGCAGCACCCGCAAGAAAAAGCCCACGCAGGAAAAGTTTGAGCCGCTCGTCACCGCGCCGTTTGTCTCCGTCGCCAGCCGCGTCTCCCACATGCTGCGCGGCTTGCTCAAGGGCAGCCTGCAAAAAATGGGCCAGCTGTTCAGCCACGAGGAAAGCCGCAGCACAAACGTAGCGACCTTCCTGGCGCTGCTCGAGCTCATCCGCGCGGGACGCGTCAAGGTCGACGACAGCGGCACCTTGCAGCTGGACCGCACACACCGCAGAAGAAAGGACAAAACGCCATGACAGAACGACAGGAGCTCGGCTCTCTTGAAGCCATGCTGTTTGCCCACGCCGAGCCTGTGGAGACCGCCCGCCTGGCCGACGCCCTGCGGCTGGACGCCGACGAGGTCACCACGCTTTTGCAAAAGCTGCAAAAGCGCTACGATGAGCAGGAGAGCGGCATGGTCATCCTGTACTTCGAGCCTGACCGCTGGCAGATGACGACCCGCCCGTACTACGGCGAGATGGTCAAGCGCATTCTGGACACCCGCCGCAACGCGCCGCTTTCGCCCGCCGCACTGGAGGTACTGGCCGTCATTGCCTACAATCAGCCCGTCTCCCGCAGCTTTATCGAGCAGGTACGCGGTGTTGACTCGTCGTCCACCGTCACCAAGCTGTTGGACAAGGGACTGATCGAGGAGGCGGGCCGCCTGGACCTGCCCGGCAAGCCGGTAGCTTTCCAGGTCACGGACACATTTCTGCGCGTCTTTGGCCTCGGCAGTCTGGCCGACCTGCCGCCGCTTCACGGCGAGGCTGCCGAGAGCGCCGAGCCGGAGGAGACGGAAGGCGACGACGGTCAGCTGGAATGGAAGTGATTGCTTATGGCCATTCTGTTGTTCCTTCTCCGACTGATCGGCTGGGTGCTGCTGGCGGTGCTCTTGCTGCTGTTCGTCGCCCTGCTGATACCGCTGGGCGTTCGGTTTGCGTACCGCCCGGGCAGCGTGCGGGCCACGGCCTGCTACGGACCGCTGCACTTCACGCTCTGGCCGCGCAGGGGCCAGCCGGAAGCACTGAAAAAGCCCGCCTCCGCCGCACCGCCCGGGCAGACCGTGCGCAAGACGGCGGACGGCGAACAGGCGTCCGTCACCGTGGACGTCAAGCCGGACAAGCCCGCCGCAAAGCCCGCACAGACCGTTGCCCGGCAGCCCGCGGCGCAGGGAAAGCCCGAAGCGCCGAAGCCTGCTGACAGTGTCCCCACTGAAAGCGCCGATGCTGAGGGCAGCGCGAAAAAGGGCAGTCTGCCGTTCGGCATCTCGGCGCGCATCGACGCCGCTATGCAGCTGCTGTCCAATGACCCGATAGCATTTGCCCGGTGCATGCTGGGCCACACAGGCTGGCTGGGGCGCCACCTGCTGCGTTCGGTGCGGGTGTCCGGGCTGGACATCTTCTGGACTGTGACCGCCGACGAGGCCAGCGCCACCGCCGAGCTGTTCGGCGCCGAAATGGCGCTTGCCAACAATCTGCTGGCTCTGGTCCAGCAGTACATCCGCGTACAGAGTGACCGCCTCTGGCTCGAGCCGGATTTCACCGGCGAGCGCGCAGGGGAGCGTATCGTCTCGTTCCGTCTGACGTCCTGCGCTGCCGTGCTGCTCTGGCTCGTCATCCGGCTGCTGCACCGTCTGTGGAAGGACCCGCAGCTGCAGCCCGCTGCAAAGGCATAAACGATTTCTTTTTTCGATAAAAGGAGGAACTTACAATGGCTGAACATCCTATTCAAGGTCTGATGGGCGTCACCATCGAGAAAATCCGCGACATGGTCAACGCCGAGACCATCATCGGTGACCCGATCCATGTGGATGACACCACCATCATCCCGGTCTCCCGCGTCACCTTCGGGTTTGTGTCCGGCGGCTCCGACGTTGGCCCCAGCTCCAACAAGCAGATGTTCGGCGGCGGCAGCGGCGCAGGCGTCTCGGTCACGCCGGTGGCATTCCTCGTCGTTTCCAACGGCAATGTGCGTACCGTCCAGCTGGTGGAGAAGGTCTCCGCCGTTGACAACGTTATAGCCTCTCTGCCGGAGCTGGTAGACAAGGTCGCTGCGCTCATCAAGAAAGAAAAGCCGGGTGCTGACGCACCCGCCGAGTAAGGAGTATAAATTTTAATGGCAGAACAACGTATTCAAAAGGTACTGGCCGACCAGGGCATCTGCTCCCGCCGCGAGGCCGAGCGCCTGATCGCTGCGGGCAAGGTCAAGGTCAACGGCCACCCGGTCACCCTGGGCGACAAGATGGACCCCGACTATGACAAGGTCATGATCGACGGGCAGACACAGCGCATCGTGCGCAAGCGCCAGTACACCTACATCATGCTGCACAAGCCCCGCGGCTATCTGACGACCCGCTCTGACGACCGTGGCCGCAAGACCGTCATGGATCTTGTTTCCGATGTGCCCGCCATGCTGCGCCCGGTGGGCCGCCTGGACAAGGACAGCGAGGGGCTGCTGCTCATGACCGATGACGGCGCGTTCATCAATATGCTGACCCACCCGTCCGGCGGTGTCGGCAAGCTATACCGCGTCACGGTCAATCCCCGCGCCACTGAGCAGCAGATCATCGAGATGTCGTCCGGCGTTGTGCTGGATGACGGCGTCAAGACCAGGCCCTGCGTCATCCACGTCGTGGTCGATGAGCCGGGCCGCAGTGTGCTGGAGATCACCCTGCACGAGGGCCGCAACCGCCAGATTCGCCGCATGTGCTCCGCTGTCGGCCTGCAGGTCGTGCGCCTGCGCCGCAGCGCCGAGGGCCCCGTCAAGCTCGGTATGCTGCAGCCCGGCGAGTACCGTGAGCTGAAAAAGAGCGAGATCAATGCCCTGCGCAACGCAGCCATGAAATCTGCCGGCAAAGGGGAGAGCCGTGCTGCCAGCCCGGTTCGCCGTCCCGGCCCCCTAAAAAAGCGCACAAATTCTGACTAAAATTGCAGGAAATTCTGAAAAATGTGCAAAATTCCACTTGTGGAAACGTCGCGAACGTAGTATAATTCAATTAAATGGCGGATTTTTTGTAAAGTATTTTTATAAAAAACAGTCAGCTTTACCATAGGAGGAAACTGTATGGCAGCAAATAAGCCCGGCAAGGCAGAGATCCTTGCAGCATTTTTTGATGACGGCACCTACTCGCCACTGTTTACCGACGGCGCAGTGAGTGCTGCTTACGGCTGTGCAAACGGCCAGAACGCCTACGTCGTGTTTGAGGACGGTTCTCCCGTCGGCGTGCAGGATATTGAAAAGAATATCCGCGTGCTGGAGATGGCCGCCGAGACCGGCGCACCGGTTGTTACGTTCTATGATTCCACGGGTGCCAAGCTCGAGGGTGGTCTTGATCTGCTCAACGCCAACGCCCGCCTGACCGCAGAGATCGCGCGCGTTTCCGGCGTTGTGCCTCAGGTCGCCGTTGTCACCGGTACCTGCGCAGGTACCAACGCCATCAACGCCGCTGCCGCGGACGTCTGTGTCATGGCAGAGGATGCCGAGCTGTTCCTGAACGCTCCGTTCAACGCTGAGGACAAGGTTGCAAACGCCGGCTTTGCCGCGTTTGCCGCCAAGGCCGGTGTCGCCGCCGTTACCGCTGCGGACGCCGTTGCCGCCGCCAAGCAGGCCGCCTCCATCGTCGCCCTGCTGCCCGCCAACAATCTGGCCGGTCCTGCGCTGTTCGATTTTGCCGCTCCCTCCAAGGCTCTTGACCTCGTCAAGTACTCTGCGGCTGACGCGATCGCCGCTCTGGCCGATGAGGGCAGCACTTTGGAGCTGTACGCGGGCTACGGCAAGAACATCGTCACCGCGTTGGCTACCATCAACGGCAGCGCCGTTGGTATCCTTGCCACCGAGAAGGCCGCCCTGTGCCACAAGTGCACCGCCAAGGCTGCCCGCTTCGTTCGTCTGTGCGATGCCTACAGCATCCCCGTTGTGACCGTCGTCAACACCGAGGGGTTCGGCAAGAGCGAGGGCGACGATCAGGCTGGCGGCATCCGTCAGGCTGCCCGTATGGCCGGTGTCTACGCCGAGGCTACCACCGTCAAGGTCGCCGTACTGGCCGGTGAGGCCGTCGGCCCTGCCTACACGGTCTTTGCCGCCTGCGCCGACTGGCGTGTTGCCGTGCAGGGCTGCACCGTAGCCCCGCTGGCTCCCGAGGCCGCTGTCACCGTTCTGTACAAGGACGAGATCTTCGCTTCCGATAACATCGTCAACGCCACCAAGGCCAAGGCTGCCGCCTACGCCAAGGAGGTCTGCAGCGCCAATGCCGCTGTGGCCAACGGTGCTGCTGACGCCATTGCCGATGCTGCCACCGCCCGCGGCGCTGTCGCTCAGGCTCTGGATATGCTGGCCAGCAAGCGCACTGTGCGCCTGGCTAAGAAGCACGGCAATATCACGCTGTAATCATCAACCTTGAAATAGGGAGGACTTTTCCATGAAAAACCTGATCGTTACCGTTAACGGCGTTGCTTATAATGTCACCGTTGAGGAAGGCACCGGCGCTCCCGCTGCCGCTGCTGCTCCTGTTGCTGCCCCCGCAGCCGCTCCGGCTCCCGCCGCTGCTCCTGCACCTGCTGCCGCTCCTGCCGGTGCCGCCGGTGCCGTCTCCGTCACCGCTCCCATGCCCGGCAATATCCTGGATGTCAAGGTCAAGGTCGGTGACTCCGTCAAGGCTGGCGACACCCTGCTGATCCTCGAGGCCATGAAGATGGAGAACGAGATCAGCGCTCCGCAGGACGGCACCATTGCCAGCGTCAATGTGCGCAAGGGCGACGTTGTCAACTCCGGCGACCTGCTCATCACCATGAACTAATAGAAAGGCCGGGTGAATCACATTGGCTAAGAAACCCATTAAGATTACTGAGGTCGTCCTGCGTGACGCCCATCAGTCTCTGCTGGCCACCCGTATGACCATGGACGAGATGCGCCC
>OGMP01002535.1_pt1 | contig 11060 bp, 9 predicted proteins | sample 1573261 | NCBI WGS metagenome assembly OGMP01 (sample SAMEA2581878, study PRJEB24529) | metagenome | biome: Human gut stool | place: China | collected 2011 | reverse complement strand
GCGGTTAAGCCGTTGACCATTGCCTGCCAGGATGGCGCAATCGTGTTGGATTCCGTCACGCCGGAAGGCGGCAAGTCGATGGCGGGTACCGCATGGGCTGCCGGCCGCCGCCTGAAAGCGGGGGACAGCCTGTGACGCCGCGCCGTCTCGCCGTCAAGGCCCTGATCCATCAGGAGCAGGCAGGCTACGCCAACCTTGTGCTGGACGCCGAGCTGAAAAAGTGCACGCCGCCGCTGGACAGCCGCGACGCCGCCTTTGCCGCGCGCATTTTTTACACAACGCTTGAGCGTCTGCCGCTGCTGGACTATCGTATAAATCAGTTTACGAAAAAGCCCGTCGCCAAGCTGGACGCGCCGGTGCGCGCCGTGCTGCGGGCGGGACTGGCACAGGCACTGTACATGAATGTACCGCTGCCCGCCGCTGTGAATGAATCGGTCAAGCTGACGCGGGCACTGGGAAAATCCAGCGCCGCGGGCATGGTCAACGCCGTGCTGCGCCGCGCCGCTGCCGCCGATGTCTCCGAGGCCGATTTTGCCGACCCTCTGGACCGGCTCTCGATCTACTACTGCCTGTCCCGCCCGGTGGCCGAGCTTTTCTATGCGCAGTTCGGGGCGGAGGCGTTCCCCCTGGCCGCCGCATTTTATGAAAAGCCTAAGACGACGATCCGCGTCAACACACTGCGCACGAACGATACTGCCCTGACCGCGCTTTTGCAGCAGGAGGGCCATACCGTGACGCCCGGCCCCTGGCCGGGGGCGCTGGTCGTGGAGTTTGCCGGTTCGCCCGCCGCGAGCGCGGCATTCAAAAAAGGGCTTTTCCATGTGCAGGGGCTTGCCAGCCAGTTTGCCGCGCTCTGCGTTGACGCACAGCCGGGGCAGCAGGTGCTCGATCTCTGCGCCGCGCCGGGCGGCAAAAGCCTGACGTTGGCCGAGGCCATGCAGGACAAAGGCCAGCTTGTCAGCGGCGAGTTTGTACCCGCCCGCGTGCCGCTTTTGCAGCAGGCGTTTGACCGCTGCGGCATCACCTGTGCCGTAGCGGTTGAAAATGACGCCACACAGCACAATTCCGACTGGCCAACGTTTGACCGTGTGCTCTGCGATGTGCCCTGCTCGGGTTTGGGCGTTATCGCCAAAAAGCCGGACATTCGTTACAAGGATTTGGACGGGATAGAGAATCTGCTCGCTGCCCAGCAAAAAATCCTGCAAAACGGCGCAGATTCACTTGCCGAAAATGGCCGTTTGGTGTATTCTACCTGTACAGTGAATGATAAGGAGAATCAGGCCCAGGTGGAGAAATTCCTCTTTGCCAATCCTGATTTTCACGTTGTACTGCCAAAGACGGCGGTGCCGGGGGCGGACATCACGCCGCTGGGCACGCTGTTTTTGCCCCACAGAACCGGGACGGACGGTTTTTTTGCCGCCATCCTGGAACGAAACTGACTGTAAATTCGTTCTTATAAAAGGAGGTGACCCCGCATGGGCGAAAAAATCTGCATTTCCGACCTGACGCTTGACGCGCTGACGGCCTACATCGTGGGACTGGGTCAGCCAAAATTCCGCGCCAAGCAGATTTTTAAATGGCTGCACCAGAAGCTTGTGACGGAGTTCTCCCAGATGACCGACCAGCCCAAGGCGCTGTTGGCCCAGCTGGAGGAGCAGTGCACGATTGCAGCCCCAGTCATCCGCCGCCGCCAGCAGTCCAGGGACGGTACGGTCAAGTATCTTTTGCAGCTGACCGACGGCAACTGCATCGAGACCGTGCTCATGCGCTACAAATACGGCAATACTGTCTGTGTGTCCACCCAGGTGGGCTGCGCGATGGGCTGCCGGTTCTGCGCCTCCACCCAGGCGGGCCGCGTGCGCGACCTGACGGCAGGGGAGATCGCGGCGGAAATTTACACCGCACAGAAGGACACCGGCGAGCGCGTCTCCCACATTGTTTTGATGGGCATCGGTGAGCCACTGCACAATTTTAATAATGTGATGGACTTTCTGGAGATCATCTCCTGCCCGGAGGGCGTCAACATCGGTATGCGCAACATCAGCCTGTCGACCTGCGGTCTTGTGCCCAAGATCGACGAGCTGGCGAAGCGCCATCTGCAGCTGACACTGTCCGTCTCGCTCCATGCGCCGGACAATAAGACCCGTTCCGGCATGATGCCGGTCAACGATGCGTTCCCGCTGGAGCAGCTGATCCCGGCCTGCCGCCGCTACCAGAAGGAGACGGGCCGCCGCATCAGCTTTGAGTATTCGATGGTGCGCGGTGTCAATGACAGCAGTGAGATGGCGCAGAAGCTCGCCAACCTCATCAAGGGCATGGGCGCGCACGTCAACCTGATTCCCATCAACCCCGTGGACGGCAGCCCTTATTCTGCCACCGACGATGCCAATGTGCACCGCTTCCAGAAGGAGCTGGAGGCACTGGGCGTCAACGCCACGGTACGCCGCCGTCTGGGTACCGACATCAGCGCCGCCTGCGGCCAGCTGCGCCGCGAGGACGCGCAGGGAAAATGAGTCTTGCTCCACAACGGAGCAGCGGAAAGGAACCAACCCGAATGAAGATTGCCGCGATCACGGACATCGGCAGCTGCCGGCAGGAAAACCAGGACAATTACTGTGCGCAGCAGCTGGCAGGCGGCACCGCCTGGGGCATCGTCTGCGACGGCATGGGCGGTGTCAACGGCGGGCGCATTGCTGCACGCATTGCTACCGACACCATGCAGCAGTATTTTGCCCGCCACATGAAGGCCCTGCAGCCTGGCATGGAAAAGACTTTCCTCATGCGCGGGTTCGACATCACGAACCGCGCCGTGTATGAAAAGTCCACCTCTGACCCCGAGATGCAGGGCATGGGTACCACCGGCGTCTGCGCCTACGCCAGCCGCGGCATGGCCCATGTGGTGCACGCCGGGGATTCCCGCGCCTACCTGTTCCACGCAGGCGGGCTGCGGCAGATTACCCGCGACCACTCGATGGTGCAGCAGCTCGTCGACAGCGGCCAGATCACGCGGGAGCAGGCTGCCGTCCACCCGCAGAAGAACCTCATCACCCGCGCGCTCGGCGTCTCGGCCAACATTGTGCCGGAGTACAACCGCTGCGAAATCGAGGCGGGGGACATCCTGCTGCTGTGCACCGACGGCCTTACGAACATGGTCGCGGACGATGACATTGCGCAGGTACTGCGCGAGGTTCCTTTTTTTGATGCAACCAGCATTTTGGTAGACCGCGCCCTGCAGGCGGGCGGTCAGGATAACATTACGGTCCTGCTCATGGGCGTGGAAGCTACGGAGGTCAACAATGGATAATCTGATCGGCAAACGGCTGGATGGCCGCTACTCAATTGAAAGTCTCGTGGGTGTCGGCGGCATGGCCAATGTCTACCGCGGCACTGATTTAAAAACGGGCAACCAGATTGCCGTCAAGGTACTAAAAGACGAATTTCTGGACAATGAGGAACTGGTCCGCCGCTTCAAGAACGAGTCGAAGGCAATCTCCATTCTGAGCCATCCCAACATCGTCAAGGTCTATGACGTCTCTGTCACCGACAAATTGCAATACATCGTCATGGAATATGTGGACGGCATCACTTTAAAGGAATATCTCAAGCAGCGCGGCGGCGCCCTGACCTGGAAGGAGACCGTGCACTTTGCCACCCAGATTTTGAGTGCTCTGCAGCACGCCCACTCCAAGGGCATCATTCACCGCGACGTCAAGCCGCAGAACATCATGCTGCTGGCAGATGGCTCCATCAAGATGATGGACTTCGGCATCGCACGCTTCTCCCGCGCACAGAGCCAGACCGTCAGCGACAAGGCCATCGGCTCGGTGCACTACATCAGCCCCGAGCAGGCCAAGGGTGAGCGCACCGACGCCCGCACCGACATCTACTCTGTCGGCGTTATGCTGTACGAGATGCTGTCGGGCCGCCTGCCGTTTGACGGCGACGGTGCAGTGTCCATCGCCATCATGCAGATTTCGGAGAAGCCGAAGCCGCTGGCCGAAATCGCACCCCAGACCCCGGCAGGACTGCGCCAGATTACCGAGAAAGCCATGGAAAAGGACCCCGACAAGCGCTACCAGAGCGCCCAGGAGATGCTGGCCGCTATCGAGGAATTCAAGCGCAACCCGTCCATCCAGTTTGCGTATGAGTACCGCAGTGCCGAGGACAACCCAGAAAGGAACATCAACCGCGTGGTAAGCAACACAAAGTCCAGCCCGAAATCCACCAGCATCCACACGGGTGACGCCCGTCGTGTCGGCACCTCGAACCCGGGCCGCAGCAAATCTGCCCAAAAGAAGAAGAAAAAGGCATCCAAGGGCTTTTCCCTGCTGCCGATCTTCTTCGGCATGGCCGTGGCGTTTGTCATCGGCGCTGCCATTCTGATCTATCTGATCTTCACCAATTCCAGCAACCTGCTGTTCTCCAACCGTGCCGATGTGCAGGTCATCAGCTTTGTGGGCATGACAAAGGACGAATTCCTCGCCACCGACTACAACAACCTGCTGCGCGCCGAATTCCCGGAGGAGTATTCCAGTGAACCCGCGGGCACGATCATCCGCCAGACCCCCAAGGCCGGGCGTACCGTCAAGGAGAAGCAGCGCATCGTGCTGACCGTCAGCCTGGGCACCCAGTACGTCACGATCCCCGAGACGAAGAACATGGTGGCCGAGGATGCCGAGCAGACCCTGAAGGATATGGGTCTGCGCGTGACCAAGAAGCCCATGTCCGACAACTCCGTGGCCAACGGCGCTGTTGTCTACACCCAGCCCGCCGCCGGGGAGACCGTCGAGGGTGACTCCACGGTCATCCTGTACGTCAGCCGCTCCGAGGTCAGCAAGGAGAGCCAGGTCCCGAGCCTGACCGGCAAGACCATTGAGGAAGCCCGCAATGAGGTCAAGGGGCTGAACCTGTCCATCCGCACAATCGAGCAGGCCAGCGAACAGCCCGCGGGCACGGTACTGAGCCAGAGCCCCGATGCCGGTTCCACGGTCCGTAAGTCGAGCGTTATCACACTCGTGGTGTCCACCGGCGTGCCCGAGGTCGTCGCCACTCCCGAGCCAGTCGAACCCACTGTAAACGAGGACGGTACCATCACTGTGCAGGAGAGCTGGTGGCCGAGTGCTGACGGCAGTCACCAGATTCATCAGCTGACCGACGGTACCATGTGGAATGAGAACGGCCAGCGGTGCGACGCACAAGGCAACCCCATTGCCTGATGTGGGGGAAGTCATGGCGTATATTACAAAGGGCATCGGCGGCTTCTACTATGTAAAGACGCCGGACGGCATCGTCGAGTGCAAGGCACGCGGCATCTTCCGCAAGCGCGGCATCACGCCGGTGGCGGGAGACAACGTCACCCTGTCCGACGACGGCACAATGATCGATGAGATTTTACCGCGCAAAAACGTCTTTATCCGTCCGCCGATTGCCAATCTGGACATTCTGTTCATCGTTACCAGCACGACCCAGCCCGTACCCAGTACGTTGGTGCTGGACCAGCTGGCCGCCGCTGCCATCTACAAGGATGTGCAGCCCGTGCTTGTTGTGACAAAATCTGATTTGGCCGCTGCCGATATGCTGCGCACCGCCTACGCGGGCAGCGGCATCCCGCTGGTGCAGCTGAACTACGAGACCGGCGAGGGCCTTGACGAGGTCAAGGGCTATATTGAAGGGCATCTCTGCGCCTTCTGCGGCAACTCCGGCGTGGGCAAATCCACCCTGCTGAACGCGCTCCTGCCCGACGTGGAGCGTCAGACCGCCGCCATCAGCCAGAAGCTGGGCCGTGGCCGTCACACCACCCGCGAGGTGACCATCTTTGAAGCCTTCGGGGGCCGCATCGCCGACACCCCGGGCTTCGCCAGCCTCGAGGCCAGCCGGGCGGGCTTCATCCCGAAAGAAAATCTGGAACACGCTTTCCCGGAGTTCGGGCCTTACCTCGGCGCGTGCCAGTTCACCGGCTGCTCCCACCGTTCCGAGAAGGGCTGCGCCGTCCGCGCCGCCCTTGCGGAAGGCAAGCTCTCCCAGACCCGCTACGACAGCTACTGCGCCATGTACGATGAGGTCAAGGATGTGAAGGAGTGGCAGAGGAGGGGATGAACCTCTCCGTCACGGCTTACGCCGTGCCACCTCCCCTATCGAGGGGAGGCCTTGGCAGTCCCCGCAAAGTGAACGGTTTCGCCAGAGGCTCCCCTACTAGGGGAGCTGGCGCGCAGCGCCTGAGAGGTTGTACGAAGACGGGCCTGCCCTCTGCAGCGAGTCCTGCCCTGTAAACTTTCTGCACAGCGCTTGACTTTTGCGGGGAATCGCATATACTAAAGATGGGATTGTGAGAAGATTCCATTGGTTTCACTAAAAAAGAAAAGCCCCCAAGGAGTTGCCGCTCCCAGGGGGCTTTCCATTTAGTCGGGCTTACGGTCCTTGTCGAGTCTGTCAAGCCACTTGCAGATATAATGTGAAATTATATTTGCCACGGCAGACTCCAGGATTGTGAGAATATGGATCATTGGTTTCACCTCCCTTCCCAAGTAAGATGGGCGGGATGAACCGCAGAACCAGTATACCATAAACATCGACAAAAAGATACAGAAAAAGACGCTGTGTTATCATACTTCCCAGAAAGAAGGAATCCCATGTCCCGCTGTGTTATCATTTCCGCCTGCCCGGTCAGCGCCTCGCTGGCGTCGGCCCTGCGGCCCGGCGACACCATCATTGCCTGCGACGCGGGCTACCGCAACTGTGCGCCGCTCCACTGCCGCCCCGACATCATCGTGGGCGACTTCGACACCGCGCCCTGCCCGGCGCAGGAGGGCGACGACACCATCATCCTGCCCCACGTCAAGGACGACACCGACACCGAGTACGCGGCAAAGTTGGCCTCCGAAAAGGGCTTCGACGAGGCGCTGCTGCTGGGTGTACTGGGCGGCAGACGCCTCGAGCATACGCTGGCCAACCTCTGCACCGGCCTCGGCCTCGAACAGCGGGGCGTCCGCGCCACGCTTCTGGACGAGCGCAGCCGCATCACCTTCGTGATGCCCGGCGAGACCCGCCGCTACCCGAAGGACGGGTATTTCTACCTCTCGGTCTTCCCGATGGAGGGCAGGGCAGAGGGGGTCTCGGAGCGTGGCTCCTTCTACGAGCTGACCGACGCCGTCCTCACCGCAGGCTACCCCCTCGGCGTCAGCAACGAGTATGCCGAGGGCTCCGACTGCATCACCATCTCCACCCAAAAGGGCGCGCTGGTGGTGGTGGAGACGGTGCCGGACGGGCCGATCCTGAGCTGAACCGGAACATTCCGGGCGCAGACCGCCTATAATGGCGTATCAAGCGACGAAAGGTGGTCGGCTCTATGCAGGTGGTCGTTCTCAAAAGCCCCAAGTGCCTGAGAGGCTTGCTCCGGAGGCTGTTCGGCATAAAAAAGGAGAGAGAAGAGTGAAGTGTGATTTCAACCAGGCGGATGCCATGCAGGCTGCAGCAGATGACGATGTGCTGGCCTCTTCGCTGAAGCTGATGGACCGCAACAAGCACGTATATGAGGAACTTGCAAAATGAAAGCAGCAGGCTTGTAAACTTTCTGTGCAAAGCTTGACTTTTGCGGGGAATGGCATATACTAAAGATGGAATTGTGAGGATATTCCATTCGGTACACCAAAAAGAAAAGCCCCCAAGGAGTTGCGACCTCCCCGGGGGCTTTCCATCTGCCATGGTTGAATTTTACCCCCTTCGGAGCAGCCGCCCCGAGGGGGTTTTTCTCTTTTTCTGCGCAGAAATACGCAGAAAGCTTGCGTTGACTGCACAACCTTTCGTGGTTATAATAAAAGCAATAAAACAACCTACGAAGGGGGATTTTTATGCAGAAAAACATGACCGACCGCACCCCGGGCAGCTACGACGACTTCGTGGCCTACCTCGGCACGGTGCGCACCGAAGAGGAGCTGTTCTCCCGGCTGACCTACTGGTTCGCCGGGCAGGACCGCCCCGAGGACGTCCTCAGCCGCTCCGAGCTGGTGGAGGCGAGGGCGAAGGAGCTGGGCTTCTGGCAGGGCCTGACCTTCCGGATGGAGCGCTGGCTGGCCGACGGCAAGAGCGAGCTGGAAGCGGTGGGCCGGGAGGAGTTCCAGAGCCGCATCGCCGAGGACTACGCCGCCTACCGGGAAAAGGCCGACGCGGCCCGGGCGCGCTTCCGGGACCGCCGCCGCGCCGCGCCCTTCAACTTCACCCCCGACTGCCTCGAGAACGTCCCCATCCAGAACGTGAGCTGGCTGGTGGATGGGCTGTTGCCCATGGGGGAGGTGTCGCTTCTGGGTGCCGACGGCGGCACCGGCAAGGGCATCTGGCAGGCCCAGCTCATTGCGTATGTCACGGCGGGCCGAACCTCCGGCTTCTTCCCCCAGCCGCCGGAGAAGACCGGCAGTGTCCTCATCTTTTCCGGCGAAGACGACCCCGGCAAGGTGCTCAAAGCCCGCCTGACGGCGGCAGGGGCCGATATGAGCCGGGTGATGGTGGTCACCAGCGACGCCTACTTTGCCCGCACCGGCAGCCCGCTCTGCATCCCGGACACGAGCTTTGCAAAGTACGTGGGGAAGGCCGCGCCTGCCCTCGTCATCATCGACCCGCTGCAGAGCTTTCTGCCTGCGGGGGTGGAGATGGCCAGCCGCAACCAGATGCGCAGCGCCCTGCTGCCCCTCAAAGCCCTCTGCGCCAAACACGGCTGCGCGGCCCTCATCTCGATGCACACCAACAAGCGCGCCAACGTCTCGGGCCGCGCCCGTCTGGCCGACAGCTCCGACATCTGGGACATCGCCCGCAGCGTCCTCATGATGGGCCGCGACAAGAACAGCGAAAAGCTCTACCTCAGCCACGAGAAGAGCAGCTACTCCGCCCCGGCCCGGACAGCCCTGCTCCACATCGAGCAGGCGCAGGTGGAGGGCGTGAAGACAGCCGTGGCCGTCTTTGACAGCCGCACCGACAAGAAGGACGCCGACTTCGTGGAGGAGCGCCGCGTCCGCACCGCCCAGACCAAGGAGGATACCGCGCAGGCCATCCTCAACGTGCTGGCCGAGAGCAAGCTGGGGAGTATGCCGAATACCCAGCTGAGGGCAGAGGTGATGAAAGAAATTGAATGTAGTAAATGTACTTACGATAGAGCTTATAGAAGCCTTGTGATGAGCGGTGAAGTGACCAAAAAGCAGCTCACACGAAATGGTGGCGAAAGAAGCTGGTACAGTGTTCTTTCCTGCTGTAGTAAAACAAATGCGTAAGTGAGAAATATATAACGTGTATATGTTATAAAATGCCACTTACGCAGCCTGCGTAAATGGGGCATCTGCGTAAGTGAGTCACTTACGCAACAAGCGTCACTTCATCACCTTGCGTAAGTGCGTTTTTGAACGAAGTAACGGCACAAAATTGTCACTTTATCAGATACCCCGCCCCTCTCGGAGCAGCCATATTTCCCGAAACCTGCGTGAATGGCAGCATCCTTGCCCTCTGTAGCAAGGCCCGCCCTTTTGCGTCATATTGAGCTTTCAGCGTCCAGCGCAGAGTTGCCCGACATGCCAAGGCCTCCCCTCGGTAGGGGAGGTGGCAATGCGAAGCATTGACGGAGAGGTTTTGCCCCCTTGATGTAACCAAACTGTAGCCTTTTTCACATTATTTTCAAAAATTAAGGGCAAATTAAAAAATGTCCTCTTGAAGAAATGGCGTATTTGTGTTACACTACATCCAAGCTGTAATCGTATTTTTGGAGATTCTGGCGTTTTTCCCCCAGTGTTTTTTGGCTCTGAGGGGCGGCGGCAGAGTGCTTTACACGCATTTTTTCTACTTTTCTGCCCGTTTTGGCTGTTTTTCCGGCCATTTAGCCTTGTGGCAAGAGGGAAAGTATGGTAAAATGGTGTAGAGGTGTATCCAAAAGGCTCTCCCAGAGGGAGAGGCTTTGGCATCCGCAAGGCTACAGCCCACTTAATTCGTGATGTTGCCGAGTGCGCACTCGGTTGCATAGGTTTTCCCGGTTGCGCAACCGGGAGGGGACCGATTATATTCGTTTTATTCATTTGAAGGGAGTAATTCATTATGATGATGCCTGCAAACTTCTCTGCTGTGAACGCAGAGGTCGTCTACGGCGGTGCCGTGGCTGACTACCTGCCCAGCGCTTGGGGTGCTGCTAACGTCAAGCAGTTCTCCACCAACGTTATCACCCTGATCAGCAACAGCTTCACCAGCATGCTGCTGAATGCTACTCTGGGCACCATGTTCAGCGGCAACTGGGGCAGCGACGGCGTGAAGCTGTTCGGCGACGACGGCAGCCTCACTGCTCTGTACAAGGTCGACCGTATTCCCACTGGTGACAGCCAGACCTTCGGCAACAAGATCATGACCACTCTGGGTCTGGCTTCTGTTGTCTACACTCTGGGCATGAAGGACGCTGCTGTCCTGACTGTCAAGAAGGTCACTGACATCAACGGCAATATTTCCTAACTTTGTTGTCTGAGGTTTTGCCAAAGACTTGTTGAAAGAGCGGCGAATCGAAAGATTCGCCGCTCTTTTTTGCTGCCTTTCTGTTACCAAACTGAGACTTTTTTCACATTTTTTTCAAAATTTAAGGGTTTATTAAAAATTGTCCTCTTGAAGAACCTGACAGAATGTGTTATACTATGCCCAAGGTTTAGGAGACGGTACGTCAAAATCCCCTCTCCGGGCCGGTCAAAATGATCAAAGGGTAGGCGCTCCCTTCTTTTGATAGCAGCTGCTCTCTGCTCCGTCTGGCCGCAGGGCGGGGCGAGGCAGAGAGCCGTATGCTGCTTTATGGGGGAAGCGGGTGAAGCGCCAGCAGTAGAGACCCTTTCTTCTTCGCCAAATCGTCCTCAGCCGCAAGGCGGGCGTTTTGAAATAGAAACCACAAAGGAAGCATCTATGCGTTATACCTATGTCCGGCAGCACGACACCACAGACTGCGCTGCCGCCTGTCTCGCAATGGTGTGCCTCCATTACAAAAAGGAGATCACCATCACCCGCCTGCGGGACATGATGGGTACCGACTTAAAAGGCACAAACCTGACCGGTAT
>OGMP01002507.1_pt1 | contig 11212 bp, 9 predicted proteins | sample 1573261 | NCBI WGS metagenome assembly OGMP01 (sample SAMEA2581878, study PRJEB24529) | metagenome | biome: Human gut stool | place: China | collected 2011 | reverse complement strand
ATGATCTCGGTGGTACGATCAGCCCGTCAGAGAATCCGGATGCCCTGCTTCAGGACAATGTATACTATGTGCGCAGGGGTGTTCCCTTTGTACGTAAAAATATGGACGGAGGCAGCTTTACACAGGTGAATGACAGGGTTGTTGAATTGGACTTTGCTCCGGATAAATAAAAACAGATATGGTGATAAATGGTTTGACGGACGAGAAAAGAACTGTTAAACTATTATGTGCGGCTGCTTAGAGAGAAGCAGCCGCTTTTTGCCATAAAAGGAGCAGGGAAAACATGCGGGAAAAACAGAAAAAGATCATACAATGGAGCAGTCTTGCACTGATCCTGCTGACAGGGATCATTGTATGGCGGGTCAATTATGAGATTGATTTTATGATGGACGATGAATGGTATTCCACGTTGTTGTATGCGGATACACCGATCCGCAATCTCGGGGATATTGTCCATGCGCAGATCTGGCATTATTTTAACTGGGGCGGCAGAAGCATGGCTCACGCGCTGCTGCAGATGATCCTGTTAACCGGTGAGAGCTGGGCGGATATTCTGAACACGGCAATGACGTTTATACTGGCGTGGCTGATCTGCCAGGCTGCCGGCAGAGTTCGTATGCCTTATTATTTTGCGGCACTGGGAATGCTGTTTGGACTGAATGCCAACTGGAAAATGAGCATGTTCTGGGAAGCGGGTGCAGCGAATTATCTGTACATGACAGGATTTATCCTGGCGTTTCTGCTCTGCTATCTGAAATATGAGGAGAAGAATCTGTGGGGGATCACAGTCTGGATCCTTCCGCTGGGACTGATCGCTGGCTGGAGCAATGAAAATATGGGGCCGACGGTCTGGATCTTAAGTCTGGTGGTAATGCTGCTCCGCCGCAGAGAACAAAAAAAGATTCCGGTATGGATGTATCTGGGAAACATCAGCTGTCTCGCGGGAAGCATTCTGATGATCGTGGCACCGGGGAATTTTGTCCGCAGCGGGGAGACGGCAGAGAGCACCCGTGGAATACTGTGGAACCTCTATCTGCGCTGCTACAGCGAGGCGAGAGGAGCATTGGAATATCTGTTTCCCACGTTGCTGCTTACGGCGGTTGTCCTTGTGATATGCAAGGGGATTTTAAAAGAAAAAATAGGAAGAGATAACGTACTGCTTTTGCTGGGAGCACTGTTGTCGTGGGGAACAATGATATTGTCGCCCCATTATCCGGACAGAGCAAGCTTTGGAACAATGGCACTGTTGCTCTGCGTGATATTGTCTCTGGCGGGAAAAGCGGTGGACAGGCAGAAGGAAAATGCCTGGATGTATTACAGCTGTGCGATGCTGGTATGGCTGAGGGGCATGTATTATCTTGCGGAATTCCTGGGATTATGCTGGGGATGGATCGGATAAGGACAGACGGAACAGTCTGCACAGATTAGATAGATTAAGATAGATGGAATAAGGAAGGAGCCGGAGCATGGGCGAAAGTATATTGAAACTGCAGCAGATCCGGAAATCTTTTGATCATACGGAAGTATTAAAGGGAGTGGACCTGGAGGTGGCACAGGGCGAGTTTATTACGCTGTTAGGAGCCTCTGGATGCGGCAAGACCACCACACTCCGGATCATTGCGGGACTGGAGCTGCCGGATTCCGGAAGTGTGATCCTGGAGGGAAGAGACATTACGGACTGGGAACCCAATAAGCGGGACGTGAATACGGTTTTCCAAAATTACGCATTGTTTCCGCATATGAATGTGGCGGATAATGTAGGATACGGACTGAAGATTCGTAAAGTGCCGAAAACAGAGATCGCAGAGCGGGTGAAGCAGGCCCTGCGGCTGGTACAACTGGAAGAATACGGAAAACGTATGCCGGATCAGCTGTCCGGTGGCCAGAGGCAGCGGATTGCCATCGCAAGAGCTGTGATCAACGAACCGAAAGTATTGCTGTTAGATGAGCCGCTGGGTGCACTGGATCTGAAACTGCGCAGGCAGATGCAGCTGGAACTGAAGCGGCTGCAGAAACAGCTGGGTATCACGTTTATTTATATTACCCATGATCAGGAAGAAGCCATTAATATGTCGGACCGCATCGGTGTCATGCACGAAGGGGTACTGGAACAGCTGGGGACTCCGAATGAGGTATACTATCAGCCCAGGACCAGCTATGTGGCGGATTTTGTGGGCAATGCGAATATTCTGCATCTGGGAGCCGAGACGCTGGCGATCCGTACGGAGAACATTCTGATGAATGGGGAAGAGGGCTGTATCCATGAGGCGTCCGTGGTGGAAAAAAGCTTTGCCGGCGGACAACTGCGGATCCTGTTCCGCTTGCCTGACGGACAGCTTCTGACAGCCAGCCGCTATGGGATCGATCATGATCTGCAGCCGGGACAGACGGTAAAGATCGGCTGGGATGCGAAAAATGCTGTGAAGGTAATAGATAATGATGAAGACGAAAAAAAGTAGCGGCAGGCGGGATGCTGGGAATATAGGACTGCTCATACCCATGTATGTGTTCACTGTGCTGTTCGTGGCGCTGCCGATCCTGTATATGTTCCTGCTGAGCTTTTTACAGCGTGCGCAGGTCTGGGGTGTGGATTTTACATTTACACTGGATAATTACAAACGCATATTGGAACCGTTGTATCTGAATACTTTTCTGCAATCTCTGAAGCTGGCATTCACGTCCACACTGCTCGTGGCGCTGATCGGCTACCCTTATGGGTATTTTATGGCACAGATGAATGCGGTATGGAAGCGCAGAATGTTGCTGCTTATCATGATCCCGTTCTGGACCAGTGGGCTGATCCGCCTATATGGCTGGATCATCGTGTTCCGCAGTAACGGCGTACTGGATAAGATTTTGATGGGACTGCATCTGACGGATCAGCCGTTAAAGCTGCTCTACACTTATCCGGCAGTCGTAGTGGGCATGGTATATGCTCTGCTGCCTTTTATGATCCTGGCAGTGTATTCCAGTGCGGAGAAACTGGATCATTCTCTGGTGGAAGCCTCCAGGGATCTGGGAGCATCCTCCTGGAAAGCGTTTTGGACAGTCAGCTTCCGGCTGACCCTGCCTGGACTTTTGTCCGGAGTGGTTCTTTCTTTTATCCCATCCATGGGTCTGTTCTTCATCGCGGATATTCTGGGAGGCAATAAGATCGTTCTGGTGGGAAGTGTGATCCAGGAGCAGATCACCAAGGGACGTAACCAGCCTTTTGCGGCGGCACTGTCAGCTGTACTGATGGTACTGACTTCCGTGATGATCCGCCTGTATCGTAAGATTACCGGAACCTCGCAGTTAGAAGGGATGCTGTAAGTATGAAGAAGAAAAAATGGCCCTTTATTTATGTGGCTGTGATCACGATCCTGACCTATATTCCGATCCTGTTAACCGTGGTGTATTCTTTTAATGCCTCCAAACTGACCTCTGTGTGGGAAGGCTTTTCCCTGAAGTGGTATCGGGAATTATTCCGGGACAGAGATCTGGGAGAAGCGCTGGCGGGCAGCCTGATCCTGGCGGTGCTCAGTTGTACCTTCGCTGTGCTGATCGGTACTTCGGGGGCACTGGGGATGAGTCGCAGGAAGAGAAAACTGAATGAGGCTGTGGCTTATGTGTCTACCCTGCCGATCATGATCCCGGAGATCATTCTGGGTATGGTATTTTTGTCCGTATTTTCCCTGATGGGTCTGCCCTTCGGTATGGTCACGCTGGTGATTGCCCATACTACATTTTGTGTGCCGTATATTTTTACGATGGTAAGGGCGAGGCTGGTGGGAATGGACCATTCCCTGGAAGAAGCGGCCTTGGACCTGGGAGCGTCGAAATGGCAGGTATTCCGGGACGTGATACTTCCGCAGATCCTGCCGGCGATCCTGTCGGGAGTACTGCTGGCATTTGCCATGTCTTTTGATGATGTGGTGATCAGCATATTTGTCACCGGACCGAAGGTCAATACTCTGCCGGTGAAGATCTATACGAAATTGAAGACCGGTGTGACACCGGAGATCAACGCACTTGCAACAGTGATGCTGTTTGTGATATTGTTATGCCTGATAGGTGCGTATTTACTGGGACGTAAATGTCAGGCACCCGCAGGAGAAATATCCGGAGAAAAATGATCGGGGGACTGCCCACGATCATCATGGAAAAATAGAATAGGATGCAGAAATCTGCATCGAGGAGGAGATTATGAAGAAAAAACTGGCAATGCTGTTGGCAGCGACCATGCTGGTCATGCTGTTTACCGGCTGTGGCGCAGGCGGGAAAGAAGATAAGGGAGAACTGAATCTCTATACCTGGGATGGCATGTTCCCTCAGGAGATTCTGGATGGTTTTGAAAAAGAGACCGGTATCCGGATCCATTATTCCAACTTTGATTATGATGAAGACATGCTGGCAAAGCTGGAGGAGACCAAGGGCGGCGATTACGATCTGGTCATCGCGGATGACTATATCATCGAGCTGGCGATTCAGGAAGGTTTGGCGCAGAAGCTGGATACTTCCAGGATCAGCACTTACGATAATCTGAACCCTGTATTTATGTCCCAGTTCTATGATCCGCAGAATGAATATACGGTACCTTACGGAGCGGGCATTCCGCTGATCGTATACGATCCGGGACTGACGGATGTGAAGATCACGGGATATGAAGATCTGTGGAATCCGGAATTGGAAAACAATGTGGCACTGACTGCAAATTACCGTGTCATTGATGGAATTACCCTAAAGACCATGGGAGAATCCTTTAACACAGAGGATCTGGATGTGATCCGGGCAGCGGGAGATAAACTGCTGACTCTGGCTCCCAACATCCGTGTGATCAATGACAACAACACCCAGGATTACCTGATCAGCGGTGAAGTGGCAGCAGCATTTTTGTATACTTCTCAGGTATCAACAGCTCTACAGGCCAGACCGGACCTGGAGGTGGTATATCCGAAGGAAGGTCTCGGATTCGGTATCATGGCAGGGTTTGTTCCTGCGAAGGCACCCAATGCAGATGCGGCATATGCATTTTTAGATTATATCAACCAACCGGAAAATGCGGCAAAATGTTTTGAATATATCGGTTATTACTGCACAAATAAAGCTGCGGAAGAGTATATTTCCGATGATATGAAGAAAATGATCGTACTGCCGGAAGATGCTGCGGAGGGCGAGATCGTGCAGAATATCTCCCAGGAGGCAGAGGATCTGCATGCGGAGATCTGGAATCAGTTCAAGAATGCATGTAATTAACCTTTCGTTCAGCCCGCGTCATTCGCAAAGCCGCGTTCACACGTTTTCTGTCACAGCGTGGCAGCCTTTGTTCATCAATCGGCGCCCGGATATGCCCATGGCTGAACACCATGGCGGAACTGTTAAAAAAGTTCTTGACAGATTTGATCTGTGCGAATATTATAAACCTAAGTTGAAAAACTGTTTTGTAAATGCTATGAAAGAGACTCTTGCCAAGGGAAACGACAGGAATACAGCGTCACCGACTGAGAGCGCTGTTTGCGGAAGCTGGCGAAGGGAACACTCCGGAGCAGGTGATCTGAACTGCAGAATATCACATGCAGCTAGGATGACACGTTGCACGCGTTAAGTGACAAGAGTGGATAGGCAAAGGCGCCTGTCAATTCGGGTGGTACCACGGATTAGATGATTCGTCCCGGGATATGTTTTAACATGTCCCGGGGCTTTTTGTATTCAAAAATAAGCTGTACAGGGAGCGCACATTCGGGACACTATATAACAGGAGGTGCGATATGTACAGAGATTTAACAATGAAAGAGATCAGTGAACAGCAGATCGGACAGACTTTGCAGGTGGCAGGCTGGGTGGAGAACATCCGTGACCACGGCGGCGTATCCTTTATCGATCTGCGGGATATGTACGGTGTATTACAGGTGGTCATCCGTAAGCCGGAGCTTTTAAAGGGCATCACCAAGGAAATGTGCCTGTCCATAACCGGTCTCGTGGAGCACAGAGACGAAGAAACCTACAACCCGAAGATTCCTTCCGGCACCATCGAACTGGAAGCACACAAGATCGATGTGTTGGGAAGAGTATATAAACAGCTTCCTTTCGAGATCCAGACGTCTAAAGAGATCCGGGAAGATGTGAGATTAAAATATCGTTATCTTGACCTTAGAAATGCAAAAGTAAAGGACAACATTGTATTTCGTTCCAAGGTGATCAGTTATCTGCGCCAGAAGATGACAGACATGGGATTTTTGGAGATCCAGACCCCGATCCTGTGTGCTTCTTCTCCCGAGGGCGCCAGAGACTATATTGTTCCCAGTAGAAAATTTAAAGGAAAATTCTATGCGCTGCCCCAGGCACCCCAGCAGTATAAGCAGCTGCTCATGGCTTCCGGTTTTGATAAATATTTCCAGATCGCTCCCTGCTTCCGCGACGAGGATGCCAGAGCAGACAGATCTCCCGGAGAGTTCTATCAGCTGGACTTCGAGATGAGCTTCGTGACCCAGGAGGATGTCTTCAAGGTCGGCGAGGAAGTATTGCATGATACCTTTGTAAAGTTTGCTCCCGAAGGTAGCAGGATCACCGAGACACCGTTCCCCATCATCAGTTACAAACAGGCCATGCTGGAGTTCGGCTGTGACAAGCCGGATCTGCGTAATCCCTTACGCATTATGGATGTGACGGAGTTCTTCCAGAGATGTACGTTTAAACCTTTTATCGGCAGAACCGTCCGTGCCATCAAAGTACATGCGGAGATGTCCAAGGGCTTCCATGAAAAACTGTTAAGCTTCGCAACTTCCTTAGGAATGGGCGGACTTGGTTATCTGGAAGTGGCAGAGGATATGAGCTACAAGGGACCCATCGATAAATTTATCCCCGAAGAGATGAAGGGAGAACTGGCAGAAATGGCAGGACTTTCTGCCGGAGATACCATCTTCTTCATTGCGGACAAAGAGGATAAGGCGAACTACTATGCAGGTCATATCCGTACCGAGCTGGGTGAGAAGCTGGATCTGATCGAGAAGGATGCTTACCGTTTCTGCTATGTGAACGATTTCCCGATGTTTGAACGGGATCCTGAGACGAAGCAGATCGGCTTCACGCACAACCCGTTCTCCATGCCGCAGGGCGGTCTGGAAGCACTGAACACCATGGATCCGTTAGACGTTCTGGCATACCAGTACGACATCGTATGCAACGGCGTGGAGTTGTCCTCCGGTGCAGTACGTAACCACGACATCGAGATCATGAAAAAAGCTTTTGCTATTGCGGGCTACGACGAAGAGACACTGGAGACGAAGTTCGGAGCATTGTATCAGGCATTCCAGTTCGGAGCACCCCCTCATGCGGGAATGGCTCCCGGTGTGGATCGTATGATCATGCTGCTTCGGAACGAGGATAACATCCGTGAGGTGATCGCTTTCCCCATGAACGGCAATGCACAGGATCTGATGTGCGGGGCCCCCGGCGAAGTGACAGAACAGCAGCTGCGTGAGGTACACATTAAAGTGAGAGATTAGTGCGGAAAGAACTTCTGATAGTACGTGTAAATATGTGACTGCGCGGGGTGCTATTAGTTTCGTAGGAAAGTACCTGTAAGCAGGCAGGAATGGAAAGGAATGGAAATTAGTATGGCGAACGTGATCAGTGACGAGACCATAGAGTATGTAGGCATTCTGGCGAAGCTGGAGCTCTCTGAAGAGGAGAAGGAAGCAGCGAAAAAGGATATGGGCAGAATGCTGGACTATATCGACAAACTAGGCGAACTGGATACTACCGGTGTGGAACCTATGTCCCATGTATTTCCGGTTCAGAATGTCTTCCGTGAGGATGTGGTGACCAATGGGGATGAGAGTGAACAGACCCTGGCCAATGCACCCGGCGAGAAGGACAACATGTTTGTGGTACCAAAGACTTTTGATTAGAAGTCGGGTAGAATACCGCTTTATAATCTGGTTACAGCATTTAGGCGGTAATGGTTTTCCATCAGACATTAAAAAAGGAGAATGGATATGGATATTTTATCCCTGACAGCAGTAGAGCTGGCAAAGGCGATCCGGGAAGGTAAGACTACGGCGGTGGAAGCGACGCAGGCCGTTCTGGATGAGATCGCAGCCGGTGAGGATACCTACCACTGCTATGTGACCGTAGAACGGGAAAAGGCATTGCAGCAGGCAGCGGAAGTACAGAAAAAAATCGAAGCGGGCGAACTGACCGGGCCTCTGGCCGGGGTTCCCTTTGCTATCAAAGACAATATGTGCACCGAGGGAACCCTGACTACCTGCTCTTCTAAAATCTTAGAGAATTTTGTGCCGACCTTCAGTGCGGAAGCAGTGCTGAATCTGGAAAAGGCAGGCGCAGTGATTCTGGGCAAGACCAATATGGATGAGTTTGCCATGGGCAGCACCACGGAGACTTCTTATTACGGAGTGACAAAGAATCCCAGAAACCCGGAGCATGTGCCCGGCGGTTCCTCCGGCGGCTCTGCAGCGGCAGTGGCAGCGCAGGAATGCTTTGCAGCATTGGGTTCCGATACCGGCGGTTCCATTCGACAGCCCGCATCTTATTGCGGTGTCGTCGGCATGAAGCCCACCTACGGAACGGTATCCCGTTACGGACTGATTGCTTATGGTTCCTCTCTGGACCAGATCGGACCGCTGACGAAGGACGTGACGGACTGTGCCACCGTACTGGAGGCCATCACCTCCCATGACCCTAAGGACTCCACTTCCATGAAGCGGGAGAACACAGATTTCACCTCCGCACTGGTAGCGGATGTGAAGGGAATGAAGATTGGTATTCCCAGAGACTATTTCGGGGAAGGACTGGATCCTGAGGTCAGAGATGCGGTACTGGCAGCAGCGGAAGTATTGAAAGCACAGGGGGCAGAAGTGGAGGAGTTCGATTTAAGTCTGGTGGACTATGCGATTCCCACTTACTATACGATCGCAGCAGCAGAGGCCAGCTCCAATCTGGAGCGTTTCGACGGTGTAAAATACGGTTACCGTGCACAGGATGCGGAGGACCTGCACACCATGTACAAGAGAAGCCGTTCGCAGGGCTTTGGCCCCGAGGTAAAGCGTCGTATCATGCTGGGATCCTTTGTATTAAGCTCCGGTTATTATGATGCTTATTACCTGAAGGCACTCCGTGTAAAAGCACTGATCAAAAAAGCTTTTGATGAAGCTTTTGCAAAATACGATGTGATCTTAGGACCGGTGGCACCTACCACGGCACCGAAGCTGGGCAGCAGTCTGGCAGATCCCATCAAGATGTATTTAGGAGACATCTACACTATCTCCATCAACCTGGCGGGACTGCCCGGTATCAGCGTTCCCTGCGGTACGGATTCCAAAGGCCTGCCTATCGGCATGCAGCTCATCGGTGACTGCTTCAAAGAGAAGACACTGATCCGTGCGGCATATACCTATGAGCAGAGCGTGAAGTAGAATAACGGAAATATATACACAATTTGTACCTGCAGGGTAGATACAACATCGTATAAGCAATGCAGATACGGAAAGGTATTTACTATGGCAAAACAATATGAAACAGTAATTGGTCTGGAAGTTCATGTAGAGCTTGCCACGAAGACGAAAATATTCTGCGGCTGTTCCACAGCGTTCGGTGGCAGACCCAATACCCACACCTGTCCGGTATGTACCGGTATGCCGGGATCTCTTCCCGTGCTGAATAAACAGGTGGTAGAATATGCGGTGGCAGTAGGTCTTGCGACGAATTGTACCATCACACAGTATTGTAAATTTGACAGAAAAAATTATTTCTATCCCGATAACCCTCAAAACTATCAGATCTCTCAGTTGTATCTGCCCATCTGCAGGAATGGCTCGGTTGAAATCGAGGTAGCGGGAGAGGACGGCAACGCTTACACGAAGCCGGTGCGTATCCACGAGATCCACATGGAGGAGGATGCCGGTAAACTGGTGCATGACGACTGGGAAGATTGCACACTGGTGGACTACAACCGCTCCGGTGTGCCTCTGATCGAGATCGTATCCGAACCGGATATGCGCAGTGCAGAGGAGGTCATTGCTTATCTGGAAAAATTACGTCTGCTGATCCAGTATCTGGGAGCGTCCGACTGTAAGCTTCAGGAAGGCTCCATGCGTGCCGATGTCAATCTGTCCGTGAGAGAAGTGGGAGCGGAAAAGTTCGGAACCCGTACCGAGATGAAGAACCTGAATTCCTTCAAGGCCATCGCCAGAGCCATTCAGGGGGAGCGGGAACGACAGATCGATCTGCTGGAGGCCGGCAAAGAGGTCATTCAGGAGACCAGACGCTGGGATGATAATAAGGAATATTCCTATGCGATGCGTTCCAAGGAGGATGCGCAGGATTATCGTTACTTCCCGGATCCTGATCTGGTACCGGTCTATATCAGTGATGAGTGGCTGGAAAGCATCCGCAGCAAACAGCCGGAATTCCGCACCGAGAAGATGAAGCGTTACAAGGAAGAATACGATATTCCGGAATATGATATCGATATCATCACCGGTTCCAAGCATCTGGCAGATATCTTCGAAGCTTCCGTGGCACTGGGAAGCCAGCCCAAGAAGGTGTCCAACTGGCTGATGGTGGAGACTATGCGCCTGTTAAAAGAAAAAGAGATGGAGCCGGAGGATATCCGCTTCTCACCGGAGCATCTGAGCAGGCTGATCGCGCTGGTAGATGGCAAGGTTATCAACTCTTCTGTAGCAAAAGAAGTATTCCAGGTGATGTTTGAGGAAGATGTCGATCCTGAACAGTATGTGGAGGAGAAGGGACTGAAGACCGTCAATGACGAAGGTGCATTGCGTAAAGTCGTGGAGGAAGTCATTGCCGCGAACCCGCAGTCTGTGGAGGATTACCACAACGGCAAAGAAAAAGCCATCGGCTTCCTGGTAGGTCAGACCATGAAGGCAATGAAAGGCAAGGCAGATCCCGCCAGCGTCAATCAGATGCTGAAGGAACTGCTGTGAATTGAGAGTTAGTGAAGAAGCCACGAACGCCCACGGCGAACGGAACATCACGCCTTGATGTCGCGTCTCCGGGTGTGAATTTTCTAATGAAAAGTGATACAGTGGTTCTCATCATGACGGGGTCGCCTACACGCGCCATCCATGTGCGCCAAAAGCCATGCACACATGGCTTGGCTGACGCGGACATCGTGTCCGCTTTCCCCCTGTCTTTTAACACTTTTCAAGAAAATATCAACACCCTCCGACAGACATCGCGGCATGACATTCCG
>OGMP01002498.1_pt1 | contig 11265 bp, 6 predicted proteins | sample 1573261 | NCBI WGS metagenome assembly OGMP01 (sample SAMEA2581878, study PRJEB24529) | metagenome | biome: Human gut stool | place: China | collected 2011 | reverse complement strand
GGAGGAAATTTTCCTGTTGGAACTCAGTACCAGTTATCTAAATTAGTACCGGCAAAAATAACGCCCGGAGTATCTATGGAAGGTATGTGTCCGGCGTGGCAATTCCCGGATGGAGTTAAATTTATTTATGCTTCTTATGCAGGTTTTGCCTCTGCGGGTTTTTTCGGACCTTATTATAGTTTGATGAATGTTTTTTACAATGGAGCTGATGGTAAGACGCGTTGGGGTATTTATGCTGTAAACAATAATGACGGGTTGTTGGCAAAAGTTTCCGGGGTTCAGGACGAGGAGTTTCCGGGACGGTCGTTGGATGAAAATTCTGTGATTCTTACAGCTGGGGCATCATCTTATAGTGTTAACCCTAAAAACAATTATATTTTGTATGCCAATGGTCATGAGATACGCTATGTGAAGAAGAACGAAATGAGCGACCATCCTTTTATCACTTTAAACAGTGGTGATAAAGTGACATATATGAATTACACTGTTTATAGAGATTATGAATATTTGGTCGTTGGGACGGGAAAAGGTAAATTGCTGTTTTACGATGCTAAAACGATGAAAGAGAATCCGGAGTTATTGAAGGAGTTTGATTTGGGAGCTAGTATTGTTTCTGTAAAAGAAGTTGTTGCTGAGGCTTAAGTTTCTGCGACCAAAGAATAAGGAAAAGGATATCCTGAAAAGGGGTATCCTTTTTTTATTGCCGATGATAATAAACGTTATGAAGTAAATTTTGGAACATATATAAATAAACTTGTAACTTTGCGGTCTCAAACATAAATACAAACATAAAAAACAATGGGTGGTTTTTTCGGAACTATTTCTAAAGGAGCCTGTATTACGGATTTATTCTATGGTACAGACTACAATTCTCATCTAGGAACCCGCAGAGGCGGTATGGCTACGTACGATAAGGAAGAAGGGTTTACGCGTTCGATCCACAATCTGGAGAATTCTTATTTCCGCACCAAGTTTGAACCGGGGCTTCCTAAATTCAAAGGAAAAGCCGGGATCGGTATTATCAGCGATACGGATGCGCAGCCTATCGTTATCAACTCTCACTTAGGTAAATTCGCGATCGTGACGGTGGCGAAGATTAATAATCTGGACGAGCTGGAAAAGGAGTTATTGGAAGCGAACATGCATTTCTCGGAATTGAGTTCCGGAAAAACGAATCAGACGGAGTTAGTCGCTTTGCTGATTACACAAGGCAAGGACTTCGTGGAGGGTATTGAGAATGTTTACAATAAGATAAAGGGCTCTTGCTCTATGTTGCTCCTGACGGAGGATGGTATTATCGCCGCCCGTGATAAGTGGGGGCGTACGCCGATCGTAATCGGGAAGAAAGACGGAGCTTATGCGGCGACCAGTGAGTCTAGCAGTCTTCCGAACTTGGATTATGAGATCGAGAAATTTATAGGCCCGGGCGAGATCGTCCGTTTGCGTGCCGATGGTATGGAGCAGATGCGTAAACCGAATGAAGGGATGCAGGTCTGCTCTTTCCTTTGGGTGTATTATGGATTTCCGGTTTCTTGCTATGAGGGTAAGAACGTGGAGGATGTCCGGTTTATGAGTGGATATAAGATGGGGCAGAAGGATGACTCGGAGGTGGATTGCGCCTGTGGTATACCGGACTCCGGCGTGGGTATGGCCTTGGGATATGCGGAAGGTAAGGGGGTGCCTTATCATCGGGCTATCGCTAAGTATACACCGACGTGGCCTCGTAGTTTTACCCCGGCTAACCAAGAGATGCGTGCTTTGGTGGCTAAGATGAAATTGATACCGAACCGTGCGATGCTGGAAGGCAGACGCATCCTTTTCTGCGACGACTCGATCGTGCGTGGTACACAGCTTCGTGATAACGTGAAGATCTTATATGATTATGGGGCGAAAGAGGTACATATGCGTATCGCTTGCCCTCCATTGATTTATAGTTGCCCGTTTATCGGTTTTACTTCTTCCAAGAGTCCTTTGGAGTTGATAACTCGTCAGATTATCAAGGAACTGGAAGGGGATGAGAATAAGAATCTGGATAAATATGCTACGACAGACTCTCCGGAATATAAGAAGATGGTCGGAATTATCGCCGAGCGTTTCGGGTTGAGTTCCTTGAAGTTTAATACGCTGGAAACCTTGGTGGAGGCGATCGGCTTGCCTAAGTGTAAGGTTTGTACGCACTGCTTCGACGGTTCAAGCTGCTTTTGATGACATTTTTTGAGAGAAACAGGAATAGCGGGACAATTTGTCTCGCTATTTTTTTGTCATGTAACTTGCTTTGTCTACTTTTATGGCTGTTTTAAAAGAGTGAGTTATGACAGTTTTAGATAGATTTTTAAAGTACGTTACGTTCGATACCCAGTCGAACGAGGAGACGGGTACGACTCCTAGTACGCCGGGACAACGTGTCTTTGCCGAGGCTTTGGTGAAGGAATTGGAAGCGATTGGTATGGAGGAGATCTCCTTGGATGAGAATAGTTATGTAATGGCTACTCTGCCGGCTAATACGGACGAGAAAATCCCGACTATCGGTTTTATCGCTCATTTGGATACGAGTCCGGATATGTCGGGTAAGAATGTCCAGCCTCGTATCGTGACTTATCTGGGTGGTGATATTGTCTTGGATGCGGAAGAAAATGTTGTACTATCTCAATCGATGTTCCCAGAGCTTTCAGATTATAAGGGACAGGATATTATCGTAACGAATGGTAAGACTTTATTAGGTGCCGATGATAAGGGAGGTGTAGCCGCTATCGTCGCCTCTATGCAATATTTGAAGGATCATCCGGAGATCAAGCACGGTAAGATCCGTATCGCTTTTACCCCGGATGAGGAAATCGGACAAGGTGCCGATCATTTCGACGTGGAGAAGTTCGGTTGTGATTGGGGATATACGATTGACGGTGGACAAATCGGTGAGTTGGAATATGAGAATTTCAATGCCGCCGGCGCTAAGATTATCTTCAAGGGCTTGAACGTACATCCGGGATACGCCAAGGATAAGATGCAAAACGCTTCCTTGCGTGCGATCGAGTTTGCTTCTTGGTTGCCGGCCGAGCAACGTCCGGAGCATACGACTGGTTATGAGGGATTCTTCCATTTGACCGGTATGACCGGTTCGGTCGAGGAAGCTACTCTATCTTACATCATCCGTGACCATGACCGGAAGTTGTTCGAGGAGAAGAATGAATTGCTTCGTACGTTGGTTGATAAGATGAATGAAGCGCATCCGGGATGTGCGCATTTAGAGCTTCGGGATCAATATTACAATATGCGCGAGGTTGTGGAGCCCCAGAAACATATCGTTGATTTGGCGTTTGAGGCGATGACCTCCGTTGGGGTAGAACCGATCGTGAAACCGATCCGGGGAGGTACGGATGGTGCCCGCCTGTCGTTTATGGGATTGCCTTGCCCGAATATTTTCGCGGGAGGCCTGAATTTCCACGGACGTTATGAGTTCTTGCCCGTTCGTTCGTTGGAGAAGAGTATGGAAACAGTTATAAAAATCATAGAGCTATCGGCTGGTCAATCTTAAATGCAATAATTACATGAAAACAACTCCGTTTACCGACGTGCATATCGCGTTGGGCGCAAAGATGCACGAATTCGCAGGTTTCAATATGCCTATCGAATATTCCGGAATTATCGACGAACACATGACTGTAGTGAATGGTGTAGGTGTGTTTGATGTTTCCCACATGGGCGAGTTTTGGGTAAAAGGCCCGAACGCCTTGGCTTTCATTCAAAGCGTAACTTCTAACGACGCTTCTGTCTTGCCGCTTGGTAAGGCTCAATATACTTGCTTCCCGAACGACAAGGGAGGTATCGTGGATGACCTTTTGGTATATCATTACGAGCCGGAGAAATATTTGCTGGTCGTAAACGCCGGTAATATCGACAAGGATTGGGATTGGTGCGTAAGCCATAATACGGTAGGTGCCGAATTGGAGAATTCTTCCGACCGTACGGCTCAATTGGCTATCCAAGGACCGAAAGCACAGGAGGTTCTTCAACGTCTTACTCCGGTTGATTTATCTTCTATTCCTTACTATTCATTTGTGACGGGTGAGTTCGCCGGTTGCAAAAACGTGATTATCTCCAACACGGGGTATACCGGTGCGGGTGGCTTCGAATTGTATTTCTATCCGAGTGATGCGATGACGATCTGGAACGCTATCTTCGAGGCTGGAAAGCCGGAAGGGATCAAGCCGATCGGTTTGGGAGCACGTGATACGCTTCGTCTTGAGATGGGCTTCTGCTTGTATGGAAATGATTTGGATGATACGACTTCTCCGATCGAGGCTGGTTTAGGCTGGATCACGAAGTTCGCCGAGGGTAAGAACTTTACGAATCGTGCGGAATTGGAGCGTCAGAAGAAAGAGGGCGTAACCCGTAAGTTGTGTGCTTTCGAGCTGCAGGAAAAGGGAATTCCCCGTCATGGCTATGAGATCGCCGATGCGGAAGGGAATGTAATCGGCGTGGTTACTTCCGGTACGATGTCTCCGGTATTGAAGAAGGGGATCGGTATGGGATACGTGAAACCTGAGTTCGCGAAAGCTGGTACGGATATCTTTATCAAGGTGCGTAATAAGAACTTGAAGGCTCAAGTGGTAAAGGCTCCTTTCCGTAAATAAGAGATAAGGCTATCTATAAATAGTTCGAAGGCGATGTTCCTCACGGAGCACCGCCTTCCTTATTATAGAAAAGTTGGACATGATTAATATGTTGTTCCCTGGAAAATGTTCGATTGTGAGTACGGAAGTAGGGTACCGGTCATTCTCAAGTTTCTACCGGAGAAGTTCGGGTCTACGGTAACGGTTGCGTTGTTTGTTCCGTTGGTAAGCATCAAGCTAACGGTAGCGGAGATAAACACACCCTGTACGTTCATGTTCAGATAAACATTGCCCTTGTCATCCTGCTTGGTCTGGATATTGGAGGCGCTACCTTGTACGGTGATACCACCTAATCCGTTAGGACCGGGATACGGAGAGTTGGACGCGATCTGGACCATAGCCTGTCCGTCATTCAAAGATACGAAGTTCGTATTTGAATTTACGTAGAATACCTGTCCGTTCATCGGTTGTATGTTGTTAGCCTCCAATACGAATGATTGGTTGTTGATAGCTTGTACAGCGGCGTTAAACTCTTCTTGGCCTTCTACGGCATCTTGTGCCAGACGCTCTTGTTTCTTGATTTCTCTCTCTACTTTTTTGGCTTCCTTTGTTATCGATTTTTGAGCCATTACTTGTGTCATTCCGCACATAGCGACAGCGAGAACGACGATAAAAGATACAATTCTTTTCATACTTGATTTAGTTTTAAAACGGTTTTAAATTGTATAGATTAAACAGCGTCGTTGCGAAAAAGTTCCTGCGGCTTATCCATTTTATAGATACAATAACATTTCCACGGAGTATTTATGTTAAACAGAAATCGTACATTTGTAAGCGAAGAACATAATACGATAGAATATGGATAAAGTACGTTTTGGTGTAGTCGGAACCAATTTCATAACCGATTGGGTGATTGCCGGAGCCCGGCAGGATGAGCGTTTTGAACTGGTAGCTGTATATTCGAGAACTCAGGAGACGGCGGATGCTTTCGCCTCGAAACATAATATACCGTATACGTTTACCTCCTTGGAGGAGATGGCGAAAAGCCCGTTGATCGACGCCGTGTATATTGCCTCCCCGAACTTCCTTCATGCCTCCCAGAGTATTCTTTGCATGAGCTATGGCAAGCATGTTCTTTGCGAGAAACCCTTCGCTTCCAACGCAAAAGAAGTACGTGCGATGATCGAGGCTTCCCGTACCTATAATGTCACGTTGATGGAGGCGATGAAGCCTACGCTTACGCCGAACTTTCTTGCCGTACGAGAGAATCTTGAGCGTGTAGGTACGGTTCGTCGTTATTTCGCCTGCTATTGCCAGTATTCCTCCCGTTATGATAAGTTCAAGGAAGGAATCGTGTTGAACGCTTTCAAGCCGGAGTTGTCTAATGGGGCCATGATGGATATCGGTATTTATACGGTCTATCCGATGGTTGTCTTGTTTGGTCGCCCAAAGAAGATAGACGCCTCGGGCATAGTCCTGTCCTCAGGAGCGGACGGGCAAGGGGCCGTGAATTTCTTGTATGAGGGGATGAACGCCACGGTGCTTTATTCTAAGATCGCCAACTCCGCCTTGCCTACCGAGATACAAGGAGAGGAGGGGAACTTGACCTTGGACCGAATCAATATCATCCGTAAAGTGACGTATTCTCCTCGTCTAGCTCCGGCGATGGGAAAAGGCCCGGAACCGGTTCCGGAAGACCTAAGCGTGGTCGCCGATAAGGATGAGTACTATTATGAGGTAGCGGAATTTATCAACCTCGTCTTGTCTGGCAAGCGGGAGTCAGAAATCAATAGCCTTGATAATTCTTTGATTACATTGGAGATTATCGATGAAGTACGCCGGCAGTTGGGAATTGTCTATCCGGCGGATTGATAACTCTTCGTGATTTTCCATTTTTTCCATCGTAGTGAAAAACTTTTTCCACCGTGATGAAAAAGCTTTTTCACTACGATGGAAATCCTTTTTCATCACGGAGAAAAAAGGGTTACTTGTATTTTTATTACCTTTGTGTCCTTAATTGTTTAGGATGTACATATATAATTCAATACCCCATATAACGAACACGCTAAATCTGGGAAAGGACCTATTGGAGGTCTTATTTGAGAAAAGAAAATCATTACCGTTTCGCTATGATTATGCGTTGGATATTATCGATGAGAATAAATTGAATATCTTGATCGAGCGTGAGGTGATCCGCAGGAACGGCCCTTATATCGAGATGGATGAGCATTATCTCTCTTTCTATGAGCTGCTTCTGGAGGCGAATGAGGAGATTTCTACCTCGGTGATCGATGAGAATATCCAGTTGGTGTATCAATTGATCGATTATTATAGCAAGGAGGATAACGATTTGCGTAAGTTGGGCTATCTGCGATCGGTCAAGGCGCATTTGCGGAAGATCGGGAAGATCTTGGTACGTAACGTGGTGTCCTTGCAACGGGTGATCGATAATACGTTCAAGAACGAGCCGAGCTATAAGGTGAAGATCGCCAAACTGGAGAATCTGGACGCTAAACGAATCGAGATCAACCGCCTGATCGTGGAAGTGGAGAAGCTGCTGGATCGGGAACGGACTCCCTTTTTCGCCCAAGCCCCGGACGAGGAGCTGTTGACGATCGCCCGTGAGTTGAAGACGGAGTTATTGAGCGCCGGCCATAGCTTGATCCATTCCCAACAGGATATCATTGATTACTTGAACCAGATCCGTACGCAGGTGGGTTTTACCCGTAAGCTGCGTCGTATCAAATATCTGCGGGAGCAGTTTGAGTTACAGGAGAACACGAACGTGCGGGAGGTGGTAGATGCGGAGCGTTCCGTGGTATTGGAGGGCGTGCAGCCTACCTTATTCAAGGTTTCCATTCCTTATTTGCAAACGGACGAGGCACAGGATGTCATCTTGAAGGTGGCCGACGGCATACGGCCGGACAAGGTGATCCACCGGCAGGAGCTGGGGGTGATCTCCGCCGAGCAGATGGAGAATCAAGAGGTGGGGGAGGCTGCTATCAATACCCGGAAGATGATGGATGTTTTTAGCCGGACCGGAGGGGATTTGTTCTCTTTCGTGATGGCGTATGATTATAACCGGAAGATGGATTTCGAGGCGAAGGTTACGTTATTTTGCCGTTTACTCTCCCTCTATGAGAATGAGTTGGAGATAACAGACCGTTTTGGGCATATGGAGCATATAGAATATGCCATTATTCAAAGAACCTAGTTGTAGAGACGGGGCGTGCCCCCTGTGATGAGACGGGGCACGCCCCGTCTCTACAACTGGATAAAATAGAACAACAATAATAATAAGGATGATAGATAATTTACCGGTACAGACCGCACAGATCTATGATTACCTGTCGAAAGGTAATTTTCTGTGCTCGAATACAAGTGTAAAGGAGTTGAGGACACTCTTCTCGGTCGTAGAAGATAATTTTGAGCGTTTACGTGATTATTTCTCGCATATCAATTTCGTGTTGGAGCAGGGGAATAATTACTTCTACTTCTCCCGCAAGGAGCCCCGGGCTACCTTGGAGCAAAAGCTCCAGCGTTTCTTCGCTTGGATCGATATCATGGACTTCTTCTGTACGTACGATACGGCCTTCGGGCCCGGTTTCACTTTCTCGCCGGCGGAGATATTGGTACGTTCCCGTATCGACATGGATCTAGAGATGAAGCTGGACGGGTTGAAAAAACATACCGGAGGCAAGGAGAAACGCAAGGATATCCTCGATACCATCTTGGACAGGATGACGAAAGAGGGCTTTATCGAGTGCGTAAGCGATATGAACGGGACGTGGAAAGTGCTCTCCTCGTGGGACTACCTCACGAAGATGATCCATAGTATTAACATAAAGAACGAAGATGAGATATCTCAATAAAATAGTATTTATAAACAGCGCCGCTATCCGTTACTCGGAAGTACAGCTGGATGGAAATATACATTTAATCGGAACGCAGGGAGTGGGGAAGAGTACGATCCTCCGTGCGATCCTTTTCTTTTACAACGCCGATACGCAGCGGCTCGGAATCCCGGTCGAGAAGAAGTCGTATCAGGATTATTATTTCCCTTATGCCGATTCCTCGATCATCTACGAGGTAGCGAGGGAGGATGGTTGGTTTACGGTACTTAGTTATAAGACGATGAACCGTATCTGCTACCGTTTTATCGCCTCTCCGTACCGGCCGGATCTTTTTATCGACGAGGAGGGAGCGCCTTATCCGTCGGATCGTATCCGCTCGGTGCTCGATAAGAACGGTATCAAATATAGCGGGGCGATCTCCACGTATGAGGAATACCGGAATATCCTCTACGGAAACTCGGATAATAAACGGGATTACTCCTGTTATTCCTTGATGGAGAGCGGCTCGTATCAGAATATCATCCGTACGATCCAGAACGTCTTGCTGAATTCACGCTTGGAGGCGGATTATATCAAGCAGACGATCATCACCTCCTTGAACGAGGCGGATAGCGTGATCGACTTGAGCCGTTACCGGAGCCATCTATCCGGTTTTGAGGCGCAACTGAATGATATCGGTGTTTTCCGTGAGCCGGGCATGGCGCGGAAGGCCGCTGGGATCTCTACCTTGTCGGACGATATCCGTAAGCGGGATTTACGGATCAACGATCTGTGCCGCCAATTGCGCGGGGCTTATCTGGAAACGGAGCGTATCTTGCCGGAGTTGTCCCGGAAGATACACGAGCAGGAGGCGGTCAAATCGGATTTCTATAAGCAAAGGGATAAGCTGGACGCTGAATCGAAGAACCGGACAGCCACGATGGAAGGCGAGTTGGCCGTGCTGAAAAACGCCTTGTCGGAGGCGGAAGCGAAACGGGTTTTCTATGCCGGAAAAGATATCCAGACGGCGATGGATCGTTGTAACAAATTGGAGATCTTACAGCAGGAACAGGAATCCTTAGTCGTGGAGAAAGATTTGCTTTCTTCCAAGAATAAAGAAGCCTCGGTCTTGCACGCCAATTTGATCGCTAATCTGAAGAACGAGTTGGCCGGCTTCGAGAACGAGAAACAGAAACAATTACTGGCGGCAGAGACTGAGATCAATGCTCGTCGGGAGGCTCGCCGGGAGTATTATCGACGGCTACGGGAGGAATCGCGCCATGCCGCCTCGGAGGAGAAAGAGCGTTTGTTGGTGGATCGGGAGAAACGTACGACGGAGGTCGCCGCCTTGAAGATGCGTATCAAGACTGCCCGGGGGCAGTCGGGAACCTCGGAGGAATTGGAGGCGGTCAAAGGGCGTCTCGGTAATTACGACGCGAACCGGAAGGACTTGGAGCTGAAGATCCGTGAGCTGAAGTACGAGTTGAACTACCAGATGAAAGAGTTCGAGACCGCCGAGAAGCATTTGGATGAGGATTATCAAAAGCTAGCGGAATCCAACGAGGTGAAGATCGAGGCCCTGAGCGCTAAGCTAGCGGAACTGACGGAATTCTTGGATAACCAGAAAGATAGCTTCTTCAACTGGCTGTCCGAGCATAAACCCGGCTGGGAGCAGACGATCGGGCAAGTGTGTGACGAGCGCCTGCTTTACGGGAAAGAGTTTACGGCGGAGGTAGGCGAGGGAGATACCTTTTATGGAATCCGCTTCACCTCCGGGATTCACCGGAATGTCAAGACCAAGGAGGATTACTTGACGGAGAAGAAGGAGGCCGAGGAAAAACGTGCCGGAATCCAGCGCTTCATCGCTACGGCGCGGCAGGATTTGGAGGCGGCCAAGGAGAATCTCCGCAAGCAATATCAATCCTCCGTGAAGCCCATCAAGGAGGATATCTATCACGCGGAATATGAGTTGGAGCAACTGGCGGTTCGCAAGAAAGAGGACGAGTCTCGTCTGTCGGCCTTGCGGGATCAGGCGACCCGTCTGAGGCAGGAGGAGATCCGGCGTTTGGAGGAGGAGTTGAACGCTGCCGAGGCCGCCCTTTCCTCGATCCGGCAGGAGATCGCCACGCTTCAAGGCAAGATGGACCGGGAACTCGCTTCCTTGGATGAGCAAGAGAAAGATGAGTTGGCTGCTTTGGATAAGGAACTCTCCGCCCGGAGGGAAGCTATCTCGGAGGAGATCGCACGCAAGAAAGTGGAGCTGGAAGAGCGCGACGGCGCGGGCGGATTGCCGTCACCGGAGTCTCTGGCGTCGGTGAATGACGATATGATGATTCTGGTGGTGGATGACCATCCGATTAACCGTCGCCTGCTTGCAGACCAGCTTGGATCGCTGGGCTACCAGTGCAAAACCGCCAATGACGGCGTGGATGCGCTGAATGTGCTGAGTAAAAATCATATTGATATCGTGCTTAGCGACGTCAACATGCCAAATATGGATGGTTACCGCTTGACGCACCGCATTCGTCAGTTGGGACTGACGTTGCCGGTGGTGGGCGTAACGGCGAACGCGCTGGCGGAAGAGAAACAGCGTTGTCTGGAGTCAGGCATGGACAGCTGTCTGTCGAAACCGGTGACGCTGGACGTGCTGAAGCAGACGTTGTCGATTTACGCGGATCGCGTGAGAAAAACCAGAATATAAAAAAGGCCCGCAAGGGCCTTTTCGCTTTTCAACCCTCTCACCGTGGGAGAGGGACGGGGTGAGGGCCTCAGGCCGCACTCCCGTCCGGGATCAATCCTTGTCCGATGCGCTCAGCGTAACG
>OGMP01002493.1_pt1 | contig 11286 bp, 10 predicted proteins | sample 1573261 | NCBI WGS metagenome assembly OGMP01 (sample SAMEA2581878, study PRJEB24529) | metagenome | biome: Human gut stool | place: China | collected 2011 | reverse complement strand
ATGTGGGCCAGTTCGTTTTATGAGGATGACCCGGCGAACGGGCAGTTGGCAGACGATATGGGTATCGTGATGGGTACTTCGCATCATGAACCGATGATGCGTCCGCATAAAGATTATACCAAACGTCGGAAGGAGGTCGGTCCTTGGAATTATGCTACGAATAAGGAGGGTATAGATTCTTTCTTCATCGAAGGGGCGGAACGAAGTCGTAAGTACGATTGTGACCATCGGGATGCGCGGTGATGGAGATGTAGCCATGGGAGGCGGCACGGATGAGGAGAATATGGCTGTGTTGTCGGATGTCATTAAAGGACAACGTGAAATACTCGGACGGGTACATGGAAAAGACCCGGCCGAAATACCGCAACTTTGGGCTGTGTTTACAGAGGTGCAACGGTATTATGACAAAGGTTTCAAGGTGCCTGATGACGTGATGCTGCTTTTCTGTGATAACAACTGGGGATATATCCGTAGGGTAGGACCTTGGCAGGAACAGCGGCGTAAAGGAGGTATGGGATTGTACTACCACGTCGATATGAACGGCGGACCGTGGAACGACCGGTGGATTAATACCACAACCATACCCAAGTTGCGCGAACAGTTCAATTTAGCTTACCAATCGGGAATAGATGACTTGTGGGTTGTGAATGTAGGAGACCTGAAACCCAAGGAATTGCCTATTGATTTTATTATGCGTTATGCCTGGAATCCTGATGCGATACAGGCCGATGAGACAGATGATTACCTGCGGCAGTGGGCGCAGCAAAATTTCGGGGAAGCACATGCGGAGGCAATTTCAGGGTTGGTGGCCCGTTATTCCAAATATAATCTGTGGCGGAAACCTGAAGTGCAGTCTACGAATATATTCAGTGTGGTAAACCATTGCGAGGCCGACCTTGTGGCGTACGTTAGCCCACGAAGCCGACTCGGTGGGACAACTCATGCCTCAAGCATATAAGGATGCTTACTATCAGTTGGTGCTTTATCCGGTCAAAGCTTCGGCCGGAGTGGCGGAAATCTATTTGGCCGCAGCAAAAAACCGGCTTTATGCACGGCAGGGACGCGTGACGGCGAACGATTATGCGCGGCGAGTAGAGGAATTGTATACGGTTGATACAGTCATGACCGCCTATTATAATAAGGTGTTGGCCGGAGGTAAGTGGGAGAAGATGATGAGCGACATTCATTTGGGATATACCAAATGGTCTATGCCTAAAAGAGATTCCGTTCCGCAGGTGGTGCGTGTGGAGCCTTTGTCAAAGCCTACGATGGGTGTGGCTGTGGAAGGTTGCGAAACGCTATCGCCGGAAGGAGAATTGGAACTCCCCGTTTTTGATAATTTCGAGAATCGCAAGTATTACATCGACATCTTCAATCGGGGAACGGGGACATTCGATTTTAAGGTCAAGACAGACGAACCTTGGATGGACGTGAGTCTCCGAAAAGGGAAGGTGGAGACGGAATCCCGTATTTGGGTCGGTATAGATTGGACGAAATTGAAGGCTGGAGAGACGGAAGGTATACTTTATATTTGTAGGGAAAGGGAACGTGTGCCGATAAGGCTTCATGTCGTGAAAGCTGACTTGCCGGTTCAAGTGGAAGGACATTGGTTCGGAAATGCTTGTGGAAATGAGTTTTCCGTTCCCGCATGGCAGTTCAATGCCTGCCACCCCGGACGATATGCAAAGTGGACTTTCCTGCTCGATTTAGGACGTGGAGAGGGATGTATGGGATTGTCTCCGGTCACGGCACCGTCGGCTACTTCTTTCGAAGACGCTCCGTGTCTGGAATATCAAGTGTATTTCCCGAAGACGGGGACACAGACCGTTTGTCTCGGTGTCCTTCCCACGCAGGATGTGATGCCCGAACGGGGGCTGCGATTGGCTTTTGGTTTGGATGGGGGTATAGTCCGTACGTTGGATGCCCGTCAGGGGTTCGTAGACACATTCAGTGAATATACCCCGAAGAACTTGAAAAAATCCCCGAAACTCAAACCGCTTCCACCGCGTAATAAAACATTGAAACTGATCAATGGGGATGGTTTCTGCCGCAATGAAATCTTCGACAATTTGCGTTGGCTCACAGCGGAGTTTGAGGTGGAAAAGCCGGGATTACATACGTTCAAGGTATATATGGTCGATCCGGAAATCGTATTGGAACAGCTTGTGTTTAACCCGGATAATGCACACCCGAGTTATTTCGGTGCACCGTCGGTCAGACATTAGTGTTTGAAAAGGTGGGAAACGTATATGTTATGTGGAAATCAAAAGTTATGAACTAATAAGAACGAGATATGAAAAGAGGAAAATGGAATTCGAGAATAGTGTGGGCCTTTGTTTGGGGAACCATTATCGTTTGTGGGACGCAAAACTCGTGGTCGCAAACCGCGATAAGTTCTATTTATAATGTGCCGATGGCAGAATATCCGAAAGTGGACGAGCAACGACGGGCACTCTTTCGTTTGTATGCTCCTGAGGCTTATGACGTGAAAGCAGATATCTGTGGAAAGAAATACCCTATGACGAAAGACAACAACGGGATGTGGACGGTAACGACCGACCCGTTGGTGGTGGGTTTCCACTATTACTTTTTCATTGTAGATGGGGTACAGGTAACCGATCCGGCTTCCGATTGTTTTTACGGGTGCGGACGTATGGCCAGTGGAATAGAGGTTCCGGAATCCCCAGAAGAGGCGGCATATTATACTTTTAACAAATCCATTGCCCATGGGCAGGTGCGTGAGTGCCAGTACTATTCCGAAGTGGAAGGGCAAGTGCGTCGTTGTTTTGTCTATACCCCGGTGGAATATGAGACTTCACCGAAAAGTAAATATCCGGTACTTTATTTACAACATGGTATGGGTGAAGATGAACGCGGGTGGCACGAACAAGGGCACATGGCCAATATTCTGGACGGGCAGATAGCAAGCGGGAAATGCAAACCTATGATTGTGGTAATGGATTACGGTGATTGCGGATACATTCACGGGACAAAAAAAGGAGAGACACGTGATGAGTTCGGTGCTTCTTTTGGTAATATCCTTTTGAGAGACATTATACCGTTTGTGGAGAAGACGTTTCGTGTAAAAACAGACCGTGACCATCGTGCGATGGCCGGACTTTCGTGGGGAGGGCACCAGACTTTCCAAATCACGTTGACCCATTTTAGCGGGGCTATCCGGATGGCACCGGGACAAAATATAACAGATGTGTATGGTGGAGTTTTTTCTGATGCTGATAAGTTCAATAAGCAGGTGCATACACTTTTCTTGGGACAAGGTACGGAAGAGGGTATGGGGTGCGATCGTATGAGTCAATCACTTAAAGAGGCCGGTATAAACCATGTATATTATGCCTCTCCCGGTACACATCATGAATGGCTGACGTGGAGACGTTGCCTGAATGAGTTCCTCCCTTTGTTGTTCAAGCAGTGAGGAGATGGAAGAAATTTATAGAAGAAGTTATAGAAGGTTGAATGAAAAAATAAGAAGATCACGAGATGAATACAAGGAGATGTTTGATTTTAGGTGGAGCCCTAATGATTTCGCTTTGGGGCTACGGGCAAAGGCAATCTGCAAAAACTTTTGAGATGAAAGGCAATCCTGTCATTACAGATAAGTTTACGGCCGATCCGGCTCCATTGATCCATGACGGAACCCTATACCTTTACGTGGGACACGACGAGGCGCGTGATGGAGAAATGTTCAATATCACGGAATGGTTGTGCTATTCCACGAAAGACATGAAGACGTGGACCGACCATGGGACAGTGTTGAAGCCTACAGATTTCTCGTGGGCCGTGGGCGAGGCTTGGGCTTCGCAAGTAGTGGAGAAAGACGGTAAGTTCTATTATTATACCACAGCACAGGCCGGCGATCCTTATCCCGGTAAGGCAATAGGTGTGGCAGTGGGCGATACTCCGACCGGACCTTTTAAGGATGCCATCGGTAAGCCGTTGATTACGGATGCCATGACACCGAATGGGAAAAGAGGTTGGTGGAATGACATTGACCCTACGGTTTTCATTGATGATGAGGGAACACCTTGGTTAAGTTGGGGAAACGGCACGTGTTTTTTAGTCAAACTTAAACCTAATATGACGGAGCTGGAGGGGGAGATACAGGTGCTTGATTTGCCTCATTACGTGGAAGGTCCTTGGTTGCATAAGCGGGGAGATTTATATTATCTGACTTATGCTTCGATGGGAAAGGGGCGTGAGATGATGCACTATGCCACGGCGGAATCTATCGGCGGGACATGGACTTACCGTGGTGCTTTGACAGGAATGGCGGAGAACAGTTTCACGATACATCCCGGAATCGTGGAGTTTAAAGGGCAATGGTATCTGTTCTACCATAATGCCTCGCTTGTGATCGGCAATCAGGCCGGAGCCACAGGTCGCAGGAGTGTTTGTGTGGACTATCTTTACTATATGCCGGATGGTTCCATGGCGTACGTGGAACAGACGGAGGACGGAGTGACGCAACCTCCCAAAACGGCTGACGAAGTATCTCTGATGGTCAATCCTTATCCGGAGGAACCGAAAGAGGTAAAGAAGTATGCAGTAAACGCCGACGGTGCGGTAAAGTAATCTTTATACGATGAAATGATGAAGAAAATGGAAGTTGGAAAAAAATTGTTGGCCTTGTCTTTGGGTTGGTTTTCTATGGCTTTGTCTGCACAAAATCCGATAGTGCAGACGCATTATACGGCCGACCCGGCACCGATGGTGTACCGGGACACCTTATATTTATATGTGGGGTGTGACGAAAAGGATGCTCCCCGGAATGCCTACCTGATGCGGGAGTATCGCTTGTACACGACTACGGATATGGTAAACTGGACCGACCACGGTGCGGTGCTCCGTACGAGTGCTTTCGATTGGTCGGCGGGAGATGCCAGTGCGGCACAGTGTATCGAGCGGAATGGCAAGTTCTATTGGTATATTTCTTCGCAGAACAAGTTCAAGCCCGGCTCGTCCATTGGCGTGGCCGTTGGCGATACCCCCTACGGTCCTTTTAAAGATGCTTTGGGACGTGCGTTGGTGACGAACGACATGACGACATACGCCAAACACAGTTGGGATGACCTCGACCCGTCCGTGTTTGTGGATAAGGATGGACAAGCATGGTTATATTGGGGAAATGGCGTGTGTTACCGAGTCAAGTTGAAAGACGACATGGTGTCGTTGGATGGAGAAATCGAGGCCATCGACCGGAAGGACGCTTCGTCTTTTTCAGGAGGCTTTACGGAAGCACCATGGATTTATAAGAGGCAGGGGCATTATTATTTGGTTTACGCTTCAGGATTTCCCGAATCCATCCATTATTCCACGGCGAAGTCTGCCGGAGGAAAATGGACGGCACAAGGTGTGGTCATGCCGACGGAGAAAGGAAGCAACACTAACCATCCGGGCATCGTGGATTTCAAGGGGCATTCTTACTTTTTCTATCATAATGATGCCTTGCCCGGAGGGCACAGCTATTGCCGTTCGGTGTGTGTGGAAGAGTTTGTTTACGGTTCTGACGGGACGATTCCGGAATTGTACATGACGCGTGAGGGGGTGAAGCAGGGTGTGGGTACATTGAGCCCCTACCGCTGTACGGAAGCCGAGACTATTGCGTGGTCGGAAGGGGTGACTTCTGCTGTTTCGGCAAAGAGAGGGGTATATATCACCGGGATACATGACGGAGATTACATCAAGGTGCGCGACGTGGATTTCGGTGAAACCGGGCCAAAGAGGTTTGTGGCAGCCGCTTCAAGCCGTTATCACGGTGGTGAGATGGAATTACGCATAGACGGACGCGATGGAGAAGTGATAGGTACGTTGCGCATTCCTTATACCGGAGAATGGGAGAATTGGGGAGAATTTGCTACGGATGTGAAAAGCGTAACGGGAGTACACGATTTGTATTTCGTGTGTAAAGGGAAAAAGCCCCATGAATTGTTTAATTTTGATTATTGGTGTTTTAAATGAAAAAGAACGATATGAAAATAGGTAAGTTAAGGTATTGTATCGGGGGATTGGTTGGGTTGCCGATGGTGTTGGCGGCACAGAACCCCATTGTGCAAACCATGTACACGGCCGACCCGGCTCCGATGGTATACGACGGCAAGTTGTTTTTGTACACCAGTCACGACGAAGACGCGTCAACGTGGTTTGTCATGAACGAATGGAAACTGTATTCCACGACCGACATGGTGAACTGGACCGACCACGGGGCAGTGTTGTCCTATGAGACTTTCTCATGGGCAAAAGGAGATGCCTGGGCAATGCAATGCGTGGAACGTGACGGAAAGTTTTACGCTTACGTTCCCGTGACGATGAAGTCGGGTGGCGGTGCCATCGGTGTGGCCGTGGCGGACAGCCCTTATGGTCCGTTCCACGATCCGTTGGGCAAGCCGTTGGCTCAGAGCAAACGGGGAGACATCGACCCAACGGTCTTCATCGACGACGACGGGCAGGCTTATCTGTATTGGGGGAATCCGTTCTGTTATTATGTGAAACTGAATGAAGACATGATTTCCTACAGTGGTGATATCGTCCGTGTCCCGATGACCGAGGAGGCATTCGGCAAGCGTGAGGGCAATGTGGCCGAGCGTCCTACGTTGTACGAAGAAGGGCCATGGCTTTACAAACGCAAGGACTTGTATTATTTGCTGTGGGCCGGAGGACCCATATCGGAGCATCTCGGTTATTCCACGAGCAAAAGCCCGACAGGTCCGTGGAAGTACGGCCTACCGAGGGGCGGAGCTTTACCAACCATCCTGGCATGGTGGACTATAAAGGGAATACTTACCTGTTCTATCACAACGGAGCTTTGCCCGGTGGCGGAGGTTTTACCCGTTCGGTATGTGTGGAACAGGCGGAATTCAATAAAGACGGTTCGATTGTTCCGCTGAAAATGACTGCCGGGATAGAGAAGGGTTTGGAGACGCTGAATCCTTTCCGCAAGACGGAGGCGGAAACCATCGCTTTTTCCGAATGGATGAAAGCATCCCAGAACGAGGAAGTCGGTGTGTTTGTCAATGCCATGAAGGACGGGGCTTATATTAAAGTGAGGGACGTGGATTTCCGCGAAGAGGGTGCTTCCCACATCACGGCCCGTGTGGGCACGACGCACAACGGCGGTGTGACGATGGAAGTGCGTGCCGACAGTCGGGAAGGGCGGTTGTTGGCCACGTTGAAAGTGCCTATGACCGGAGGGGATAACCGTTGGGTATTGGTTTCTTCCGAAATAGAGCGAATTACCGGGGTACATGATTTGTATTTCATTTGCAAAGGCAACCAACCCGGAAGGTTGATGTACTTCGATTATTGGATGTTTTCAAAATAATAGTTTTATACCTTAATATATATAGGAGGATGAATGATGATACAAAATAAAATATGGAGATGGCCGTTGGCATGCGCCTTGGCATTTTCTGCTGCGGCTTGGAGCGAGGCGGTGTCTTTGGAAAGGAACCAAGCCGAAGTGCAGGCTGTAACGTTTAAGAATCCGGTGGTCTGGGCTGATGTGCCCGACCCCGATGTGATTCGTGTGGGTGATTATTTTTATATGGTGAGCACGACCATGCACCTGATGCCTGGTGCGCCGGTGATGCGTTCCAGAGATTTGGTGAATTGGGAAACGGTAAGCTATCTTTTCGATGAACTGCATGAAACACCGAAGTACGATATGGAGGAAGGTACAGTGTATGGCCGGGGACAATGGGCGACTTCCATACGTTATCATGACGGTAAGTTTTATGCTTTGTTTTCTCCCAATGACGTACCTTACCGTTCCTTTGTATATACAACGGACGACCCGGCTAAAGGGTGGACTTTGCACAGTCGCATGAAGCATTTCCATGATGCTTCATTGTTTTTCGACGATGACGGACGAGTGTATGTTTTTTATGGTACTGGGCAGCTCACGGAGTTGGAAGCAGACTTGTCCGGTGTGAAAGAAGGTGGGGTGGATATGACCTTGCAGGTTCGCGATGAGGAAGAGAAAGGTTTGCTGGAAGGTAGCCGCGTAATCAAACATGACGGGAAATATTATCTCCTGATGATTTCTTGGCCCAATGGTGGTAAACGCCGTCAATTATGTTATCGGGCTGATAAGATTACCGGACCATACGAAAAGAAGGTCATTCTGTGCGATAATTTTGCCGGTTTCCCCTATGTGGGACAGGGAACGATTGTGGACGATGCCAAGGGGAATTGGTATGGTGTGATTTTCCAAGACCGGGGCGGCGTAGGACGTGTGCTGACATTGTCTCCCTGTCATTGGATAGACGGTTGGCCTATGTTGGGTGATGAAGACGGGCGGGTACCCGAAACGATGGAAGTTCCAGTGAAAGGAGGACCGGTCATCCCCTTGGTCGTAGGCGATGAGTTCGACGGGGATAAGCTGAAGATGGAGTGGCAGTGGAACCACAACCCCGTGGATGAGGCTTGGACACTGAAAGAACACAAAGGATTCCTACGTTTGAAAACCAATAAGGTCGTGTCTAATCTGTATGAGGCCCGTAATACGCTTACCCAAAGGATGGAAGGGCCGGAATGTAGTGGAAGTCTTGCATTGGAGGTCGGTGGAATGAAGGACGGCGACCGTGCCGGTTTGGCTGCATTCAACGGACACTCCGGTATTCTTACGGTAGAGAAAGAAGGGAAAGATTTGTTCTTGGTGATGAGTGAGGAAGTCGTTTCGTTGACGGATAAGGAGAAGAAAGTCAATGGGGTAGAACGTAAAGAATGCGCCCGAGTGAAGCTTCCCCGTACAAAGAAAGTGTATCTGCGTGTCGATGCGGATTTCCGTTTGAAACGGGATATAGCAGAGTTTTATTACAGCATGGACGGCAAGGATTGGACGAAGATCGGTTCGGATTTCAGAATGCTTTTCGATTACCGGAAGCTTTTTATGGGTACGAAGTTCGGGATATTCAATTATGCTACGAAGTCGGCTGGAGGTTACGTGGATGTAGACTATTTCCGGTATGAAAAAGCCGAAAAGTGAAAATCGCGATTAAGCGAGCGCAGAGGAAAGCTTGCTTGCCTCTGCTGAGCGGGAGCGATTTATGCAAAAAGTTAGTGAGATTGAAGAATAACATGGCAGAAAAAGAAACAGAACGATGAAAAAGATAATATTAGGTATTTGTATGATGTGCGTTTCCGTGGGAGGATGGGCGCAAAAGGATGGCGGAAAACCCGATCCGGATTTTTATGTCTTCCTCTGTTTTGGACAGTCGAACATGGAGGGGAATGCACGTGCCGAAATCCGGGATATGAACGGAGTGGACGAACGTTTCCGCATGATGGCTGCGGTGGACGATGCCGGACGGAAACGCGAGAAGGGACATTGGTATACGGCCGTACCGCCGCTTTGCCGTGCCAATACGGGACTTACTCCGGTGGATTATTTCGGGCGTACATTGGTGGCCACTTTGCCGAAAAATGTCCGTGTCGGAGTCATCAACGTGGCCATTGGCGGTTGCCATATCGAGACGTTTATGAAAGACAGCATATCCGGTTATGTGGCTCATCGTGCACCGGACTGGATGAAAGCGCCGTTGAAGGCATACGCCAATAATCCGTATGAGCACCTTGTGGAAATAGCACGGTTGGCTCAAAAGGATGGCGTGATAAAAGGCATCTTGGTTCATCAGGGCGAATCCAATACCGGCGATAAGGCATGGCCGGAGAAGGTGAAGATGGTCTATGAAAGTCTGTTGAAAGACCTCGGACTCAAGGCGAAGGACGTACCTTTATTGGCGGGGGAAGTAGTGCATGCCGACCAAGGCGGTGTGTGCGCTTCGATGAATAATATCATCCGGACGCTTCCGCAAGTGATTCCGACAGCGGATGTGGTATCCTCTGCCGGATGTACGTGCGCTACGGATTCGTTGCATTTCGATGCGGCCGGCTACCGTGAGTTGGGACGGCGTTATGCCGAGAAAATGTTATTCCTTTTAGGGAAGAATAGCCGTTAAAAATTGGAACTATATGCAAATGAACAAACTTTTAGGAACTTGCCTGCTCTGTGCTTGGGCATGGGGACAGCAGGCGAACGCGCAAGAGAGCATCAAGGTAGGCGACACGACCCGTAACATGATTACATACGCTCCCGAAGGGCTGCCTTACAATCCGCCTTTAGTCATTTCACTGCACGGACTGAACCAGGATGCCAACTATCAGAAAGGGCAGGCAAATTGGGAGGCCGTGGCTGATACGGCCAAGTTCGTGGTGGTCTATCCCAATGGAGTCAACAAGGCTTGGGACATATCCGGCGATACGGATATAAAGTTTTTGGAGACGATTATCGACACGATGTACAATCGTTACCATATCGACCGTAACCGGGTGTACCTGTCCGGCTTTTCCATGGGCGGTATGATGACATATCATGCTATGGCACGGATGAGTGATAAGATTGCGGCCTTCGGTCCGGTGAGCGGTATTCCCGTAGACTACCGTAATCCTTCCGGCGGACGTGCCGTACCCGTCATCCATACGCATGGTACAGCCGATAATGTGGTATATTATAATGGAGATGCCAATCATCCGGATGGAGGGTACGGAAGTATACCGGATTACGTGAAAAAGTGGGCTGCTTTTGACGGTTGTAACATGACTCCGGAGGTCATTAAGCCTTATCCCTCCGATAAGCCGAACTCTGTGGCCGATTATACCCGATATACTGGTGGAAAAGACGGTGTGGAGGTCGTGCTCATTTCGATAGAGGGCAAAGGACATTGGCATTCCAACGACCCGGCCAGTGTCATGACGACGGAGGAAATATGGAATTTCTGCAAGCGTTATTCGTTGGGGGAGAAGTAAATCTCGCGACGGTAACATTAGAAGATAAAAAGGGTTGGGAATTTTTTCTGTATTTTAGGGCTAAAAACACTTATTTATATATCTTTGCAAGAGGTTAGGAAATATTGAAAAATCAAGTACGATGAAAAAGAATCTATTGGGAATATTGTTCTTGTTCTGGGTGTGTATGGCATGGGCCGGAGAACTGAAACTCTGGTACAGCAAGCCTGCTAAGGATTGGACGGAGGCTTTGCCCGTGGGTAATTCCAGATTGGGAGCTATGGTGTATGGCGGCACGGGACGCGAAGAATTGCAGTTGAACGAAGAGACGTTCTGGGCAGGTGGCCCTTACGACAATAATAACACGAACGCGCTGTACGTCTTGCCAGTGGTGCGGAATCTGATATTTCAGGGAAAGACACGCGAAGCCCAACGATTGGTTGATGCCAATTTCTTGGCACGCAAGGACGGTATGAGTTATCTGAC